>OGCM01000181.1_pt1 | contig 113234 bp, 95 predicted proteins | sample 1570151 | NCBI WGS metagenome assembly OGCM01 (sample SAMEA4370582, study PRJEB24528) | human gut metagenome
GTTCGGAGAGCCTCTCCTATGCCGCTCAATACCTCAAAAATATGACCGGTATGATTGAAAATCACCGTTTGGCTTTTGATTATTCCTACTATGTCGGTACGGTCGAAATTGCAGCCTTTGCCGCGGCGCTTGTCTGTGCCGTTCCGGCATTTAAAAACATTTTGACCGCCAGAAACGGAAGCCGGGCGGCAAATATATTGCTCAATGCCTGGCTGATGGTGCTGTTTCTGCTGTCCTCGGCAGCGGTAGCGGCTTCAACCTATAATCCGTTTATTTATTTCCGCTTCTGAGGTTTGCCGCCGGCAGCCGTTTGCGAAGTTTTTCTAAAAAAGACCCCCGCGTTCTACGCGGTGGTCTTTGTATACGGGCATCCCCCTACGGTACCGGCGAACGTCTGAAGGGCATAGGACGGTCTGATAAGGTTTTTGCCCCCGTAAACGGATACAAGTCCATTGTCAACAGACTTTGCTCGGCGTCTTCCTGCAGTTGATTTCGTATATGTCCGGAAATTTTTTGAGCATTCTTCCCGGTTGTGTCGACATGGTATTCTTTACACCAAAACTGTCGGCCTCCATGTTTATATCTTGTATCTTGCACTTTCCTCACCGCTCATATATCGACAACGACTCTTGTCTTTGAGCTTTCCTAACCGGGTTTGCGGAATATTCGGACGGTATCTCCGATAACATATGAATATAGTTCGGACAAACTTCGGTCTAAACAGTTCCTATTCCTTTCCGTCGGCATAATGTCTTTGGACATCCGCCATAAAGCGCCTTTCTGCGATATTTCGGGGCAATGGTACTTTGAGGTTTCATGTCGTATGTGCCGTGGTATGTGTGTTCATTAAATTTTATTCGGATAATTCCGGATCGTCTTTCTTACAATGGCGAAGGAGTTTTTTATACGCAAAGAACAAGGCGCAAAAAAATACAAGGGAAAAAGAAAAAGGGAGAAGAACAAAGCGGGAAAGACGGAAAGAGCGGGAAAAAGAAGAACGGAAGGAAAGAAAAGGAAAGCGGAAAAGAAGGAAAAAGAAAAACAGAAAACGACAAAAAGCGAAATGAAAAAAAGCCGTAAGCTCTTTGCCGCCACGCTTCTAACGCGGGGCCTCATATAAAAAAACAAGACCCGGGATTTTTCCGGGTCTTGTATCCTGACCGTCAGGCTTTTTCGGCTTTCAGGATCACACCGTTTTCAACCCCGGTGATTTTGACCTTGTCGCCTTTTTTCAGACCGTCTTCGCATTCGACGATCCACACGCTGTCGCCGATCAGTGCCTTGGAACGTCCGTCGACGACGTCTTCCGCCAGCAGATAGGTTTTGCCGATATGCTGCCCGGCCGGATCGTTCAAATGCTTATACCGGTCGGAAACCTTGCTGCGTTTCATGATCCGGCCGTAAAAGAACCAGCCGGTGAGGGCGAAGACCACGGAAATCAGGCCGAAAACGAGTGATTGTTCAATTACCGTAAAGTCATGGTAGATTATCAGCGCGCCGGTGACAAACGCCGACAGCCCGAACCATACCAGATAAACGCCGGGAACGAACAGTTCAAGCAGCACCAACAGCAGCCCCAAAGAGAACCATTCCATGTAACTCATGGTTTTTCTCCTTTATTTCTTTTTGCCGGCGGCGTTTTCGTCATGCAAGACTTCTTTGGCAATTTCGGCAATGCCGGCGATTGAACTCATGACGTTGGCAGTATCCATCGGCATCATCAGGAGCTTTTGGTTGGGGGAAGTGACAATGCCCTGCAAGGCGTCAATATATTTCTGTCCGAGGAAATAGTTGAGCGACTGCGGACTGCCGCCGGCAATGGCGTCGGAAACCATTTTGGCCGCGTTGGCTTCCGCCAGGGCCAGACGTTCTCTTGCTTCGGCCTCGCGGAATGCGGCTTCTTTTTTGGCTTCGGCGGCCAGGATGGCCGACTGCTTGTCGGCTTCCGCCGCCAGAATGACCGCCTGTTTCTCGCCTTCGGCTTTTAAGATTTCCGACTGGCGGATACCTTCGGCCTCAAGCACGCTGGCGCGTTTGTCGCGTTCGGCTTTCATCTGCCGGGCCATCGAGTTGATCAGGTCGGCCGGCGGGGTAATGTCTTTGATTTCCACGCGGGTGACCTTAACCCCCCAGGGAATGGTCGCTTCGTCGACGACGGCCAGCAGTTTGTGGTTGATGGCGTCCCGCTGGGACAGCAGTTCGTCGATTTCCATGCTGCCGATCACCGTACGAATGTTGGTCATGATCAGGTTTAAGATGGCCACGTTCAGATCCTTGACCTGATAAGCCGCGTTGGCCGCCTGCTGAATCTGGAAGAACAAAACCCCGTCAACCCGGACGGTGGCGTTGTCTTTGGTGATGACGTCCTGAGAGGGAACGTCAAGCACCTGTTCCATGCGGTTGATTTTGGCGCCCACTCTTTCCACGATCGGGATGATGATATGCAGGCCCGGGGAAAGGGTGCGGGTGAAACGGCCGAAGCTTTCGACCGTGTATTCATATCCCTGGCGGACGATGACGACCGAGGTCAGCAAAACGAAAAAAACGACCACGGCCAAAAATACGGCAAATTCCATTATTGTCTCTCCTTAAAAAAAGTTGTTTGTCTGTCGACAGGATAGCGAAAAAGAGCAGAACCGACAATCGGCTTCTTAAGTTATATACAGATTCCGCACAATTTTCTTAGTATCAAACCTGTTTTCCGGGAGCTTTCTTTCGTAGAATGCTTTCCGACATATTTCCGTACAAAGACAATCGGTATTTTGAGGTTCCGGTTTGTTATGATATCATGTTTATGTTCGTTTGATAAAACTCCTTTGTTTTTTTATTTTTGTAATTGCGGGGAATTGCATTCCGGCAAAAGAGTTTTTATACGCAAAGCCGTAAGCTATCCTCAACCACGCACCTGGCGCGGAGGTTGAATACAAAAACAACCGCCCGGGGAGGGCGGTTGCAAAAGATAAAAAACGGGTCATACCGTCGGCCGGTTGTAAATCCGTTCGCTTTCAATCCTTTTTTCCAGTTCCGTTTTCATCCTTTTGCGGTGCAGCATTACCTCAGCCAGAAGAAGAACAAACTGGATGTAAGAACGGAAAGTCTTGTGCGGAAGTTTCAGCCGGTAGCGCTTTTCCAGCCGGGCCGCGGCTTCTTTCACGTCTTGGGGAACGGGAAAGGGGACGGGCGCCTGAAAAGTGCCGGCATAGGCTTCGCAACGGTTGAGAATGGAAGCCAGCTCGTGATACATCATCGTGCAATGGCCGAAACGTTTGCCGTTGTACCATTTGCAGGCCTCGTCAAGCGATTCTTCGATGACATACCAGCGGGCGTTGATTTCCGGCGCCTGTTTTTGCTGCGTCAGTTGCAGACGGAGCGACAGACGCTTGGTGCAGCAGAAGAGGACAGGCTTGTCCAAATCGCCTTCTTTTGTCAAAAAAGCGCGAATCTCCAGTATGTTTTCGCCGGAATTCCGCCCTTTGTCGAGCACAACGGCCATTCCCTCGGGAAAACCCGTCTTAACGCATACGTTCTTAAGGTGTGCGCCTTCGGTCGTCTTGTGCGTCCAGCGGCTCAAAAGCCCTTTGTTGCCGACGCACAGCATCTTCGGGAAGAAGCCGTGGGCGGCAAAGTGTTGTTTGGCAAGGCGTACGGCATGGATTGCGGAATCCGGATCGTCGTCAATGCAGACAATATAGGCCGTTTTTACGATTTTGCCGTCGTTTCCGAAACAGTCCGTGCGGGCCCGTAAACATTCGTGCACAAGCACTGCTGCCTGATAATCCTTTTTTTCGTTGTTCATAATTTAAAAGTTTAATTAGCCAGAATAATTTTTTTCGATTGATAAAATATATCGAAAAATTGACAAAAAGTCAACCGGCAAAGTTATGTGAAACTTTTGTTAAAAACGGTTTCCGCGGCAAAAATCTGTTGCCAACCGAACCGTTTTTATATTACAATTTAACGAATAGTAACTGGAGAGCCCAGATGGATGTGGTAGCAGGAAAAGGAGGAAATTTTTTCGTTGTTACCGGACGCGTCAACAATGTCATACTCGGTATGCTGTCGGAGATTTCGTACGACGAGTTTGCACGTTATAACGCGTATTCGACAATGAAAAAGATTTCACGGCAAAGCTGTGCGGAATATGCGGCCAAAAACGGGCTGCACGAAAGGATCTTGGAAAATTTCTTCCGTCTGGAGGAGGTAATCGACTATCATGCCACTCAGGATCTTATGTATTTTATCGAATCTGAAGACAGCCGCGACCGTTCGGACAGTTTCGACAATGACGTCGTCGTCGATCCGGCAAACTATTCCAACGGTTTTCTCCATGCCGCGCCGCGCGAGGTTTCCGGTTTGGTTACCGATTCTTTCCAAATCCCCGAAGAGCTGGTGCCGCGGATGCTCAAAAGCGTCGGCATTTCGATCAAAAGGGAAACCCTTTCCCATTTTGTAAAATGGAGCAGCGTCACCTACAAGGTCGACATCGTGCCCGCACGCAAGCAGAGTTACCGCAGCCGCTTTGACAACAAGTCGATCGCGGTGGTGGAAAACTGTTATGTGTTTGAGCCGGACGACTGGAAAAACATCAAAAAAATCGAACAGACGTTTATTAAGGAAAAGGTAAAGCGAAAAAAATCGTGGTTTCTTAAGGAAAAACCGGACGACGTATTGTTAGACGACATTTTGCACAAACTGTTTAAGGAAAAGGAACTGATCAAATACGGCGCCCTGTATGCCGCGTATCGGGAAATCCGTCGAATTCGCAACGATTACATCGGCTCTTTCATTCATTCCTTTCACCATTTTCGCAACAAGATACTGATCGACAACCGCTGTCTGCATCCGAAGTCGGTGGCGCTTTCTGCCCAGGACATGTACAATATTCTGGTCGAAGACGAAAGAAGCGCCGCTTTTGCGGTCACCGTCTATCGTCTGAGCCGCTATTGGCAGAACGGCAACTGGAACGAGCTTCTGTCCAAGGAACCCTGTTTTGCGATATTGGCCGAACGTCCGCAGGAAATGCGCGACAATTTGCTGAAAAACATGGAATTCGTCTTGAACGTAAAACTCAAATACTGGACGGAACATGAGCTTGAGCGCCATTATCCCAAGTTTGTCGGCCTGCTGCCGGCTCTCGAGGCGCGGAATTCCATAGCCAAAGGAGAGGACGAGAACCGGAGGGAATATCTGCTGCAACGTTCGCTGATGTACAGTTTTTACATATATAATCCCGACAGCGGGAAATTTGAACTGCACAATCTCAGCCGCAACATAAAAATAGACATTCCCGCCGATCGTTATATTCAGGAAAATATCATTAAAAAGGCTCAATATTACATTGATCGCAAAAGATCGGCCAAACGATTTCTTCTGACCAAAGACGGCATCAGCGAAACGCTGGTCAGAAAGGCGGCCGTGATCTTTGACGCCCCGCGCCGTCTGGGTGTCAGAAAAAGAATGAAAAACAGTTAGAAACATCTTACATGGGAGAAAAACATGAAAACTTTGATTTATCTGGCAGGGCTTGTTGCCGTTGGTTTGGCCGTTGCATGGTTTGGCTTCGGCGTTCATCCGAAAACCGTTTATTATAAAGCGATCGGCGCGTTTTCTTCGGCTTCCGGCAGTGCCGTCGAACATGCCGGCGACGTAAAAAATACCGGCAGCCGTTTTGTCGACGTGATTAAAAACAACTACGAAGATCAGGATATGACGCAGCCGATAGCGCACTAAAAACGTGACAAAACAACAAAAAAAAGCGCCGCTTTATGCGGCGCTTTAAGTTTTGCAAAAATTTCGTTTAACGGAAAGATGAGGGATGCAGAGCTTTGGCGGCAAATTCGGAGGCCTTTTCGTCAATCAGGCGTCCGATATGGGTTTTCAGTCTTTTTTCAATATACTGAAGCGTTCCTTTTCGCCGCGGATATTCCGTGTCGTCGGTGCCGAACAGTTCCAAACGGCGTTGACGGCAGAGCGCCAGTCCCTGTCGGGAATTGACGTCCAGATATTCCCACATGTCGGGGTAGGGATAATAAAGCGCGTAACCGTTCAAAAGCATTTGCCTGATCATATTGACGTCCGGTGCTTTTTTGGCTTTTTCCGGCGGCAGAGCCAGGCGTTCCGTTCCCCAAAAACGCATGCAGTGGAGCATGGTGGCCAAAACGGTGTCAATTCCCCAGCCGATGCCGTTTCCGTTGAACGCTTCATAATCAAAATAACGCTTGTCAACGGGAGTGACCGGCGTTTCGTAAAAATGCAGCCGGCAGTCGGGAAAGGCAAACCCCAGTTCCTGAGCTGCCCGCAGCGTATAGCCGCAGCCGGTGACGACCAGAATGTCCGGCCGGCGGATTTTGTTCAGCACGGGCGAACAAATCAGCATCCGGCGAATTTCCCTGATGTTCATTCGGTTGCTGGTGCTTTGCGAATTGATGTGGTTTTTTAAGACCCATTCTTCGTCAAATCCCCATGAAAGGAACATGTGTTCGTACCACTCGGCCTGAGTTTTTCCGTCGTTGGCGGAAGCCCCCTTGTTTGAATGTCCGCCGCAGGTCAGAAATTCGGGCTTGTTTCCGTATTTTTGCTCGTGCCGCATGACGATTTCTGCCGCATATCCGGCAGCGCGGAAATGAGAGTCGAACAAAAGCAGGGCGTCGGCGCGCGGAATGTCGTCAAGGCCGAAGCTTGCCAGCGTTTCGATTTGCCGTTCCTGATAGTTGTAAACTTGCAAAGGGCCGTCCGTTTGGCGGTAGGTTCCCCAGTTTTCCATTGTCAAAATGAAATTTTCCATGTTTTAAAAAGAATTAATAATGAAACATAATTAACTGATATGCCGCCGGTTATATCACGGCGCAGAATTTTGTCAATAAGCTGTTTGCCGGCTTTGCTTGACAAGCTTGCCGGCACGGGTATATAAAAAAGACGGCGTCATATGATCAAAAACTTGAAGAAAGACTTTTTTATGCCTGATTTTTCGTTTGAAAATGAATTTGACTTTGACGTGGCCGGGGTTGACGAAGCCGGCCGCGGACCCTGGGCCGGACCGGTGGTTGCCGGTGCGGTAGTGATTAAAAACCGTTGTCTGGCGGAAGATTTGAAAGCCGAATTAGACGATTCAAAAAAACTGACGGCGGCCAAACGCGAAAAACTTTATGCCCGTTTGCTTGAAGAACAGGCCGCTGGCAGGCTTTTGATCGGGATCGGCGAAGCCTCCTGCCGGGAAATTGACGAACTGAACATTTTACAGGCCACTTTTCTTGCCATGCGCCGGGCGGTTGAAAGGCTGCCGGTCTGTCCCCGTGCGGCGCTGGTCGACGGCAACCGGACGCCGAAGCCTTTTCCCTGCGCCTGCAAAACGGTCGTAAAGGGAGATTCCCGTTCCTTTTCGATAGCTGCCGCTTCCGTTGTTGCCAAGGTATATCGTGACCGGTTGATGAAAGAGCTGGCGCAAAAATATCCGGGCTACGGGTTTGAGAAAAACGCCGGCTATGGCACGGCCGCTCATATTGAAGGGCTGAAAAAACAGGGCGTGACGCCGGAGCACCGCCGCAGCTACAGGCCCGTCCGCGAATTTTTGCAAAATAATGAAAATTAGGGGTTGACTTTTTGTCTAAAATATGAGAATCTGAATCCTGAAGAAAATATTATTAACTTAAATTAAACAAATATGTGTAAAGAAAAAGCAACTCGCAACGGTAACGGAAATTCTCGTCTCGCAGAACAGTTAGGAATCATCAGAGGTAAGAACATCGGCAAAAAGACGGCTTATCTCAAGTGTCATAACCTGATGCCGGAGGTGCTGCCCGAGCTCTTCAAGTCTTGCAACTTGCCGCTCGCCGTCGCCTACCTTCACAAGTTCCCTGCCGTTCCGCAAGAAGTTGCCGCTGCCGCCAGAAACGCCGGCCGCAGTGCTCTTCTGACAGGGCTTACCGTCGCGTAGCTTTACAAAAAACTTTTCCATGTTTTTGGGCAGTTCCGTTTCGTCGGGCTGCCTTTTTTATGTGTCCGGATACCGGGGACGGAAATTCTCCGGCGGCGGAAAACCGACGGAAAAAAGAGGCGGAAAAGTTGGCGAAAAGTTTGTTGTTTTGACAAATTTCGACTGTTTTGCAACCGCGTAAAAAAGAGACCAGGCACATAAAAACAATGAAGTTCCGGCAATTGAAAGCGCTTTGCCTTTTTTAGCCAAAAAATATTTTTTCATCAGTTTTTGTTAATAATTTTATAACTTCTTTTTGTCATACTGCCCTCATTGTTTAAGCCCAACAACCAAAGTGAAGCACAATGAGCATTGAAACCAAAAAAATCTTGAACACGATCATAAACGACGATTGCGTTAAGATTATGAACCGGATGGAAGAAAAATCGGTCGACCTGATATTTGCCGATCCGCCGTATAATCTCCAGCTGGGGGAGGCTTTGACCCGTCCCGACAATTCCAACGTCAGCGGCGTTTATGAGGAGTGGGACAATTTTGCCTCGATGAAAGAATATGACGATTATACGCGTGCCTGGATGAGCGCGGCCCGCCGGGTTCTGAAGGACGACGGCAGCATCTGGGTGATCGGTTCCTATCACAATATTTTCCGCGTCGGCTGCATGCTGCAGGATCTGGGGTTCTGGATTTTAAATGACATTATTTGGAACAAAACCAACCCGATGCCCAACTTCAAGGGAACCCGCTTTACCAACGCGCACGAAACGCTGATCTGGGCGGCCAAAACCCCGAAATCGAAATATACGTTCAATTATGAAGCGATGAAAGCGATGAACGAAGACGTGCAGATGCGCAGCGACTGGCAGCTGCCGCTTTGCACCGGCAGGGAACGGCTGAAGTCGGACGAAGGCGGCAAGCTGCATCCGACCCAGAAGCCGGAAGCGCTGCTTTACCGCGTAATCATGTCTTCGACCAACGTCGGTGACACGGTGCTGGATCCGTTCTTCGGCACCGGCACCACCGGTGCCGTGGCCAAAAAGATCGGCCGCAATTTTATCGGCATTGAACGCGATGCGCAGTATGTCCGAGGTGCCGAAGCGCGGATAGCCGAAGTGACCCGGGTGAAAAACGACGCCTGCCTCGGATATGCGACCAAAAAGCGCCAGCCGCGGGTACCGTTCGGTTCGGTTATCGAATGCGGACTGCTTAAGGCCGGCGACAAGCTGTTTGACGCCAAGGGCGACGTTTCCGCCCTGATTCGCTCCGACGGAACCCTGGTTTCCACTTTCGGCAACGGTTCCATTCACCAGATGGGGGCGGCTGCGCAGAACGCGCCGGCCTGCAACGGTTGGATGTACTGGCACTATCGGAACGAAAAGAAAGAACTGGTGGCTATCGACGAACTGCGGAAAATCATCCGCGAAGAGCTTTATCCGGAATAGTTTTGCCATGATGAAAGGCGCCGTCGCAAGACGGCGTTTTTTGTAACGGGAAAATCGCGCGCCGGGCCGGTGGGTTACGTTTTTTATGGTTTGAGCGTCTGCGCGAGCGAACCGGCGCGGCTTTCCTGCCCGGCCGGCAGGCGGGATCGCAGCCTTTTGGCCGGTCAAATGCAGTTAAAAACGGTTAATGCCGCTTGCGTCAGCTGACGAAAGTTTATAAAAAGCTTGCCGGGCAGGGGCATCTTTTTAGGTTGATCAGATTTTTGAAGCGGGCGCTTTTCCGTCGCACGAAACGTTCGTTTTGCGCCGGTCGTTTCTTCAAAAAAGCCAATGCCCGTTGCCGCCGGCGTCACTGTCGCCGTTCGGAAGGGGCGGTTGCGGCGCCGCCTTTTGCGCGGACGTTCGGGAAAATGACGTTTTACGCAAAAAAATGCTTGTCCTCGCGGCAAAAATCGTTCACAATAAGCAAAATTTAAAATTTGGTAGAATTGATTGATATGAAGAATGCAAAAATATAAAAAATTCAGCCGCGGCGGCAAAGATGAAAACGCCGTCCGCAACTACGCTGCGATAGATCTGGGCACCAACTCCTGCCGTTTGGTCATAGCTTCCCCGACGCCGACTTCTTTTCATATCATAGAAACTTTTTCCCGCATCACCCGTCTGGGCGAAGGGATCATTAAAGAAAACGAACTAAGCAGGGAAGCCAGCCGCCGGACGATCAAGGCCCTCAAAATATGCTCGGAAATTATCAGCGAATACGCGCCGATCCATCGGGCGCGCTTTGTCGCCACCGCCGCCTGCCGGCGCGCCAAAAACTGCCGCGATTTCTTAAGCGAAGTCAAGCGCCAGACAGGTCTTAACCTGGAGATCATTTCCTCGCAGGAAGAATCCCGTCTGGCGGTAATCGGCTGTCTGCCGCTTTTGAAAAAAAGCGTCAAAAGGGCGCTCGTCTTTGACATCGGCGGCGGTTCGACCGAAATTTCGCTGGCACGGCTTGCCAACAGCGGCAAAGCCTTTATCGAAGGCTATGTTTCCCTGCCGTACGGAGTGGTGACCATTTCGGAAGCCTTTCCCAACAAAGACATGACCAATCTGGCTTACAATACGGTTATGGAACGCACCCACAAGCTGTTGGAAGCTTTTGAGGAACGCTATAAAATCAGCGAAGCGATCGAAAACGGGGAAATCCAGATTATCGGCACTTCCGGCACGGTAACCGTGCTCGGCGCCGTTCAGCTGAACCTGCCGCGCTATAACCGTTCGGCGGTTGACGGCATCGTCATCAGCGCCGGCGACGTCAAACACGCGATCGGCAAGATCCGCCGGATGGGCGATGACGGCCGCAAAAAACATCCGTGCATCGGTCCGCTCAAGGCAGACCTGACGATTGCCGGCTGCGCCATCATTGAGGCCATCTGTTCGTTCTGGCCGGTAAAGGAAATTACGGTGGCCGACCGCGGAATCCGCGAAGGCATATTGCTTGATCTGATGCACAACCGCAAAAAGCCCCGCCGGCATTTTTTCCGCCGCGGCAAAAACAAGAGGACTGAAAAAAATGAAACAACCGACTCTGGCAGCCATTGACCTTGGCACCAACTCCTGCCGGCTGCTGATTGCCGACAGGAGCGGCCGCACGCTTTATAAAAACGCCATTTCCACCCGTCTGGGCGAGGGTATGAGCGCCGGCAACCGTTTTACCGACGAGGCGGTCATGCGCGGCATCGAATGTTTCTGCACCTTTAAAATGACAATGGACGAATACGGGGTGGAAAAGTATCGGGCAATTGCCACCGCCGCCTGCCGCACGGCCGAGAACGGAGCCGAATTTGCCAAAAAAATCAAGCAGCAGTCCGGCATTGATCTGAAGATTATCGACGGTTATGAAGAAGCCGTGCTCAATTTGAAAGGCGCGTTGCTGAACGTACAAGACGAAAAGGCCGGGTACGTGGTCGTTTACGATCTGGGCGGCGGTTCGACCGAAATCACGCTGGCGACCAGAAGCGCCGAACCGGAGATTCTGCATACCGTTTCCGTTCCCTGGGGAGCGCGCAACGCGGCGGAAAAATTCGGCTTGAAAGAATATGATCCGGTCGCGGCCGCGCGGCTGGACGAGGAAATTTCCGCCTACAGCCGGGCTTTCGTCCGCGATGCCGGGCTGGAAAAATACCGCGGGGATGTTTGTTTCGTCGCTACCTCCAGTACGCCGCTGCGGCTGACGCATATTGCACGCGGCTGGGAAAGATATGATCGCGAGCGGGCCGACGGACTGAAAGTGGGGGTTGACGAATTTGAACGGGCGACGGCGAAAGTTTGCGCCATGGATTGCCGGCAGATGGCGGAAGACGCCAATATAGGTCCGGTCCGGGCAGATATTTTCCATGCGGCCTGCATCATTTTTTCCCGTATTTATAAGGATCTGGGGGCAACGGAAATCACCGCTTCCTTAAAAAGCGCGGTTGACGGCATCATTATGGAGCTGCAGAATGGCTAAGACAAAATCGGCGAAAGTCGTCAGCGGCAAACGGAGTCTGACCGTCCGGGTCAAAACTTCCAAATACCGCAAAAAATCTTCCAACCAGTGGCTGGAGCGCCAGTTGAACGACCCTTACGTGGCCGAAGCCAAACGCCTGGGCTATCGTTCCCGCGCGGCGTTTAAGTTGATCCAGCTGGATGAAAAGTTCAAATTCCTCGGCCGCGGCAAAACCATTGTCGACCTTGGCTGCGCACCCGGCGGCTGGACCCAGATTGCGGTGCTGCGCAACAAAGGCAGCGGACAGGTGGTGGGGCTGGATATTCTGCCGACGGAGCCGATTCCCGGTGCCGTGCTGATACAGCAGGATTTTACCGCCGCCGACGCTGCCGACAAACTGAAACGGTTGTTAGACGGAAAGGCGGACATCGTGATGAGCGACATGGCGGCCAACACCATCGGCCACCAGCAGACCGATCACCTGCGCACCATGGCTCTGGTTGAACTGGCCTATGATTTTGCCAAAGACGTTCTGGCCGAGGGCGGCATTTTTATTGCCAAAGTCTTCAAAGGCGGGGCGGAAGCAGGTTTTCTGGCGGAAGTGAAAAAGAATTTCCTCAAAGTGTCGCATTGCAAACCGGACGCCAGCCGCAAGGCTTCGCCGGAAGAATATCTGGTGGCCGTCGGTTTCCGCGGCGGCACGGGAGAAACGAAGAATGAAGACGGCAGCGCGTTATAAGGCGGTCTGGGAACTGATGACCGCGGTGTTTGCCGACCGGCAGCCGGCCGACAACATCATCAACGCCTATTTTCGCGAAAGGCGTTTTATCGGTTCCGGCGACCGTCGATTTATCGCCGAAAAAATCTGGCATATTATCCGCCGCCGGCGCCGCCTGACTTTCGAGGCCGGCAGCGCCGATCCGCGGAAGCTGCTGATTGCGTATCTTAAGGACGAAGACCCGGCGGAGATATTTGCCGGCGGGGAATACGGCCTGCCGCCGCTTAACGACGACGAACGGAAACTGGCGGCCGCGCTGCGGACGGAAGAGAGGACATATCCGCCGGCGGTCGAATGCGAATGCCCGGACTGGCTGTTTGCCAAAATCGGCGATCCGTTGCTGCTTAAGGCGCTGAACGAACCGGCCGGCGCCGATTTCCGTGTCTGCCGCGGCAGCCGGGAAGAAGTTCTCCGTCTGCTGGAAAACGAAGGTTTTGAAGCAGTGCCGACCCCGTATTCGCCGCTCGGCATCAGGCTGCCGACCCGCATCAACCTTAGCAACTGCATGGCTTATCAGGACGGCTTGATCGAGGTTCAGGACGAAGCTTCTCAACTGGCGGCGCTGATGTGCGGCATACGGCCGGAGGATCGTATAATCGACTATTGCAGCGGTGCCGGAGGCAAGGCGCTGGCGCTGGCGGCGCAGCTCAAAGGGCAGGGAGTGATCGAAGCCCACGACATTAACCCGCAGCGTCTGGAACAGCTGAAACCGCGGCTGGCGAGGCTTTGCATCGGCAATGTCAAAATCGTGCCGTCGGCGGAAGAAAAGCCCGTTTATACCCGTTTTATCATCGACGCGCCGTGTTCGGGCACCGGCACTTGGCGGCGTGCGCCGGACGCCAAATTCCGTCTGACGCCGGCGCGGCTGGAGGAACTCAACCGCATTCAGGCGGAAATTCTGGAAAAAGCCTATGCCTTGACGGCGCCTTCCGGTCGCATTGTCTATATTACCTGTTCGGTTCTGGAAGAAGAGAACGGCAGCATTGTCCGGCATTTTCTTGAACGCCATCCCGACATGTCGACAATTGACATGCCGGCCTTATGGCGGGAGAAAACCGCCCAACCCTGGCCGTGCGGGAAAAAGCCGTGGCTGGAACTGAATCCGCTGGTGACAGGCACCGACGGCTTTTTCGTTGCCGTGATTGAAAAGCACTGATTTTTCACTGATTTATCGGTATTAAAAGAGAGGCGGGGCAGATTTTTTGCGAAAAATGCACAATCCGTTCAAAAAAAGCTTGATTATTTTTTCAAACCGGGGTATTTGTGCTCTGTCTTTATGATGTTTGCGCGCCTGTGGCGAAATTGGTAAACGCGTAACGTTGAGGTCGTTATGAGCTTAGCTCTTGGAAGTTCAAGTCTTCTCAGGCGCACCAATCATAAAAAATAAGTGAGAATCATAAAGAGGAGGTTGTTGATGAAAAAGAAAACCAAAAAACACCAGCCTTTCTCAAAAAACAAACTTTCCCGTTTTAATCAGCAGAAAAAGAACGAACCCAAAGATTGCTATCTGGGGCTCGGGCCGAAGTTTGTCAATTCCATCGTTATCGGCTTAAACGAAGACGATGACATCCATGTCAAAAAAATCATTGAGGGGCTGGACGAATACGATCTTGCCCGCCTGATCGAGGTTTTGGACGTTCATCACCGGATGAAACTGGTCAAACTGCTCGGCGACAAAATTGATCCGGCGGTCTTCCCCGAATTGAACGAAGTCGTTCAGGAGCAGGTGCTCGAAACCTTAAACGAAAACCAGATCGTCAAAATCGTTAACGAACTCGATTCCGACGACGCGGTCGAAATCCTCGAAAACATGAACGACGAGGAGCAGGAGCATATTATCAGCCGGCTCAATCCGGAACTGAAATATCAGGTGAAATCGTCGTTGAACTATCCGGAAGATTCCGCCGGCCGTATCATGTCGCGGGATTTTGTCAGCATTCCCGACAACTGGACGGTGCGGGAAGCCAGACAGTATCTTCTGAATAACGAAGAGCTGCCGGACGATTTTTACACCATTTTTCTCGTTGACGAAAAGACCTTGAAACCGACCGGTGAAATTGCCCTCGACAAGCTTTTGCGCGCCAAGGGGGACGAAAAGCTTAACAGCATCATGGACGGCGAAATCGTGCCGGTAGACGTTTATACCGACCAGGAAGAAGTGGCTCACATGTTCCGCGAATACGGCTGGATGTCGGCCATGGTGGTTGACAACAAAGGCCGACTGATCGGCGTTATCAACATTGATGACGTGGTTGAAATCGTTCACGAGGAAACCAACGAAGATATGATGCTTTTGACCGGCGCGGAAAGCAACGACGTATACCGCTCGGTGTTCAGCATTTTTAAATCGCGTTCAATCTGGCTGGTTACCAACCTGTTTGCCACCATTGTTGCCGCTTCCGTCGTCGGCGAGTTTCAGGACATTATTGCCCAGCTTTCGATTTTGGCGGTATTGATGCCGATTGTCGCCTCCATGGGAGGCACCACCGGACAGCAAACGCTGGCCGTGGTCGTCCGTTCCCTGGCCACCAAAGAACTGAACTCCCGCAACGCCCTGCGCATGATCGGCAAAGAGTTTATGGTCGGCCTTTGCAACGGACTGCTGTTTGCGGTAATGATCGGAATAGCGGTGCGCATCTGGTTCCCCGGGCAGGAAATGATCAGTTACATCATTGCTCTGGCCATGCTCTGCAATCTGACCGTCGCCAGTCTGGCCGGCATTCTCATACCGCTGACCATCAACCGGCTGAAAATCGACCCCGCGATTGCTTCCGGCGTGTTTTTGATTGCCTGTACCGATTCCGGCGGCTACTTCATTTTCCTCGGTCTGGCAAAGCTGCTCTTGTTTTAATAACTTATGTACAGTTTAAATTTAGCGCTTTTTTCTCGCCGAAATATTGTTATAATGCATTTCGGTTTTATATGTTTTGCAGGAGAAGAATTTGATTTTGGGATTGGTGATCGCCGCTTCCGTGCTTGTTTTTGATCAGTTGACGAAATTTGTGATGCTGAACTACGTTTTAAACGAGCGGCCGGGCATTGAACTGACGTCTTTTTTCAACCTCGTTTATGCCTGGAACACGGGGGTCAGTTTCTCCATGTTCAACGATTCCGGCGCAACCGGCACGCTGCTGCTGTGTCTGACGGCGGCGTTGATCGTGGCGGCGCTGTTGTGGTGGCTGTACAGGGAAAAGGTGCGTGCCGTGCAAATCGGGCTCGGCATGATCATCGGCGGAGCGCTCGGCAACCTTGTCGACCGGGTGCGTCTGGGCGCGGTTTTCGACTTTTTGGACTTTCATCTGGGCGTGCACCATTGGCCGGCCTTTAACGTTGCCGACAGTTTTATCTGCATCGGTGCGGCCGTCATCATACTGCACGGTCTGTTCTATCCCGAAAAAAAAGAAAATAAGGAGCAAGTCAAATGAAGAAGATTGTTTGTCTGATGTTGTTGGCCGGTATGCTTGGCGCCTGTAACGCCACCAGGGAAGACCTGGGGCTTGAGCGCAAGGTGCCGGACGCTTCAAAGGTTTCCGAACAAAAACAGCTGCTGCTGCCGCCGAACTACGATTTAAGACCGGTGGTGCCGCTGGAAAAAGCCGCGGCCGCTGCGGAAAACGACGCTTAAAAAACAAAAACAGGTAGGTAAAATCCGCCAATGAAGAAAAAATTTGTCGCTTTCGGCCTGATCTGCCTTTTATCGGCCTTTTCCGCTTCCGCCAAACTGTTTGACATTAACGAATACACGCTTTCAAACGGTGCCCGGCTGCTGGTGGTGGAAAACCACAAGGCGCCGATCGTCAAACATATGGTGTGGTACCGGGTAGGGGCGGTCGATGAAAAGCCGGGCAAGGGCGGTGCGGCGCATCTGCTTGAACATCTGATGTTCCGCGGCACCGAAAAGGTTCCGGGGTCTGAATTTAACCGGCTTATGCAGATAAACGGCGCCGACAGCAACGCCTTTACTTCGCTTGATTATACCGCTTACCATCAAAGCCTGGACGTCAGCCGGCTGGAACTTGCCATGGCACTTGAGGCCGACCGTATGGCAAACCTTGATTTTTCCGACGAGGCTTTTGCCGCCGAACGTGACATCGTTTATCAGGAACGCAAGCAGGTGGTAGAAAATCAGCCGCTTTCGGCTTTTGCCGAAAGCCTGCAGCACGGTTTGTGGCAGACACATCCTTACGCGCGGCCGGTAACCGGTACGGAAGAGGAAATCCTGTCTCTGACCAGGGAAGACGTGATGGATATTTACCGCCGTTATTACGTGCCGAACAACGCAATTATCGTGATTTCCGGCGACATTGAACCTCAAACGGCTTACCGGCTGGCAGAAAAATATTACGGTAAGGTGCCGGCGGGGCATGAAATCGGGAAAAAATCTTTTCCCGCAGTCAATCCGACAACCCGCATTATGTTGAAAATGAAGCTGCCGCGGGTAGAGCTGCCGCGGGTTGTCCGCCGCTATGTCGTCGATTCCTGCAATACCGATCCGCAAAGCATTTATGCGGCAATGGTATTGTCTGCCTACCTTGGCGAAGGCGACACTTCGGAACTTTATAAGGAACTGGTAGTAAAAAGAAAGCTGGCGCTCGCTGCCGCCGCATCTTACGATTACGCTTCGCGCAGTTACGGCACCTTCGGCCTGTCGGCGGTTCCGGCGGCCGGCGTTTCTCCCCAAGAACTGCAAAAAATGCTGGACAGGGTCGTAAACGATGCTGTTGCCTCGCTGACCGACGAAAAAGTTGAAAAAGTCAAAAACAAAATGCTGGCCGGGTTGGTCTATCTGCGCGACAATCCCAACGATGCCGCTTATATCGTCGGCTCTCTTTATACCGTCGGCATGACGCGGGAAGACATTGAGAACTATGCGGACAACATCCGTGCCGTCGACGCTGCGGCGGTAAAAAAGGCGGCGCACAGGATTTTTACCGGCTCGGCAATGACGGAAGGTGTGGTCGAACCGCTGAACGGGGAGGGCGAAGATGAATAAAAAGGGCGTTTTATTTTCGGTTTTGGCCGCTGCCGCCGTTGTTTCCGCCGGTGTTTTTTATTTTTCCCGGCCGGCTTTTAACGCCGACGCCCTGGTCAAAAACTCCGAACTCGGGCGGCAGGGGTTTTTGCTGCCGGTAACGGAAGTGGTTTCGCCGCAATATAAAATCAAAGCCTATCTGCTGACGGATACGACCAACCCCATCGTCAGCCTGAGTTTTGTCTTTAGCCATGCCGGAACGGTTGCCGAAAAGGAAGGGCAGGCGGGGTTGTCAAAAATGACTGCCGCGCTCATTTCCGAAGCGGCCGGCGGACTTGATTCGCAGGCTTTTAAGGAGAAAATGGAAAACTATGCGATTTCGCTCGGTTTCGGCGCCGACGGCGACGATTTTTCCGGCCGGCTGTTAACTACCAAGGAATTTGCGCCGATTGCTTTTGACATGCTGCGGCAGACGCTGACCGAGCCGCGGGTGGACGAAGCCGACCTTGAGCGGATCAGAAAGCAGATGCTGGCCGGGTTGGAGAGTCAAAACGAAGACCCCGGGCAACAGCTCGGGCTGATTGCCAACCGGACGCTTTTCGGGACACATCCTTACGGCCGCAATCCGCTCGGCAAAAAAGAGGATATTGAAAGCTTTACGCCGCGGGAGGTAAAACGGTTTGTTGCCGACAATTTGGGACGTTCCAACCTGATCGTCGGCCTTGCCGGCGACATTACGGCGGAAGAGGCCGGCCGGATTCTGGATGAAGTTTTCGGCTCTCTGCCGAAGCGGGGCGCAGCCGACGAAACGCCGGCGGTTACGCCGCGGTTGTCCGGCGGATTTGACGCTCATGACGAAAATCTGCCGCAGAGTATGGCTTTTGCCGCTGCCGTCGGCACACGCCGCAACGCAGACGACTTTTACCCGCTTTATATCGCCAATTACATTCTCGGCGGTTCCGGCTTAAGTTCCCGCCTTAATCTTGTGGCCCGCGAAAAGGAAGGGCTGACCTACGGCGTTTATACCGGGCTTTCCGTTTCCGACAAAACGGAAATGATTGTCGGCGGCTTTTCTTCAACGTCCGGCAATTTTAACCGGGTAATGGAAATATTCAACGAAGAGTGGAACAAAATGGGCGCCGAAGGCGTTTCCGCCGAAGAACTGGAAGAAGCGAAAAATTATCTGATCGCTTCCTACAATCTGCGTTTTGCCGACATTTCCGCCATTGCCGAGATGCTTGTTTACATGCAGAAGGAAAAACTCGGCATTGATTTTCTGCAGGAACGCAACCGTTATGTTTCCGAAGTGACGCTTGACGAGGTCAACCGTGCGGCCGCCCGCTATTTTACGCCGGACAACCTCAAGATCATCGGACTCGGGAATTTCAAATCAGACTAGGAGAAATATAAAATGGAAAAAAACGTTACCAAAACGAAAGCCTGGAAGAAGCTGGCTCTCCATTACCGCTTTTTTAAGAACGTTGAAATGAAAAACCTGTTTGCGTTTGATGCCAAACGCGGATCCAAATATGCCGTTGAGCTTGGACCGCTTTATCTGGACTATTCCAAAAACCGTTTTAACGAAAAGACCTTACAGTATCTGCTGGAACTGGCGGATGAAGTAAAGCTGCGCGACAAAATCGAAGCGATGTTTACCGGCGAAAAAATCAATATTACCGAAAACCGGGCGGTTTTGCATACGGCTTTGCGCAATCGTCAGAACACGCCGGTATATGTCGACGGCAAAAACGTAATGCCCGAGATCAACGCCGTGCTGGCAAAAATGAAAAAATTTACCGACGCGGTCCGTTACGGCGAATTTAAAGGCGCCACCGGCAAAAAGCTGACCAGCATCGTCAACATCGGCATCGGCGGCTCCGATCTGGGGCCGGTAATGGCCACCGCCGCACTGAAAGAATACTGGGCAAAAGACATAAAATGTTATTTTATTTCCAACATTGACGGATCCGCCTGCGAAGACGTTTTAAGTCAGGTTGATCCGGAAACGACCCTGTTTGTCATCGTTTCTAAAACTTTTACCACCATAGAAACCCTGACCAACGCCAAAACCTGCCGCAAATGGCTGATCGACGCTTTGGGCGAGTTTGCGGTTGCCAAACATTTCGTCGCCGTTTCCACCAACGCGAAAGAAGTGGAAAAATTCGGCATCAACACCGACAACATGTTCGAATTCTGGGATTTCGTCGGTGGCCGCTATTCGATGTGGTCGGCGGTCGGCTTGTCGATTGCCCTTGCCGTAGGGATGGAAAACTTTGAGAAAATGCTCGACGGCGCCAACGCGATGGATCTGCATTTCCGTCATACGTCGTTTGACAGGAATATTCCGGTCATTCTGGCACTGCTCGGCGTTTGGTACAACAACTTTTTCGGTTTCGGCAGCCATTGCGTCGTTCCCTACGATCAGGATCTGCGCTATCTGCCGAGTTATCTGCAACAGCTTGATATGGAAAGCAACGGCAAATCGGTGAACGAAAACAACAAGTTCGTCAAATATGCCACCGGTCCAGTTTTGTTCGGCGGCGCCGGCACCGACGTACAGCATTCGTTTTTCCAGCTTTTGCACCAGGGCAGTCGGATCGTGCCGCTGGATCTGATCGTTCCCGCCATTTCCCATAACGAAATCGGCGAACATCACGAAATTCTGGTCGCCAACGCTTTGGCGCAGGGAGAAGCGCTGATGCGCGGCAAAACCGTTGCCGAAGCGGCGGCAGAGCTTTCAAAAGCAGGCAAAAGCGCGGCCGAAGTCAGCCGTCTTAAGCGCTTTAAATTCTTCTCCGGCAATCGTCCGACCAACACCATCGTCATCAAAAAGGTAGATCCTTACACTTTGGGTATGCTGGTGGCAATGTACGAGCATAAGGTGTTTGTCGAGGGCGTCATCTGGAACATCGATTCCTTTGACCAGATGGGAGTTGAACTCGGCAAACAGATGGCCTTGAGCATTTTGCCCGAGTTACAGGGACACGCTTCCGGTCTGCATGACAGTTCGACCCGAAACCTGATCAGTCTGATCAAGAAAATCCGCAAATAACGAAAAGAGGCAGCAATGGCTATCCGCATCCTGCCCGATACCCTGGTTAACCAGATTGCCGCCGGCGAAGTGATTGAGCGTCCCGCCTCGGTGGTCAAAGAACTGGTTGAAAACGCCATTGACGCCGGCGCGTCTTCGATTGAAATAACGCTGGTGGACGGCGGCAAGTCGCTGATTGCGGTTGCCGACAACGGCAAAGGCATGGCGCGGGAAGATCTTGAACTGGCGGTTGAGCGGCATGCAACGTCCAAGCTGCCGGACGACGATTTGTTCCACATCGGTTATCTCGGTTTCCGCGGCGAAGCGCTGCCTTCCATCGCCTCCGTTGCCAGGTTGTCCGTCACGTCCCGCAGCCGGCAGGCGGAAAACGGCTGGCGGATGGAAGTCAACGGCGGAGTCAAACAGTCTCCCGTTCCCGCAGCCTCCGCTGCCGGTACCCGGGTGGAAGTACGCGATTTGTTTTATGCCGCGCCGGCCCGGCTCAAATTTTTGAAAACCGCTGCCGGCGAAGTTACGCAATGCGTTGACATCGTCAACCGGATTGCTTTGGCCAACCCGCAGATTTCCTTTTACCTGATCGACGAACAAAAGAAAAAGATCAGTCTCAACGCCTGTCAGGGAGAATTGTTCGACGCCCGTCTGAAACGCCTGAGCGACGTTATGGGACGCGAATTCGGTGAAAATTCTCTCCTGATTAATGCCGAACGCGATCATCTCCGCATCAGCGGCTACGTCAGTCTGCCGACTTACAACAAGGCCAACTCTCTTTCTCAGTATCTGTTTGTCAACAACCGGCCGGTACGCGACAAACTGCTTTTGGGCGCCGTTAAAGGCGCTTATCAGGGAGTGTTGGAAATCGGCCGCTATCCGTTATGCGCCTTGTTCTTTGACGTTGATCCCGACTATGTGGACGTCAACGTGCATCCGACCAAGGCCGAAGTGCGCTTTTTTGACGGTGCTGCGGTTCGCGGCCTGCTGGTCAGCGCAATCCGCAACGCTCTTACGGCCGGCAGCCGGCAGACGGCAGCACCGGCCAACCTGGCGAGTTTTTTGCAGGACAGCCTGGAAAATGCGTCTTTGACGGCGCCGCTGCTGATGAGCGACGACAAAGAGGAAGCGGCCTTTTTAAACGACTGTCATCAACCGGCGCCTTCGGCCTTTCGCCGGACGCTTCCGCCGCTGCCGTCCCGCCCGCGCACGGCGGCGCTGCCGGAACTGGAAAGAAAGTTTTCCGTCCGTGCGGAAGAAGACGACAACAGCCGTTATGCGGATGCTGACGGCGTTTTGGGACAGGCAAAAGCACAGTTTCACAACACCTATATCATTTCCCAAACCGAAGACAGCATCGTTTTGATCGATCAGCATGCCGCCCACGAACGGATCGTGATGGAAAAAATGAAAAAAGCCCTGAACGAGGGGCGCAAACCGGCAACCCAGATGCTGCTGATTCCCGAAATCGTCGAATTGGACGCTTGCGACAAACAACGCCTGCTGGAAAATGCGGAAAATCTTGACCAGCTGGGATTGTCGGTGGAAGAGTTCGGCCCTTCGGCGGTAATTGTCCGGGAAATTCCGGCCTTAATCAAAGACTGCGACACACAAAAGCTGGTTCATGATTTGGCCGAACAGATAGCGGAATGGGGCAGCGATTTCGCTTTGACGGAAAAACTGAACCATATCGTCGCCACTATGGCCTGCCACGGTTCCGTACGGGCAGGGCGCAGCCTCAACCTGGCGGAAATGAACCACTTGCTGCGGGAAATGGAACAAACCCCCAATTCCGGCCAGTGCAATCACGGTCGTCCGACCTATATCGAATTGAAATTAAAGGATATCGACAAACTGTTCCACCGATAACAACGGTTCGTTGCTTTTATTTTTTATAAATTTGTTGTTTTTTCGCTTGACTTTCCGCCGCGGATTTTGTAAAAGTCTTTTCAAGACAATGGCGAAAGTAGCTCAGTTGGTTAGAGTACCGGTTTGTGGTACCGGGTGTCGTGAGTTCGAGTCTCATCTTTCGCCCCAGATAAAAAAGCCCTCATCCGTGAGGGCTTTTTTTTGCCATAAGCGTATCTTTGTCCGGACGAGAGAAATCGGGAGATTCGCGAAAGCTTTGAGAACCGGGTTTACAATATTATTGAATGTAGTATAATTTTTTTATTTTACAGAGAGGTGGATAACATGACCGTAAGAAACACACTTTTAACCGCAGCCAAAGCCAAAAAATTTGACAAAGACGGATTTTCGGAAAAACTGGAAAATATTTCGGGGCTTAACGAAAAACAGTGGAAGGAAAATTGCCGGGCTCTGATAAAACAAATGGATAAACTGATTAAGGGGAAAAACATCTCTGCCGGCAAACATATTGCAAAATATGAAAAGATATTAAACGAACTGGAACAGAAATCCGCCTTGAACAAAAGGCAGGAAAAAGAGCTTGCAAAATTAAGAAAAGAACGGCAGGAAGAACAAAATTTCCATTCACTTGATGATGCCGTTGAACTTTTAACCGCAGAAGGCTACAGTGTAACCAAAAATGACGGTAGCAGCTGTTTGACCAATGAAGGAATTCTGAACGTCTTAAGCTACAGATATGACAGAATAAAAGACGAAAAAAAGAAGAGGGAACTTGAGGAAAAAATAAAAACGCATTTTCCTTCTTTGTTTGAAACAGCAGGAAACAAAACAGAAGAAACAGATAAAAACATTCGGTAAAAAGCGAAAAGTCGACCCCGGCAAAAACGGCTTTGCCGGGGTCGAACGAATGCAATTACGGCTTATATACCGTTTTGAAATAGTCCGGCATTTCATCAAACGGACATTGTCGGCAGATTTCCAGACTGCTGTTTACGTCAAGCGGCACCCGCATATTATCGGCACGGATTTTTTCGGCAATCAGACGATGGTTTTTCTGAATAAAGCAGTGTCTTCTCGGCAGCATAAAAGCTTCGTTCATTCGCAGCCAAACGGTTTCGAGCGGCTCCCGCACAACATTACCGAAACTGAGAGGCGTAAAGTCGCAGGGACAGACTTCTCCAGCATTGTCAATGAACATATGCTGAGTTCCGGCGCCGCAGCCGAACAGTTCCGGACTCTCTATCTGATTAAACGCGCATACTTTGGTTCGCGGAGAGCGGCTGTTGATCTGCCGGTGAAAAGCCCGCAGCGTTTTGACGTCTTCGGCCGAAATAACCGTTTCATCATTGTCAAGCAGCTTTCCGCAAGGCATTGCCTCAACAATCCGATATTCGTTTACTTTCAGTTTGACCGCCAGTTGATAAATATTGCGATAATCTTCCGTCTGCATAAAACGGGGAGTGGCTACAGAAGAAACCATTGTATACAAACCGGCGCCTTTAGCCGCCTTCACGGCGCTCATCACCTCATCAAAGGCCGTTTTCCGGCCGCGAAGCCGGTTATGGATCTCCGGTTCGGAACTGTCAAGACTGAAGCATATTGCCCATAATCCCGCTTTTTTCAATTTCCGCGCCCGTTCCTCGTCAAGCCCGCAACCGGTTGTGAACAATATAACGGCCGCACCGCCGGTTGCCGCGCGTTTTATCAGATCGGCAATGTTTTTATGCTGCAGCGGTTCGCCGCCGGTAAATCCGATGATGCTTGCGCCCAGCCGGCACAAATCGTCAATGAGAACAAGCTGCCGGGAGGTCGGCAGATCGGGTTTTACGTGGCCTTTGAAACTGCAATGCCAGCAGTTATAGGGGCATTCCTTGGTGACGGCGATATAAGCGGATACCGGCGAAAGCTTCCGGCCGGACAAAAGGTTGGTAAACATCCGCTCATAAGCGCGGCCGGGGAAGGGAGGCAAAAAGGAATTGACAACATACTTTCCGTCATGACGGGAAATACACTCCGAAGAAAGCAGTTCACGGGCAAAAGCGAAGGTTGAGGTTTTCAATTTCCGGTTATCGTCAATTTCCTGCCAAACGGCGGAAGGCAGGCGCTTTTTGCCCCGTTTGCGCAATTCCTGCAAAACGGAAAGCGGCGGCCGGGTTATTTGCGGGGTGGCCATAATCCGCAGCAGCATAATTATCTGTTTTAATTTTCCAAGCATTCATTTTTTCCTGTAAATACCGATAATGTGACGATGACAGAGTTCCGCGGTGCTCTTTTTCAGTTCCTTTTTGAAAAGATCCGTATCCAATACTTTTTCAAAACCGGCCATAATGCCCGTTTTGAACAACCAGTCGGAAAAATCTTCTTCCCGGAGATGGATTTTCATGCTGTCCTTATGTTGATAAATCGTTTCAAACCGCTTATCGTCAACGAAGGAAAAGTCTTTGGGAAACTTCGGCCACAACAGTTTTTTCACCTTTTGCGGATAATTGTACATGGTACGTCGGAAAGCGTCAAAGACTCTGGGCAAAGTATCTGCCGTATTGACGATGAAGGCGAAAACGCCTTTCGCTTCCAAGACGCGGCAGGCTTCTTCGGCAATCCGTTTCGGATCGGAATAGCCGATTGCCCATGCCGAGCAGATCATCGCCCGGCTTTCTGCCGGAAGTTTCCGCAGATAATCCAGCATGTCGGCATGAACAAATTGTGTTTGCGGCATTTTTTTAGCGGCCTGTTTCAACATGCCGGCAGAGATGTCAACCCCCGTGACCGGGTTATCATAGCGTTTTGTCAGCCATTCGGTTGAAAAGCCCGTTCCGCATCCGAGATCGACAATCGGTTTGTCCGATTGCAGCGGCGGCAGTCTGTCGAGAAAATTTTGCGTACATGGCTTGATATGGCAAAGCCAGTTGTCGTCGTAATTTTCCGCAACATTGTCATAACCTTCCGCATAATCCTTTTGACCGAGGAATCCGCAGGTAAAAATTTTGCAGAACAAAACGGCGTTTAAGCGCAGACAGCTCAAATACCTGTTCATCAGATCGGTCCGCAGGCGGCGGTAAAGATAATAAAGGATAAAGCGATCAATATTTTTTTCATTTTCTTCTCCCGAAAGTGTTGACGATAAGCAGCGTAATCTGGTTTGAAATCACCAGCTGAAAATAGGCGGTAACGATAATTGCCGGCAGCGAAAAAATAAAGAACGAGAGAACATCGATTGAAACTTTACCGGAAAGCGAAGTTATTGCAAAATTTGCCAGCAAACCGACCCACTCCTTGAACAAAAAGAAAAGAAGACCGAAAAACAGGATCAGGAATAAAAAGGAAACAAAATACCAAAACCTGTTATAATCATTATCAGCGGTCTGTACCTTATGACGGATATTGTAGCGAACAATCCAAATGAGAAGCACAATTTTTGGCAGCAGCTTGATAAAGAGAGAATATTTCCAGGTCGGATAATAAAAAAGTTCATTCTGATCAAATTCAAAAAACAAACTGCCCAGCAACACCAGTCCGCAAAAAATCAGAATAATCAAAGGAGCCAGCCGGAAAGAAGGAAAACGCCGGTACCGAAAACAACGGTCAAAATCCTGCGAAACCTGTTTTAACGTAGCCATGTCGCTTCTCCTCAGCAAATGATATGTATGATGTTAACATAGATGTTTGAAAATTCAACCCGATAAACTCTTTATCAACAAATGCCCGGTAAAAAGGAACCAGCCTGAGTAAAGGCGGGGTTTCATACGCGGGTATACCCTCTCAAGGTGCCGGCAAATGCCTTCAGGGTACATGACGGTTTGACGGGGCAAAGATTACTTGACTCTCCGTAAACGGGGCAAGATCCATAGTTACTGACTTTGCTTTGCATCTTCTTTAAGTTGATTTCGTATATACCCGGCTGTCTTTGGGATATTCTTTCCGGTAATATCGACATAGTCCCCTGAATACTGCTCTGATTTTCAGACGATGGCCGCCGCAAAACGCCTTTCTGTGCTATTTCGGGGCAAAGACAACATGGTGTTTTGGAATTTCACGTCGTGCGTGCCATTAAAACTCCTTTACTTTTCTATACGACTGTTGCCGGACCGTCTTCTTTACAATAAAAGGAGTTTTTCATTCGCAAGCTGTAAGCTCTTTAGAACCATGTGCCAGGCACGTGGTTTTGGGTATATAAAAAACCGCTCTTTTGCCGTCGGCAAAAAAGCGGTGCATGTTGATCTGCGTTAATGAATGGAAACAGCGGATTGCTTTTCTTCCGTCAGTTCTTTAAGCTGAGAGAGCAGGGCCTGAACGACTCTCTGGTTGAGGTTGTGCTCCTTCGCGTACGCGATTAACTCGTCGAACCGTTTGTTTTTCAACAGTTCCAGTTGTTCATTGATTTTCAGATACTTCATTGCAAAAAAATTTTAGAATAATTGTTTAAGAGAACATCACTTAACACAAGTTGCTGTTTGAAGCAAGTGCAAATTCCCTATTCGTAAAACTTTTTCATCTCCTGCTGCCTTTTCATCAGATACTGATTGTAAAGGTCTTTTTCCGTCAGCAGAGGTTTGTTTTTGCTTGCTTCAATACCGTGCAATTTTCCGTCCCGGCCTATTTCCAAACCGTTTTGCTGCAATTCCCTGTCAAAATTTTGCAGGAATTTGTCGCCGTTCGGAACCGTCCGTCCGTCTTTCCGTTTTTCCAAAATCACCTGCCGCACTAACATTTTGCCGAGCAATTGCGACGATTGGAAACGTTCACTGTTATCGTCCGCGGCCAACCCGCGGTGACGGCAGCGGGCTTTATGCACGGCATCAATGTCGCGATCGTCAATTTTTTTGTCACCGTTGAAAATTAAAGAGGAAAGATTGCCGTTGCCGTCGATGGCGAAACTGAGATCGTAAGAACCGAAGTCATAGCCGCGGGAGGAAGGCTGCTTTTGCGGCGACAGCAAAACTTCCGACATTTTTACCGCTTCGTCTTTGTCTATTCCCGATTCCTTGAAAACCTGAACCAGATCGCCCGGAGAAATTTGTCCCTGCGGGTCAAGCTTCTGCAAATAAGCTTCCAGGAATATGTCCGCTTGTTTGTCGTCGGCATTGATGGCAGACAACGCGGAAGCCAGTTGCTTGGGACTGAAATAGGCTTTCGGCGTTTCTTTTCGATTCTGTTCGGACGTGTTTTGAGCCTGCACCGTCATCGACGAGAGCAGGACAACGCCTGCGATCAACGTCATTTGACGCCATTTGTGACTGAGTTTGTCTTTGAGATCCATCGGCGTTTCCTTATAAATAAAACTGTTGATATTTTACTTCATTTTTTATCGAAAAGCAATCCGGAATATTCCCTGCGCCGCAAAATCCGCTGTTTCCTAAGTCATGATACGGCCTGTTAAACGGTCGGCATGCTTCATCACGCCACTTATAATGACGACCGGCGTTTTCATAATGTTGTTACTATCAGCCAATCTCTCTATAAAACGATGTCGGCCTGCGAATACGGACGTTTTGCCACTGCAGCGATTGCAGGTTCCGGATACTTCACGGTATGCCGCCGACAAGAATCCCGGAAAAGCGGATAATCCGTCATCTCCCGAGCGTACAAGTTGCGGAAATACGCGGATAATTAAGCTCCGACCAGCGGACGAGCCCGCCGTGCAGGGAACGACAGTCATATCCTTTGTCCCTCAGGATACGGGCATAGAAGTACGCCTTTTCGCCATAGTCGCAAACCAAAACAATTTGTTTGTCCTGCATCTGTTCCGACCGTTCGTCCATCGTTTTGAGCAGCGTGTTTTCTTCAATATTGATGCTGCACGGTATATGACCGCCGGCAAAAAGCTCTTTGTTTCGGATGTCGATGATGATTGCTTTTGCGTTTGTTTCGCTTTTTTCTCCGTCGTTCAGCCTATGCTGCAGACTGGCGGCACCGCAGCCAAAAACAAGTTTGATCGTTCCCGAGGCGGAAATTTCCGTTTGCGGCCGACGAGGCTTTTGAAAATCAATGCGGGCAGACAAGAGTTCCTGATGAAAGATTTTGGGAAAACGTTTGCGCGGGAGATATTTAAAATATTCGTCCAAATACAGAAAAGGCAAGTCACAGGCCAATATAACGCAATTTATTTCAGGGCGGCCGTTCTTCAGACCGGCAAAATCGTTTTTCAGTTTTTCCCGACGCAGATATTTCAACAGTCCGGCAAGCGCAAGCCCGGTACTCGGACCGGCAAGGATTCCGGCGCGACACAACCGCATGCTTTGGTCATAGGCGTGGACTGTCCCTTCTTCGACAACGTCATCTGTCTGCTGCTGCCAGTCAAAATCTATCATTTTTAACAAATTTAAGGTCCTCGGACCGGGAACAGGATTGTTTGGTTTCCTTGCCACACCTATGCACCGGGCTTCGGTTTTCTTCTTTAATGCCCGGGCAATGCCGCACAGGCTTCCCGTGGTGCCGAGAGAGGTGCAGAAAATACGGATGTCGTTGTTTAATTGTTTCAGGATTTGCTGTCCGCAAAATTCATAATGTCCACCCGGATTATCCGGGTTGGCATATTGATTGAGGTTTTTCCAGCCGGAGCGGTGAGCCGTCTTTTCGGCAATGCGGATTCCGCTTTCATCCGAATGCGGGTCGGGGCAGATCGGTTCTTTATTAACCCATATTTCCGTACCGGCCAGTAAAAGCATCTGCACCTTTTCCCGGTTGGTTTCGTGCGAAATGACGGCTCTCGTCTTCTCATAACCAAAACAGCGGCTCAAGACGGACAATGAAAATGCCATATTTCCGGAAGAAGATTCTGCCAATCGGCGTTTGGGTTGGACGTCGTTTTTCAACATCTCGTATGCCGGAACGGATTTTACGTTCATCAAAGGAAGAAAGGTCTGCATTTTGATATAAATATGAATTCCGTCAGCCAAAAAAGGATTAAGAGAAGAGGGTAATTCGACAAGAGGTGTCAAATGATTTTCAGGATTAAGAAAATCATTTATGGCGGTCAAACCGCCGTAAACATTTAAATTATTCATTTTTCTTTCTGATTTAAATTATTGATACGACAAAATTTTACATAATTTAAATCAGGTATGGAGGCGCCTGACCGAAATAGGCGAAAAAACACGGCTTATAAACCGATAAAACGTTCGTTTCCGGCATTGGCAGATAAACAACGAAAGCTTGTTCCGGTTCAATCTCGTCGGGAACACCCGCACTGCCGGACTGATCCAGGAACCGACATTGCTCGCAGTTTGAATCGTGTACAAAAAAATGCCCCGAATCATACAAATGATTTAAGGAAAAAAACTGAAGCGCCAGAAACAGGACAATGGCGGTTATGTAAAAGCATTTTTTCATAAAATCAGACTATACCCGCACCGACGCAGTGTCAACAATATAAATTCTGCCGCCTCCGGCCCTTCCGAGTTCGATCCCCTCAGCATTGATTGTGTGGAAAATTTGGAGCGGGTAACGGGAATGCGCGGCACTGCCGCTCGCAGCTCGGTTGCCGGCTTCGCCCGAAACGGCTGCCGCCGTTTGTGCTCAGGCTGTCAACCTACGCCCGTCGTTGTCAAACAGTTCACAGGACTGTTTGACCGCCTCCGGCCCTCCCGGGTTCGATCCCCTCAGCATTGATTGTGTGGAAAATTTGGAGCGGGTAACGGGAATCGAACCCGCATTAAAAGCTTGGGAAGCTCTCATTCTACCATTGAATTATACCCGCAAAAGGTATTCTATTTATATTCTTACTGCCGTAAAAAGCAACAGAAAAATGTTGTTTCCGATATTTTTTCAACAGTTTTGTTATTTCTCCGCCCTGATCGTTTCTGAGCTTTTATATATAGAGAGATTCCGCTACCGAACCGTTTTCAGTTTATGCTGACGGGTAGTAAAAAAGAAAACGGCTAAACGGATTTTTGCAGGGCAGATTTTTTTACCGTTTTTCCTGTTGTAAAAAAACTCCCGGCCTAACCGGGGGATCGGTATATAAAAAAGCCGCCGGCAAAAGCGGGCGGCTTTTTCTTTTTGCGGCAGCTCAGTCGGCCAAGCCCAGCAAACGGTATTTGACCCGTATGTCGTAATCTTTGCCGTAGCTGTCAATCAGTGCGGCGGCAGCTTCCTGCGTCAGGTCCAGATTGAGCCGGCCGGCAATGATATCCGTTTCCTCGGCCGACAGCTTGCGCGGTTCGGCATCTTTGCCGGCAACGGCGATAATATGCTGCGTTTCCCGATCAATCTGCTTCGGCGTCCGGGCGGCGTCGTTGAACAGCTCCAGCATCTGCGGCTGGGACAAACCGGCAAAGCTCTGGCTGCGGGTCAACGGTTCCGTGGTTACGACTTTAAGATTATAACGGCCGGCGGCTTCACTGATGTCGTCTCCGCTTTCCAGGTCGTGCATCACGTCGTTGATCAGTTCCTGAGTGATGGCGGATTTTTCGTTTTCCCTCCACATTTTTTTGATTTTGGGCAACGCCGTTTCAATCGACTGCGGATGACTGTCGGTAATGTTGTCGACTTTGACGAAGACAAAGCCTTCGTCGGTTTCCACCGCCTGTGAAATTTCGCCTTTGTTATAGGAAAATACGGCGTCTATGAAATCCGAACCGTTAAGGACCGAAGCGTACGAACCGGGCAGGGAAGCGGCTTCGCCGTTCTCTTTCATGCCTTTGACGCGATAGGTTTTGACGCCCATGTCTTCGGCGATTTCTTCAAGCGAACTGCCGGCTCCGATTTTGTCTTCAATGCCGTTTATGATGTCATAAGCGACCTCATAAACCTTCTCGTTGGCAATCGTCTGCGCAATTTGCTTTTTTACCTTGCTTTCGTCTTCCTTGGAGCCGGCTTTAATGTCGGTTGCTTTCATGATATGCCAGCCGAGTTCGGACGGTATCGGACCAACCGCCTCGTTCTTCGCCGCGGCAAACACTTTCGCCCCGGCGTCGCCGATCAGCATGTCTTCGGAAACATATTCAAGATTGGTTTCCTCGTCCGTCTGCCCGGCTTTTTCACGTGCCACCTGATAAAAGTCGGCGCCGTTGTCGAGGGCGGCTTTGGCCGCCTTTGCATCTTCTTCGTTTTCAAACAGCATTTGCAGAACGTTGCGGGTTTCCGGCGTAACGAATTGACTCAGGTTGCTTTTGTAATATTCGTCGATCTCGTCTTCGGTGACTTCAATGTGTTTGGCAATGTCTTCGGTCGAGAGCACGACAAATTCGGCGTCACGGGTTTCCGGCTCGACAAATTCCGTGCCGAAGTCGTTGTAATACTGGTTGATTTCCTCTTCCGAAATTTCCCGGTCAATCACCGCGTCCCTGTCGTCGACGGATATGTATTTGAACACTTTCCGCTGGGCTTCGGCTGCGGCCGCATATTTTTTCAGAACTGCCGGAACGTTGAAACCGGACGCCGGATTCTGCACCAGATACTGCTTTTTCAGATCGCTGCGGATGGTGTCTACATATTGCTGTTCGCTCCAGTTGGACTGGGAAAGGAAATAGTTCAGCCGCTCTCTGCTGAACTGACCGTCATCGTCCAGGAACTGAACCTGCGAGAAAATAATGTTGCGTACCAGAGCGTCGCTGACGGAAACTTTGTTTTTCGCCGCCGTTTCTTCGGTGATCATGGAATTCAAGTCCCGCTGCACCAGTCCGGCCAGCATCTGATTGCGGATTTCGTCGGTAATTTCAATGTCGCCGAACAGTTTCTGCGCGGTTCGGATTTCCTGATCCAGCTGCTGGTTGACCTCAAGCTGGCTCACCGTGCGGTCGTTGACTTTGATCACCGCCCGATTGCCGGCAGCGCCGTTGATGTAGCCTGAAATTCCGAATAAAGACATGAAACTGAGCGCGGTCAGCACCAAAATGCTCTTTGCGACCCACGAATCCTGCGCCTTGCGTAACTTGGTAATCATTTTAAATTATGTCCTGCAATATTATTTTATTAAACCGATCAGTAGAATATAATAGATTTCTTAATATATGCAATTGCAAAATATTAATGTTGAAAAGTTTTTTTTAGTATGCTAATTTTGCGGCAACATTAAAACATCTTAAGGAAAAAATAATGGCTAGAAAAATCATGATTGCCGGCAACTGGAAAATGAACGGCCTCTCCGAAGACGGAGTTGCGCTGGCCAGAGAAGTTGCCGCCGAAGTAAAGAAACTGGGCAAACCGGCATGCGAATTTCTTGTTTGTCCGCCGTTTACGCTGCTTTATCAGGTTAAAAAAGCGCTGCGCGGTGCCAAGGTCGCGCTCGGTGCGCAAGATGCCCATTTTGCGGTCAAGGGCGCTCACACCGGCGACATCAGCCCGGCCATGCTGACGGATATCGGCTGCACTTACGTTATTCTCGGCCATTCCGAACGCCGCGCCGACCACTTTGAAACCAGCGAGCTGGTTGCCCAAAAAGCGGCTGCCGCTTACGAGAACGGTTTAAAAACAATTATTTGCATCGGCGAAACGGAAAAACAGCGCGACGAAGGCAAGACCATTGAAGTCTGCGCCGAACAGATTATGGGTTCGGTGCCGGAAAACGCCGACGCCGCCAACACCGTCATCGCCTATGAGCCGGTTTGGGCCATCGGCACCGGCAAAACCCCGACTCCCGAAGACGTTGAAGAAGTCCATGCGGCCGTCCGCAAAGTGTTGGCGAAAAAGCTCGGCAAAGGCGTTGCCAACAAAATGCGTATTCTTTACGGCGGTTCGGTCAAACCTTCCAACGCCAAGGAATTTCTGTCGCTGCCCGATGTCGACGGTGCCCTGATCGGCGGCGCCAGCCTGAAAGCGCAGGATTTCCTGGCAATTGCCAAATCCGTTTGTTAACAGATTTTCAATAAGGATCAAAATAGAATGAGTACGGTTTTATTAGTTGTTCATCTGCTGGTTGCCATTTTTCTGGTTGCCCTGATTTTGCTGCAGCGTTCCGGCGGCGGCGCCCTTGACGGGCTCGGCGGCGGTTCGGGCGCCGGCAATTTCCTGACCGCCCGCGGCACCGGCAATCTGCTGACCCGTCTGACGGCGATTATGGCCACGCTGTTTTTTCTGACCAGCCTGTCGCTTTCCCTTTATTACAAGGATCACGGCAACACCGTCGGCCGGTCCATTCTCGACAAGCCGGCGGCGGAAGCTTCCGTCCCCGCCGAAGCGGCGCCTGCCGAACCGGCGGCTCCTGCGGCACCGAGCGCTCCGGTGGCGGAAAAATAAATGCGCGGCAATGCAACAATTGAAAGGCACCTTTTTTAACGAAGGTGCCTTTGTCACTTTAAAATACGGAAAACTTTTTATATTTACGGGAATTTTTAAACCATGACTGAGAACTTGAACCGGAAAACGAAATTCATTTTTATCACCGGTGGCGTCGTGTCGTCTTTGGGCAAAGGACTGGCTTCCGCCTCGCTGGCAGCGGTGCTGCAGGCAAGGGGCTTCAAGGTCCGCCTGCGCAAGCTGGATCCCTACCTTAACGTTGACCCCGGCACCATGAACCCGTGTCAGCACGGTGAGGTTTTCGTAACCGACGACGGTACCGAAGCCGATCTGGATTTGGGACATTACGAACGTTTTTCCGGCATTCCCGCCACCCGGCACGACAGCGTGACTTCCGGCAAAATCTATCAACGGGTGCTCGACAGGGAACGCCGCGGCGACTACCTCGGCGCCACCATTCAGGTAATTCCGCACGTGACCAACGAAATCAAAAGCTTTATCCTTTCCGACCTGACGGACGAAGATTTTGTCTTGTGCGAAATCGGGGGAACCGTCGGCGACATTGAAGGGCAGCCTTATCTGGAAACGATCCGCCAGCTGGCATATGAACTCGGGCGCGAACGGACGATGTTTGTACATCTGACGCTGCTGCCCTATATTCCGACCGCCGGAGAACTGAAAACCAAACCGACCCAGCATTCGGTCAAACAATTGCAGGAATACGGCATTCAGCCCGATATTCTGCTGTGCCGTTCGCAAGTGGAAATTCCCCAAAACGAAAAACGCAAAATCGCGCAGTTCTGCAACGTGCGCGAGGAGAGGGTGATCGCCGCGCTCGACGCCCGGTCCATTTACCACGTGCCGACGGCCTATTCCCGGGAAGGGCTGGATGCGGAAGTCTGCAAATATTTCGGGCTGGACGCCCCGGCAGCGGATTTGGACAAGTGGCGGCAAATTACCGAAGTGATGGAAAATCCGGAAGGAGAAGTGCGGATCGCCGTCGTCGGCAAATATCAGCTGCTCGAAGCCTACAAATCTTTAAACGAAGCGCTCGCCCACGGCGGCATTGCCAACCGTTTCAAAGTCAAAATCAAATGGGTGGATGCCGAAGACGTGGAAAAAGACGGCGCCGCCGAACATCTTTCGGACGTCAGCGGCATTCTGGTGCCGGGAGGTTTCGGCAGCCGCGGCACCGAAGGCAAAATTGCCGCCGTCCGCTATGCCCGGGAAAACAGCATTCCCTGGTTCGGCATTTGTTTCGGCATGCAAATGGCGGTAATCGAAACCATGCGCAACATAGCCGGCATTAAAAACGCCGGCAGCACGGAACTGGATCCCGAATGCGAAGCCGTGGTCGGGCTGATGACGGAATGGGACAAGGACGGCGCGCGGGAAATCCGTAGCCAAAACGGCGACTTGGGCGGCACCATGCGGCTCGGCGCCTATCCCTGCGTGCTTGCGCCCGGCTCGAAAGCCGCCGCGATATACGGCTGCGGCGAAATCAGCGAACGGCATCGGCACCGTTATGAGGTAAATATCAAATATGAGTCTTTACTTCGCAAATCAGGTATGCTAATAACCGGTAAATCTCCGGACGGCAAACTTCCGGAAATAGTCGAGCGGCCGGAGCATCCGTGGTTTGTCGGCGTGCAGTTTCATCCGGAACTGAAGTCCAAGCCGTTTGCCCCGCACCCGTTGTTTGTGGCTTTCGTGAAAGCCGCGATTGACAACAGCCGCCTTTTGTAATTAAATCGGAGAATCATTTAACCAAAAGAAAGCATTATGAAAAAGAAAATACTGACTATTGCATTTTTGGCGCTGTTTGCGCTCCCGGCCCGGGCCGGAACAATCGGCAATTTTTTCGGCCGGGCGTTTGAAAACGCAAAATATGCCTTAAGCTGCGGCAACAACGATCTTTACGTTCCCGTCCGTACCTGGCACAACCGCCTGTTTTACGACCAGGAGCATATTGACAAATACAACGAGGAGCCGTGGGGTATCGGTTTCGGCCGCAGTTTTTGGGAAGGCAACGAATGGCACGGCGTTTACGCCATGGCCTTCAAAGATTCCAACTTCTATTTGGAAACGATTGCCGGCTATGCCTATCTCTACAACTGGGACCTGGACAATTCCGGCGACTGGAAAGTCGGCGTCGGTTACACGCTCAGCCTGACCCAGCGGGAAGAATACATGTATATCCCGGTTCCGCTGCCGCTGCCGATTGCCAGCCTGACATACCAGCGTCTGTCATTGCAGGCAGCCTACATTCCCGGCGTCAAAAACGACGGCAACGTTCTGTTCGCATGGTTGAAATGGACTTTTTAACCCCAAGATAAAAGGAAAAACTGATGGAAAACCAAAAAACGATCAAAATCGGAAACTTTGAAATCGGCAACAAACTGCCGCTGGCAATCATTGCCGGTCCCTGCCAGATCGAAAGCCGGCAGCATGCCGTCGACATTGCCGGCGCCATGGTGGAAATGACCAAAGAGCTCGGCGTTAACTATATTTTCAAAGCTTCCTATGACAAGGCCAACCGCACCTCGCTGAGATCGCCGCGCGGCGTCGGCATTGAAGAAGGCATGAAAACCTTTGACGAAATCAAAAAACTGTACGGTTGCCCGATTTTGACCGACGTTCACGAAAGGGAACAATGCGCAATTGCCGCCGAACATGTCGATATGCTGCAAATTCCCGCCTTTTTATGCCGGCAGACGGATCTGGTGATTGCTGCCGCTCAGACCGGTAAAATCATCAATATTAAAAAAGGACAGTTTTTGGCACCTTGGGACATGAAAAACCTGGTCATGAAATCGGTTGACAGCGGCAACCCGAACGTCTGTCTGACGGAACGGGGTACCTGTTTCGGCTACAATACGCTGGTGACCGACATGCGCGCTTTTCCGCAAATGGCCAAAGACACCGGTTGTCCGATCATCTTTGACGCCACCCACTCGGTTCAGCAGCCGGGCGGCCTCGGCGGATGTTCCGGCGGTCAGCGGGAGTTTGCGCCGGTGCTGGCACGGGCCGCGGTTGCCGTCGGTGTGGCCGCCGTTTTTATGGAAACGCACGAAAATCCGGACAAAGCGCTCTCGGATGGCCCCAACTCAATTGCTTTAAAGGATATGAAGCGGGTCATTTCCGAACTGATGGCTTATGACAAGATTACCAAAACCATTATTTCTGACTATTAGTCCTTTGTTTCCAAAGAAAAAGGCCCCGGATCGAAAAGACCGGGGCTTTTAAGACGCATGGAGGCGGAAATCAGGAAGTTTTCGGCGGTTGTCGTTCGTCGGAAGATGACGTCAAAATCCCTTCCAACACCCAATAAACGAAAGCATTGGTCAAAAACAAAACAATAATTTCGGCCGTATAAGACATCAGGGAGGAATGTTCGGTCAAAATCAGCAAATCCATGATCGTAAGAGAAGCGCCGACGAAAACGTAAAAACAACCGCTTTTTTCGTCTTTGCCTCCCGACCAGCAAAAATAAGCGATAATTGCGATAACTATCAGCAGAATCAACAGTCTGGTAACAGTTGAGGCTTGCAGATAACGAACAAGATCAGCCAAAACTGCCGTTCCGGCAAGGTTGGCGGCAAACAATGAAAACCTTTTCATATGCAGAATAATTTTAAAATTGTTGCGTAATTGTTTCTTATCGTATGGTTTTTATTGCAATAAGTCAACCGGATAGTTATGATAAAAATCAACAACGGGGAACACAAATGCAGTTTAAAGACGAAGGATACATTGCCGCCATCCGCCGTTACGGGGAAAATTCTTTGATTGTCAACGTGATAACCAAAGAACACGGACTGATCGGCGGGTTTGTCAAAGGCGGCGGCAGCAAAAAGAACGCCGGCATCTACCAACCCGGCAACCGGATTTCCGTCGACGCTTATGCGCGGATCGAAGAAAATATGCTCAGCTTAAAAACGGAGCTGCTGGCGCCGACGGCCGTCAGCTTTATGAATTCGCCCGCCAAACTGGCGGCGCTTTCGTCCCTGTGTTCCCTGTGCGCCGCCTGTCTGCCGGAAAAGGAAAATCTGGAAAGGTTTTACTATTATATCGAGAGTTTTTTTGATCTGATAGATGAAAAAAACTGGCTTACTCATTATTGTTTCTTTGAATTTTATCTGCTTGAATATCTCGGTATCGGGCTGGACTTAAGCGAGTGCGCCGTCACCGGGAGCCGGGAAAACCTGGCATATGTTTCGCCCAAAAGCGGCCGCGCCGTATGCCGGGAGTCCGGCGCGCCGTATGCCGCCCGGCTATATCGCTACCCGCATTTCATTGTGGATAAAAACTATTTTCCGAACCGCGGAGAAATGGCCGACTTGCTGAAAATGACCGGCTTTTTCCTCACCAAAAACTTTTTTCAAATACACGGCTTGAAATTCCCGCAAAACCGTGCTAACTTGCTGGCAAATCTGGACTTATAAGAGAAAAAATGCAGGAAAACGAAGAAAAAATAAAAGACGTACAGCTGGCCGAAGAACTCAGCAAACGTTATCTCTCATATGCGATGTCGACCATTGTTTCCCGTTCGCTGCCGGACGTCCGCGACGGTTTGAAACCGGTTCACCGCCGGCTGCTATACGCCATGCGCCAGCTTCATCTTGACCCGAAATCCGGGTTTAAGAAATGCGCCCGCGTGGTCGGCGACGTCATCGGTAAATACCATCCTCACGGCGACAGTGCCGTATACGGCGCCATGGTTCGGCTGGCGCAGGATTTTTCCGTCCGTTATCCGTTGGTCGACGGGCAGGGCAACTTCGGCAACATCGACGGCGACGGCGCGGCCGCCATGCGTTACACGGAAGCCCGGCTGACCGAATTTGCAATTGCAATGATGGAAGGGTTAAACGACAACGCCGTCGACTTCATGGAAACCTATGACGGAGAGGAAAGCGAACCGGTTGTCATGCCCTCAATGGTGCCGAATCTGTTGTGCAACGGTTCTGCCGGCATTGCCGTCGGCATGGCCACCAACATCCCGCCGCACAATTTGAGTGAAGTCTGCGACGCGCTGCTGTACCTGATCGAAAATCCCGAATGCGAAATCGAACCCTTGGTGCGAAAAATAAAAGGCCCCGATTTTCCGACCGGCGGATACATTATTGATAAGTTTGAAAACATTTTGGACGCGTACCGCCAGGGGAAGGGCGTTTTCCGCATCCGTGCCAAATGGGAAAAAGAAGACCTGGGACACGGGCAATATCAGATCGTCATCACCGAAATTCCCTATATGGTGCCCAAAGCCAAACTGGTGGAAAAAATCGCTTCGCTGCTTTTGGAAAAGAAAATTCCGCTGTTAAGCGACATCCGCGACGAATCTTCGCACGACATCCGCATTGTGCTGGAACCCAAAAGCCGCCTGGTCGACGCCGGGTTGCTGATGGAGCATTTGTTTAAGCAAACGGATCTTGAAAGCCGTTTCAATCTCAACATGAACGTTCTTGATTCCGACGGCGTTCCGCGGGTGATGTCAATCAAAGAAGTTTTGCGCGAATTCTTAAATCATCGTCATACGGTATTGATCCGGCGTACAAATTACCGGCTGGAAAAAATCAATTACCGTTTGGAAATTTTAAGCGGTTATCTGATTGCCTACCTCAACCTTGACCGGATTATTCAAATTATCCGCGAGGAAGACGATCCCAAAGCCGTCATGATGAAAGAGTTCAAACTGACAGACAACCAGTCGGAAGCCATTTTGAACATGAAGCTTCGTTCGCTGCGCAAACTGGAAGAAAGCCAGATTCGTGAAGAATATGACGAATTGTCCGAAGAAAAAGCGGGATTGGAAGAGCTGCTCGGCGACGAAGGCAAACGCTGGCTGGCGATTGCGGCCGAAATCAGGCAGATGAAGGAAAAATTCGGCAAAAAAACCGCGCTCGGTCGTCGTCGTACGGAGTTTTCCGAAGTGGCGGAAGAAATCGAAGTTCCGCTGGAAGCGCTGATCGAAAAAGAACCGATCACCGTTATTTTGTCGCAAAAAGGGTGGATACGCAGTCTGAAAGGACACGTCAGCCTCACCGACGAGTTCAAGTTCAAAGACGACGACGCGCTGCAAATTGCACTCCATGCACAAACGACCGATAAACTGGTGATTATGGACAGTTCCGGCAAATTCTTCAACGTTGCGGCCAACGAAATCCCGAGCGGAAGAGGGTTCGGACAACCGCTGCGGCTGATGATCGACGTCGCCAACAACGACGAAGTCGTTTCCATGTTCGTTTTTGAACCGAAAGCCTCATATCTGATTGCGTCAAAACGCGGTTACGGCTTTATCATCGACGAAAACCACATCATTGCCCAAACCCGCAACGGACGTAAAATCATGAACGTTTCCGAAGGCGACGCGGCCATGTTCTGCCTGAAAGTTACCGGTGACATGGTGGCCATCGTCGGCGACAACCGCAAACTGCTGGTCTTCAAAAGCGAGGAAATACCGACTTTGGCCAGAGGCCGCGGCGTGGGGCTGCAAAAGTACAAAGACGGAGGATTGTCGGACATTCAGTTCTTCAACGAAGCGGACGGTTTCAGTTTTAACCGTTCCGGCGGCGTCAGCACGGAAAAAGAACTTCTGACCTGGCTCGGTCATCGCGCCCAAGTCGGCAAACTGGTTCCGTTCGGCTTTCCGAAGAACAATAAGTTTTTCAACCAAAACAACGAACAGTAACAGCAAGCGAAACAAATGCATAAATTTCCGCAAGTTGACGCAGGCGGTTAGCCGTTCCGAACCTCAACCGCCCGGCCGAAAAGCTTCGCAAGCTTACGGCTGGGCCGGAGCCGGCATCTGCCCGCTTACGCATGCGTCCAATCATAAAGACATTCTGTTACTTTTCGCGGGATGTTTTTTGCAAACGGAAAACTTAAGCCGCTTTATACGGAAAACTTTATTGCCGACAAAGAGGGAAAAGCGCGCCAAACTGTCTTGATTTAAATATAACATTGTTTTTGCAGGAAGATTTTGGAAAGAGATTTTACAGAGACATCCGCGGAGAATATACAAAACATAAAAGGATACGGATCATCAGAGCCATGACATACTCGGTGACAACATGGACAGCCTTAAAGAAAAAATCGATATGAAAGAAAGAAAATGCGGACTGCGCCCGGCGCGGGCATAAAGCGACATTCGTCCTGTATAAATTTTAGTCCTCATTCCGCCGCCGGTTCAAATTGAGGTACGGCGGCAGAGAATTTTGACATTCTGATTACCGGTACGCAGCCGGAAAAGCGGCAAGCCGCTGTTATCGTTATCGGTATAACGTTTTGCAATATCCTTCTTTAATTTCAATTCGGTACAGTTGCTCGCCCACGGATTCCCTGGCCGGCATCGGCAATTTGTTCGCCCCAAATACAAACTGAGAAACGTGCCGATTAAAACCGACGCATTGGCGCGGTTTTCGTCAAAAAAATATCATATAATCAGTTAAGACAGTCACTGCTTGGAAAAAATCTTTTCGTACGCATTAAGCGATTTGTCTGCTTACACACATTGCACCGGCATTTGCCGATGACGCCTCAACAAAAATCTTAGGGACGGGCGTTTAATAACGGAAAGTACAAGAGAATTATCTTGAAGCTTCGACAGCAGACAAAACAGATGCCGGATAAAAACATCGGTTTTTCTGTCGGAACCGGTAATATTGCACTTTACAAAAAAACTTGGTTTTGTCTTAACAATTTACGGAACCATGACAAAACAACTCCGCTTTCAACACTGGAAAATATACCGCCGGAACTTGCCGGGCAGGGAATAATGACCGGTTAAACAAGCCTCGCTTTTCTTTTATGTTTTTAAAACGTCTGCATAAGCAGTGCAGGCATTCCGGCGCCGTCGTAAGCTTGCGAAGTTTTTGGGCCGGGCGGTTGAGGTTTGGAACGGCTAATACCGCTTGCGCAAGCCGATGGAAAATATTTAACGTGGCAGATTGACAATCCAGCCTTTGAACAATCAAACAGGCGGGAAAAATTTTCCGGCCGTCTGATAAAAAAAACTTTCTTAGAAAATTTTACAGAAGAAATGCTCAACGCAAAAAAGAAATACAACAGGAAAGCGCAAATTGATTCCGTTGCCGGTATTTTTTTGATAAAGAAAAGAAAAAACATCGTTTTTTCAAACAATTGTGCGATGTTCCGGAAACAAGAAAGCGCCCTTTTTCCATTATATATATTTGTCGCATAATATGTATTATGTATAGTCAACAATTCCTCGCAACATATTGTTTTTGTACGAAAAGTTAAAAAAATCTATTTTTCGTATAAATTATGGTATATTCTAACAGTAAATAAAAGGTTAATTTTTGAACGGTGGATAAAATGAATTCAAAAACATTTTAACTACTACAAAAAAACAAAACAAAGGTTATGTAAAAAAATGCATTTAACTGTACGTATGTATATAATATTTGTTTTTTGGGGGGAAAATGATAGACGTCAATTATGATATATTTGAAATGAAAGAGTTTCGGTACGCGCCCCGATATGCTTATAATTTTTTAACTCCGGCACACCTTGAGAGGTTGAAGGTAATTTCTGAAGAGATGACAAGGTTTGCGGAAACCGCGGAAATTATGCATAACTCATTAACTCCAGATTTTAATGCATTAATGAGTATTTCAAGAGAAATTGACGTTTCTATCTCTCTTGGTTTATCTCCTATGTCGGCAGTTGCCAGAACTTCGGTTGCTTTAGGCATTCCCACCAGCCTATGTTTTTTCGCGGGACAGATTTATCGAAATTGTCAATACAACTACGAGAAATATTCTTTTTATTTAGTTGTTTTAATACTTGAAAAATTAGGTTTTGGGCCCGTGCAAACGGCCCGCTTAATGAATAAGGTTGCCGATTGCTGCTTTAACGAACGTTCAATTAAGGAGTTGATTTTTGCAAAAGACAATATAAAACCTTTGGAGTATTTCAAAAAAGAACTTGACAATTTTATTTCAGGCTCCAACCTAGATAATGTAAAAAATACCACTAAACAACTTTTAAGGGTGAAATAATATGAAAAAACTTCTTTTAGCTTCCCTGCTCCTACTGTCCGGCTGTAGTTGTATATGTCCAAACACTCCGGTGCGTGCTATTTCAAACGAAAAAAACACAAACATATTTTATAATCAAGAGTATATCGGCGCCGATTCTACGTATGTTTTATTGCGCAATAAAGGAATAGACAAGGCCAAACTGGTTGGAGAAAAGAAAGGCTGTCAAACAACGGTGTTGCCTGTCGAATATCGTTTTAATTGGGGGGTTTTGAATATTGTTGATTTAAGGAATATTGGCCGTCTTCTGACTTGGGACGTTTACGAGGCTGATCCAAGCAAAGATTTATACAATCTGACTCCTAAATGCAATTAATCTCTGTACGGTCAAAAAAACGGCCTTAAAATCGATTTTGATTTTTTGGCCGTTTTTGTTGTAAAAAAATCCAGCTGGATTTTATCCGAAGATTTTGTCGAAAAGACTTTTTTTCTGGCGTTTTTTAGTTTTTTTCTTTTTTTTGGATTTGTCGACGTAAATAACTTTGATCTTAGTCTTTCCTTTACTTTTTTTCTTAGCTGCCATCTTTTAACCTCCTATAAGATTGATTAGATTAATCAGGAATTCCGGGGCGGTTACGCTGCCGCCGATCAGACCAGCAATTGCGGTAAAAACACCAGCCCAAAAGCCCTTGCTCTTAAATTTCTCTTTTACTTTTTCGAACACTTTTTTTCTCCTCTAAAAAATAAATACGCTGTTCTAATAGATTGATCCTATTGTCGATTTTGCCCAAATAATACACCAAAATAATCGCAATCGGTGACGCACCAAGGAGAGAATAGACAAGTTGCAAGTCGATCATGTTATTTCTTCCACAGTAATTTATAAACCACATAGGCGCCCAACGTGAAAAACGCGAACTTATAAAATTTACCTTCATCCGTCTGCGTACCGGTGCTGCCGTTCGGCAAGACCTGCACCGGTTGACTGGTGGCATTGTCGACAAATATGCCGATTAGCGCGCCGGCTATAGTTGTTAAAACCCAAGGCATTATGCTACACTCCTATAAAAAATATGATCCCCGATTGTCGTCGTCTGCGTTAGCTTCTGCCAGTTCCACGACGACGGTTTAATGCTTTTAGCGTGATATTCAGTCGCCCCGCCGGTAATATCCGGCAGTTGTCCCGAAACGGCTTTTTCTGCCAACTCTAGCGCTTGCCTGAATTCCTTATCCGAATCAGTCACCGACAACATCGGTTTATAATTCGGATCGCTTGAGTTCCAGCAGCTAAATTGACGCGGCTTCTTGCAAACCTCGGCTGGTGTCAAGCCGTACCACCCCCCGCGGGCGGTGCGGTTCATAATAACGTTTGCGACGGCCTGCATGCCGTTCGCCCCCTCTCCTCTCGCTTCGCCCCAGATAGTACGGGCGACAACGTCAACCTGCCCATCCGGGTTGATTTCCGACTCTATTTTTCGTCCGCTCCTATACAAAATCAGACCCCCTATTGTTAATATTAAAACCTCACTCAACCTCATTGCTTGCCGCCTACGCTTCGAGCGCGTTAATCTCCGCACGGAGTGCGTCACGTGCTGCGTTCAGCTCTTCAATATCGTACGGCAACTCACGGCCGGCCGCGGTATATTCTGCGCATTTGATAATTTTATAATCATCTGCGGCTAATTTGCCTTTGAGCGTTAAAATTTTTAGCTGCCGCAACTCCTCTCCTGTCGGCTCCGGTTCGGCCGGCTTCTCAGGCTCAACAATTGTTTCAACAACCCATACCGAGCCGTTCCAGCAGCATGTTGACGTTTCCGGGTCATAATACGGCGGCTCTACGAGTGTTGAGTTGGCCGGCTGTAGATAACGCCCGGGTTCTAAAGGATCCGGCAGCATTTCTTCGCTGCCGATAAAGCCGCCGTTCTCTTCGTTGAAGTTGTATACTAACATTTTTTCTTAACTCCTTAATATTTTATAAAAAAATTCAAAGCGTTGTTGCGCGGTGTAACGTGAGAGCTGTCGCCATAAAGACCATTTGAACGGCTGGCGTTAAAGGTGGTTTGATAACAGGCCAAAGTCCCGCCGGCGAACGTCCCGGCGGTCGACTGATCAAAAGCGCCAGTATTCAAGCCCGCGCTTCCTAAAACAAAACCCGTTGTGCCCGTAATGTTCGGCAACCCCTCGGCCTGTCGTGTACCGATTGCGGCAGACGTGCCGGAAAGGTAGCCACGAATAAAATCGCCCCTAAAATCAGGTATTTTGAAAGTTGTTGAGCCGTCGCCAGCACCGTACTTCGTGCCTATTGCCGCAAAAAGGCGGTTGTATGTTGTCCGGCTCACTGTGGTGCCGTTGCAAAGCAAAAAGCCGCGCATAGATCCGGCCGGGCTGGCAACCACCGTCCCGGCTTCAATTGCAATTGTATTGTTGATAATCCCCATTAAACACCCACCCCGGGGAATAACCCGTCATCATCATATTCTATTTCTGAAATAGGCAAATTTGAAAAGACGCCTACACTAATCGTCCCGCCATATCCGGAAGCATTAACGCGAACGCCTGAAGTGATCGGCAATTCCGCGTCGCCGCCCGGTACGATCTTAAAACCGCCCACATCTCCAATCGCGGCCGCCGCGTCGCAAATATATAAATCATTGCCCCCATTATTCTGTAAGACTATTTTTTCTCCGGTTGTTTTGATCAAACAAGATGAAGTCGAAAACGTCACCCCTGCGGTTTTGAAGTGTGAAAAAGTGGAAACTGTATTGATTGAACTGACAACCGTCAAGCGGTTGTCGTCAATCTCCCCGCAACCGACGGCAAAATGAACAGTTAAATCCGTTTTTGAACGATTGAAAAGTGTGATATTAGGGACGATCGCCGGCAGCTTATAACGCATACCAGCCAAAAAAGGCGTTTCGTTGGAAGAGCCGCCAAAATTGACGTGCAACGCTTCTGGCGCGGACGTTTCCAGCAACGCAAAGTTTTCAGTGACATAGTTAATTTTCCGACAACCGCCCGCCGGAATTGTTTCCGTAAACTCCTGATACGGGGCGTCGATTGCCCCAGTTTGAATATTCAAAATTGTATCTGCCATATTTCCCCCTACTTCTTAAAAACAAAATAAAAGATTGCGGCAATCGCGCCATAAAGCGCAAACGGCTGTAGCGACTTTAAGATTGCTTTGTTTTCGTTTGCCGACTGTAAAATGCTATCGTTAGCGCCAGAGTACGCGCTACTTACCTGATTAATCGCCTTTCCGGTAACATCTTTTATTCCCTCTACGGCCTTGTTAACGTAATCTAGCGTTGTGTTTAAGATTTTATCTGTATCGTCCGCGCTGTAACCGTACATAGTGGCGTCACCGGAAGCAATCAGGTTGTTTTTAGACAAGTCTCCGATCGTGCCGGATGTCGTCTTGCTGTTATCGGTAGTTGTAACGGTTGTCGTGCTAAACGAGCTAGATTTAGAACCGCCGCCGCCAAATAATCCCATTTGATCCCCCTACTTTCCGTTTTTATCCCAGTACAAAAAAGCCCCTATTGCAAACGCGGCGAGGCCGGCATATACTATCGTTTTAAACAACCCAGCCCCACCGATTGACGAGCGGCCAGACGCCGCCGATTTATCACCAATTGTAATGGTGTTTGAACCCGACGACGACGACGAGGTCGCCGACGAAGTTTCGTTTAAAAAATCAGAAGGACTAAAATCTATTTTGTCGATTTTGCCAATCAGGCCGCCGCCCGTTCCCTCTGCCATTGCCATCTTATTTCGCGCTCCTTAAAATTAAAATCGTCCCGAGAACACCGACGAGTATCAGCAGCGTTTTTTTAATCGAAAAAGTTGTTTCTCCGATCATAAAGGAATCGCCGGCCAGCTGCTCCGTCACCTTGTTGGTTGCCTCGATCCTGTCCTGCTCCGTTTCCTGCTTCAGCTGCTCTTTGTAGATGTCTGCGCCTGTGTCGACGAGGTATGTTAAACCCTCTTTTAAGTCGTCATAAAAACTCATTTCTTAACCTTTCGGAAAAGAGAGCCGCGCGCGGCGGCTCTCGGTTGGTTGAACTACGCGGCCGTATTGTTAGAGCCAACGCCGGAGTTGTAAGCGTTCAGCATTGCCGTCGGTACGTTTTTAATCGTACACGCCAGCAGATCATAAACGCCCGCGGTCGGCGCGGCCGAAAACTGCGTCTTGAAACGAAGCTCCGTGACGCCCTGCATCGGCAACAGACCTTTGATCGAACGGTCGGCAAACAGATAGTTGAAATATCCGGTAACCGGCGAGAAGCAACGGTTAGCAACAACCATGTCGTCAATCGCCTGCGTAACGGGATCATAGATCGGCATGCCGTTCATGACAACTTCGCCCTGGCTGATCGTCCCACCGGTACCAGCAGCCGCCAACACGCACAAGTAAGCTTCGTTACTGTCGCGCGGCAGCGTGTCAACGGTGGAAGTGCCAGCGGCCGCCATCGCCTGCGGGTAGCTGATCAATTTGATATACGCACCCAGCGACGAGGTTACCGGCCGCCGTTCGGTGACGACTTCGCAATCAGTCACTTTAGACACGGTGTTGTTACAATAGACCTGTACTTGAATCGTGTTGATATTAGAGCACCCCCAAGCAAAGTAGTCTTCGTTTTCCGGCGAAATAAAAATCAACCGGCCAAGGTTCAGAGATACGACGTTTGCCGGGCGGTTCTGATTGACTTCATTGCCCAGGAATTTGTAAAAGTCGTAAATTCTTTCGATAGTAGTATTGATAACCTGTTCACCGTTAATGTTGACGGCAATTTTTCCGATCGAACTTTTAATGTCGGTTTTGGCTGCGGCCGCGCCGCTGTTGGTGAAACGCAAATAAATATCGTCGATCGTATCAAAAGACGGTACGTTATACGTGAGGATTGCCGAATTGCTCAGGCTTTTTCCCTCGTGTACAAGAATTTTCTTAATCTGCGGCATATTTCACCCCACTATTTAGAACGGTTAGACCACCAGTTGTAGACGCCGAGGCCGGCGACAACGGCAATCATGGTTTTCAAAAAGGTTTTCATGTTTTTCTTGCTCCCTGTTGTTAAAAAAAAGATCAGCTTTATAAACAACATAAAAAATAAAAAACCGCGAATTCTCAAACCCGCGGTTTTTCTTGTTTTTTTCTTACGTACGTAAAAAAATTAAAAAAATGTCATTTTTTTTCATTTTTAACGATTTTTTGTAAGGCGCCGGATTTATAGATATACTCCCGGTCGTTAAGGTTTCGGAAGTCGGCAGCATACTGCCGACCCAACATCTGTAATGCTTTCTCTGTATCTATCGGGTCGACGTGTCTAAAGAGATACAAGCCGGTTAAATTTCCTCTAAAGCACACGTCAACTTGTGCCGTTCTCTGACTGCAACCGATTAAGTTAATGCCAAAATGACGGCCGCGCTTGCAAAGATAAGCAAAACCGTTTTTAGGGTTCTTTTGAGTGATCCCGGACGGGAAGCCCTCGTCGAGTTCATCAACAACAAGCGTCAACTTGCCCCAATGCTGCCGGCCGTACCCATATTGCAAGAGAAGCAACATATTGCTGATTTTGTGCAACTCCTCGACTTCGTTTCCAAATTCCGGCCGATATGAGATACGAAAACCAAGGCGCCAGTTATGAAACAAAAAATTGATCAGCTTGTCATAATCACAGATGACTGTCGCGCCGTTCGAGAAGTCGCCGAGCGGGTCGAAAAATAAGACCCGCTCCAGCCCCTCGGTTAATTGCCGGGCCCGGTAACTTTTGCCGGATCCCGAGGCGCCGAAGATCCCCAACCGAACAGACTGCGGAAACGTCCGGCCTTTACTGCTTCTTTTCTCTGCTTCGCTTTGTTTTTTAACCATAATTTTAACCTTTCAATATACGAAATTCCTGTCCAGTTTTGGATGATCAAATTGCTTTCGAAGGTGACAAAGATTGTCACAAGCAATAGATCGCTCACGGCTTGCGTTTTTCTATCAATAATCCACTTAAGCCAGTTATAGCGCTCTGCCAGATTATAAATTTTATCAGCAGACAGATCCCGCCCCCTTCCGACGATTGTCGAAAATGCGTCGGTTGCCGTCGCCGGATTCTCCAGAAATTCAAGAAACGAATTGAAATTCTGACGGAATTCATCACGGCTATAAAAACCCTCATTCGTCGTCATCGTCGGCGAGAAGTCCGGCAAGCCAACCGCGGCGCTCTCCTCTGTCATTGCGTCCAGCTGTGGTTCTGGCAAGTTCTCCGTCTGGCCGTCCTCCGGCATAACTTCCACGGCTTCCGGCATCATCTCGGCCGGCGCTATTTTCAAACTCATTTTTTCTTGTTTCATTTTCGATAAACTCCTTTTTAATCGTTGATTTGATGATTGATCCGGTTTCTGTCGTCACCGCAACCCCGGATCGAAGCTGCGGTAAATACTTGCGGCTCTGCGCCGAATTCCACTTGACGGCGCAACCGTTGTCGCAAAACATATACAATTTGTTGTTTTTATTGATTTTAACATCCTGCCCGGCGCAACCGCAAACTGGACAGGACGTCCGCCCGATTATTTCTTTATCTGGCATTTTTCAACTCCTTGATTTTACATGATAAACAGTCTATTCTATTATCTTTAACAAAGTCCCGGGCCTTTTTGTTCGCTTCCCAAAAATCAGGGGCGTAAAATTCGCTTTTTTTCTTTTCGATTTTTGAGCACTTGCCCCGGGTTTTATATTCTATTTCCATTGAAAAATTAGGCATTTATGACAATCTCCCTTGCTAAACGCTGCCCGAATTTTAACGGCTGGCAGCTTCCCGCCGTTTTTCTCACAAATTCGACGGCTTGATTGAAGTCGCTTTCTGTGATGAACTGAAACGCCCGCGGTGACGCTGGCCGCACACAATATCGGCCGTCTACCCTGATTAGCTGTAGCCACGCCCCGGCCTTACCTGCCGAGTTCTTAACCTGCTGCAACAATCTGCAATCTGCGTCTGTGGGGACAAAATCTTCAAGATCCGTTTGCGCCGGGCATTGAGCACCGGCGGCATTATCTCGCGCGCGCACGCGCGAGTTATTAAAATTATTAAAATTTTTATTGTTTTTTAAACTGCTATTATTCGAGGTGCCATTATTGACACTAGGGGTAGTGTCGATAATGTCACCAGGGCTAGTGCTATCGTCGTCACTAGGTGATGACATTGTTGTCACTAGGGTATAACGATTTGAAGTGTATCCGCCGTCATCTCTTATTGCGGCTTCTTTTCTCAAGAAACCGGCGGCTTCAAGATCCTGTACGGCTCTAATCACCGTACGGCGCGACTTCTTAACAGTACTCGCTAATCTGTTATAAGATGGAAAAGTAGCTTGCCCGGGGCGAACGAAACTCGCAATTGCTACATAGACGAGTTTTGCCGTCCCGTTAACGTTAGACTGTAACACGGCCTCGGGACAAATTCCAAACCTTGAACGCTGTTTTACGGGCAGCGTCACATCCTCTGCCTCGTCCCAGTCCTGTCCCTCGTCTACAAATTCATACTTCATTTCGACCCTTTTTCCCGAGTCGCAAGAAAATTGTCCCACTTTATGTATTATGTATAGTTATTGTTTTATAGACAACGGATTGATAAACAAAAGAAAAATATTGAAACAAGCACCAAAAACAGCGTTCAGAACAAGGACAAAATTATTTTTAAGCGCAAAATTAAACTTGTTTTGTTTTCCGGACTGCCAGCCGTACTTCCAGACATTTTCGGCATGATAAGGAAAACGGATTCCTGAAAAACTTACGACAAGGAAAAATGACGTCTGCTGCTTGATGTTTCTTAGGCTCAACCGAGACAAATATACTTTTTGAATACCGTTTTTTATGATTCGAACGTCTGCGTCAGCAGATAGATGTAGACATACTAGCCCAGCCGTAAGGCTTGCGTAGCTTCGGGCTGGACGAACGAAGTGCGGAATGGTTAATACAACTTGCGTCAGCTAGTGGAAGTTTATTTAATTTTTTCAAATCGTGGTTTTCTGCCTTTTGTTTTATTCCACATTTTGCCCGATCTGCGCTAAAATTTCCCTGCGAAACGATAAGCGGAAGCGCAAAGCTTGTCTTCTCTAAGTTTTTTATGCCGAAACCTGATAATAACGGCAGTTTTTATAATGTTTACAAATTGTACCGGTTTCCGACAAGATAAAAATTCCCGATCTGACGATTCATAAAAGCTCTGAAGATATATTCGTGTCAAATTGAGCTTTTAGCTTCTTGTGCATGCGCGCTGCGGCAAAGGGACCATGGTTTTGCACGTAAAAAACTTTTTTGTCGTTGTAATAACGATCCGTCAACAGTTTTTAAAATAAGTATTCGTAAGCTGAGTACAGGCATTTTGTCGTCCGAAAAAAATCAAACGCCGTACTGCGGATTAACCGCGTCTGCTCAGATTGCGGCAGCAATCAGTTTTCGCGTATATGCCTGCTTCGGATGCTCAAAAATATCCTCGCGGCTTCCTGTTTCAACCGCTTTACCGTCTTTCATGACCATAATTCGGTCCGACATTGCCCGTACGGCATTCATGTCATGCGAGATAAAAATATAACTCAAGTTTCTTTTTTGTTGAATTTCCAACAACAATTTTATAATTTGCGCTTGAATCGTTACGTCGAGCGCGGACGTCGGCTCGTCCAAAATCAGCAATTGCGGTTTCAGAATCAAAGCTCTGGCAATGGCAATTCTCTGCCTTTGTCCGCCGGAAAATTCATGCGGATATTTAGCCAGATCAGAGACTTGCAGTCCCGTTTCCGCCAAAACCTGCAAAACCCGTTCCCGCCGCTCTTCCCGGCTCAGATGCGGATAGTGTACAAGCAGCCCTTCGCTGACGATTTCCTCAATATTCATCCGCGGATTCAGGGAATTGTACGGATCCTGAAAGACTATTTGAATGTTTTTGCTCAAATTGCGCCGTTCTTTTGCCGTCAAAAATTGCAATTTTCTGTCGTTGAAACTGATATTGCCCTGAAAAGGCGTCAAGCCGACAATTGCCGATCCCAGAGTGGTTTTACCCGAACCGGATTCGCCGACAACTCCCAGCGTCGTTCCCTGAGGCAGTTCAAAAGAAACGCCGTCGACCGCTCTCAGCTCCTCAACCGTTTTTCCCCACAGATTTTTCTTCAGCGGAAAAGTAACCCGGACGTTTTCCGCGCGGAGCAAAACTTTTCCCTCTTTGTTTTGCTTTTTCAGCAACATATGCGCATTAATCAAATCTTTTGTATAAGCATGGGAAGGATTTTCAAAAATCCGTTTGACCGTTCCCTCTTCTACCACCCGTCCGTCTTTCATCACCAGCACGCGATCGGCGATTTTTCTGATTACAGCCAGATCATGGCTGATAAACATAACGGACATATTCAGCTTTTTCTTCAGTTCATTCAATAGGTTGATGATCTGTTCCTGAACAGTTACGTCAAGCGCGGTCGTCGGTTCGTCCGCAATCAGAATATCCGGCCGGTTGGCAATTGCCATGGCAATCATCACCCGCTGCCGCTGACCGCCCGAGAGTTCAAACGGATAGGACTTCATCCGTTTTTCCGCGTTTTGAATACCGGTTAATTTCAACAGCCGCAAAACTTCTTTTTCCGCCTCTTTTTCGTTAAAACCGCGATGCAAAATCAGACTTTCGGCAATCTGTTTTTCAATCGTGTGCAGCGGGTTGAGCGAGGACATCGGTTCCTGAAAAATATACGCGATGCGGTTTCCCCTGATTTTTCGGTAGTTTTCGTCATCCAGCCCGGCCAGTTCCCGCCCTTCGAACCTGATTGACGTTTGTTTTCCCAGTTTGGCTTTGGGGTATGGCAGCAGCCCCAGCACGGAAAGCGCGGTAACGGATTTTCCCGAGCCGGACTCGCCGACAATTCCCAGCACTTCTCCCGGCGCAAGGGAAAAAGACACATCCTCTACCGCCTGATTACATCCGCCCTCGCCGGTGCTAAACGAGACTGATAGATTTTTGACTTCCAACATGGCTTTCATCGGCGGTTTTTCCTTGTATCCAAAGCGTCCCGTACGCCTTCGCCGACAAAAATCAGCAGCGTCAGCAAAACGGACAGGACGACGAAGATGGAAATGCCGATCCACGGCGCCTGCAAATTATCCTTGCCCTGTCGCACCAGATCCCCCAGCGACGGATATTCGTGCGACAATCCAAGCCCGAGAAAATCAAGCGCCGTCAGCGCGACCACGGCTTCCGATAAAATGAACGGAATGAAGGTAACGGCGGAAACCAGAGCGTTGGGCAGAATATGCCGGTATATGATTCGCAGATTGCCGACCCCGAGCACCCTCGCCGCCTTGACGAATTCAAAATTCCTGGTGCGCATGAACTCCGCCCGCACCATTCCCGTCAGCGAAGTCCAGGAAAAGAAGAGCAGAATTGCCAGCAGCGTCCAGAAAGACGGCAGGAAAATACTCGAAACGATAATCAGGATAAAAAGCTGCGGCAAAGATTCCCAAATTTCGATAAACCGCTGCATCAAAATATCCAGCCGGCCGCCGAAATAGCCTTGCACCGCACCGGCGGCAACACCGATCAGCGAGGAAAAAAACGTAAGCAGAAAAGCAAACGCCATGGACAGTCGCAGTCCGTACAAAATGCGCGCCAGAATATCCCGGCCCTCATCATCGGTACCGAGCCAGTGCCGCCGCGACGGCGCGGACGGCGTCGGCTCGTTCATTTCCATGTCAACCGTATTGAAAGAAAAAGGTATCGGCGGCATCAGCATCCAGCCGTTGTCTTCGATATTTTTGCGCAGATAGGGATCGCCGTAGTCCGCCGGCGTCGGAAAATCTCCGCCGAAATCCAGGTCGGTATAGGTTTTAAACAACGGAAAGTAAAATTCACCCCGGTATTTTGCCAAAAGCGGTTTGTCGTTGGCCAAAACGTCGGCAAGCAGACTGAGCGTAAGCATTATCAAAAGCAGGACAAGCGAAACTTTGGCGCGCCGGTTGCGGCAAAACGCCCGCCATTTGGAAATCGGCGCCGCCGCCGTGTCCGGACTATTCTGCGGCAACGGGTTCCTCGCTTGCTTTTGCCAGCGATTCCACTTTTGCCTCTTCGCCGACTTTCACTTCTTTATCCGTCACTTTTTGTTCGGAAATCGCCTTTTCTTCAAGCGGCGGCAATGCCGACGGTGCGGCTGCGGCCGGCGCTTCCGAAGCTTTAAGCGGCTGCGTCGAAACCGTCAGCGGGGAAACGAGCGGCGCCTGATAGTTGACTTTGTTCCACTCTTTGTACCAGCGGTTAAACTCTTGCAAAGACTTCTGCGCGATATCGTTGGTGAAACGAACGGCGTCAACCGACTCTTTAACCGCCTTTTTGGTGCTCTTGGACAGTTTCGTTCGTCCGAACTCCGTGCATTTCGGCCCCCCGTTGAACAGGTTGTTCAAAATTTCTTCCGTCGGACAAATCGACTTGTTGATGACAAACTGTCTGCTGCCCGCTGCCCGTACCGCCAAGGCAACCATCTGCGCATTGCGGAAACGGTCGGAAAGATCCTGATTGTCGGTGCCGACCAGATCGTCTACCCCGGACAATCCTTCGATGACGACCGTCGTTTTGTCGCCGCCGGGCAGCTTGCGGATGGCCTGCATCATCTTCTCCAGCTGTCCGAACAGGCACATGGTCTGCTTCAGGTAAGCGTTGCGTTTTTCAAGGAAGGCTTTGTTGTCCGCCCACGGCTGGTTACGTTTGGGCAGCCATTCTTCCGTCGGTTTCAAACGGCACATGTCATCATAGACGAACATGTCCGCCGGCAGGTCAAGATATACGAAATACGCGTTGGCGCCTTTGTCCGCCGCCATGTCGTTAAGCATCAGCTCCAAATTCTTAAAGGAATTGAGAACGTAAAGGTTTTTGTAGCTGGTGCCGATTACCGGAGTTTTGGCCGGATTGTACAACGGTTTCAGATAGCCGTATATCGTTTTCATAAAGCCTTCGCCGTTGAACCAGCCGGTGCTTTCCAGCCACTGGGCAAACAACACCTGCATTTTTTCCGCCGTCGTCAGTTTGAGCGGATCAATGTTTGACGGAAAATTTATTTTGCTGACGCAGCGGTCGACGGCATCGGCATTGTCTTTCTTGCACAAGTTGATCCCGTGCGACTGATAAGCGCTGATTTTGAAGCCCTTTTCCTTTAATTTGTCATAAACCGCATTGTCTTTCAGGTAAGCCTCAAAATCTTCCCGGTTTTTAAATTGCCAGTACCCTTCCCTCAAAACCTGATTTTGTAAAAATGAGATTTCCTCTCCCGCCGCATAGTTGAGGCTGCGGGCAGCGTTGATGAACTGGTTGCCGTTGGTGACATAGGCGTTGGGATACAGACGGAAGCCGTTTTTGGCATAAAAACCGAGCATGATCTGCATCAGCCGTTTCTTATACGGTTCGGCCGCTTCCGTATTGCTCAGACTGTTGATGTAACTGTAGGAAGGCGCGTTGGCGATCATAACCGTTACCGTCTTTTGCCCCGGCTCCGCATCTGCCGCAAGAACCGGCTTCATCTCCGGATCGGTGACAAACTCGCTTCTTTCGACGTTCTGGTTAACCAGGACGGCGCCGAAGCAGAAAACCGCGGTCATAACCAAAAGTGCCTTGTATCTTTTCGGCGTCAGCGCCAGAACGGCAAAGACCGCCACGCCAACGGCAACCGCACCGAAAGTTCCCGAACTGCCGACGGTGCCGTCGGTATTGAAATTGGCAAACTGGTTGACCATGGCATAAGTGCAAAACCCGGTTGCAAGACCGGTCAGCAGATATAAAATGATGCTGAGAAACGACAAACAGAAATAAACCGCAAGCACGGCCGCGGCAATGCCGATCAAAAGATAGAGGACTTCCGGCCGCAAACTGCTACCGCTGAAGACGTTAATCGGTCCCGAAGAGGCAAAAAGAACAAAATCCATCCCCAAAAAGGAAACGGTGATCAGACAGCAGGCAAAAAGGTTGAACAAATAGTTCAAAAAACTGCTGTTGACGCGTTTTTTCTTTTTTTTCCGCACCTTAAGGCGTGCATCCTGCGCCGGCGCTTCTTCGGTTCTTCTATCCATTATAACATCATCCATCGGTCGGTTCCTTGTATAACATTTAGTGAATATGGAAGTATATAAGCATACTCGAAACAATATTTAAAGCAAAAAACCCCAAGATTGCACAATCCCGGGGCTTTTCGACATATCTTCGGATATCGGATTATCTGGAGTAGAATTCGATAACCAGGTTCGGTTCCATAACCGACGCGTACGGAACGTCGTCAAACTTCGGAACGAAAGCGTACTTAACGCTGAATTTGGAATCCGCTTCCAGATAGGAAGGAACTTCATGCAGGTTGGATTCCAGCGCGGCAACGACCATCGGCATTTCGCGGGATTTTTCCTTGATCGAAATAACGTCGCCGGCCTTGACCATGTAAGAAGGAATGTTTACTCTTTTGCCGTTGACCAGAATGTGTCCGTGGTTGACGAACTGACGGGCGGCAAAGATGGTCGGCACGAACTTGGCTTTGTAAACCAGGTTGTCCAGACGGGATTCCAAAATGCCGATCAGGTGTTCGGCCGTATCGCCGCGTCTTCTGATCGCTTCGGCATAATATTTGCGCAACTGTTTTTCGGAAACGTTGCCGTAATAGGTTTTCAGTCTTTGTTTGGCCTGCAGCTGTTCGCCGTAGTCGGTCAGTTTTTTCTTACGCGCACCGTGCTGACCCGGACCGTATTCGCGTTTAAGAAACGGGCTCTTCGGATCGCCCCACAGGTTGGCGTGCAGGCTGCGGTTTGTTTTTTTCTTTGCTCTTACAATACTTTTCATTAAAGTTTATCCTTAAAATTTATTGCGTTATTGTCCCGGTAGTCCTGAAAAGCTTTCAGGCGGGGCCGGAAGATCCGCCCTCTTTTCCGGAAGTGAGAGCAATTTAATATAAATAAAAAGAAAAATCAAGCATTATCTTACATAAAAGCAATTGCTCCGTTTTCCGTATATTGTCTGTTCCGCCCCCTCTTTGCCGCGCAAAGATATGAGCGGGTCTGCATCTGCCCGCTTACGCAGACGTTCAAAACATAAAAAAACTCCGGAAATTTCCGGAGCTTTCGTCATTTTCCGCCCATGGCGGAATCAGTAGCGTTTTTCGCCGACCAAGACCGGCTGCCGGCGGATTTCTTCAGGCAGCACGCCGGTGAAAAAGTGCGTGACCAGCACATGGCGTTTCAATGCCGGATCGGCCAGCGACAGATCCAGTGCCGGCAGGACGACTTCAAAAGCAACCACCTCTTCCGAATGCCCGCATACCTCTTCGGGCAGCTGGCACAAAACCTCCTTGACCGTCGGTTTGACAATCGTCGGACAGAAATAGTCATGATAGGTGTCAGCCGAGCAAAGGTAACGCAGCCCCTCCACCTTCAGAACTTTTTGCGGACCGAAATAAAAACTGCGGCTGTCGATCGGCAGAGGCTCGATAAAAAACAGCCCTTCCGTTTCCGGCTCGCCGCGGAAAAACGCGTTGAAATGCGTTCCGTCAAAGCGGCAGACGGGTTTGATACGCCTGGCAAGAGCCAGCAACTCTTCAAGGGAAATTTCGTTTTCCCGGCGGTTCAGCCGTTCTTTCAGTGCGGCCTTTTCTTCCGCCCGTTGACGATTCAGGGTGTAAACCCGCGTCGTTTCACTGATTTTCTTTTCCATATTTCAAGATATTTAAAAGATAAAACAATAATGATTAATAATTTTAAAAACTTATTTTCAAGTGTACGGAAACGGTGCGCAAAGTCAACGTTTTTTTATTTTCTTTGCTTCCTCCGGCGTTACGATGCCGCCGGAAATGACAAATTTCAGGCCTTCTTCAACCGTCATTTCCAAAAACACCAAATCTTCCCGGGGGACAAAAATCAGAAAGCCGGAAGTCGGGTTGGGAGTGGTGGGGATAAAGACGTTAACCATCTCCCGGTCGAGAATGCGCCTGACTTCGCCGCCGGTATCGGTGCTGACAAATCCCAAAATCCAGATGCCTTTGCGCGGATATTCGAGCAGAGCCACCCGGCTGAACGCCTGGCTTTTGTTGGAAAGAAACGTTTCAAACACCTGTTTCAGCAAAGAGTAGACGCTGGAAATGACCGGCATCTTTTTGACCATCCAGTCGCCGAGGCGGACAAAAAAGCTGCCGACAAACCCGGCGGCAAACATACCGATCAGAATCATCGAAACGATGAGGACGATCACGCCGAGCCCGGGAATGGTAAACGGCAGGTCGTCATAATAGCTTTTCAGCTGCGGCGGCAGCAGACGGCCGACACCGGCGTCAATCCACAAAATGATCTTATAAGCCATGTAAAAGGTGATCGAAACCGGGGCGGTTACCAGAATGCCGGTAAAAAAATAGGCTCTCAGCTTGGCGCCGAGCTTCATGAATACGTGCTGTTCTTTTGCGCGGAGCTGTTGAATGTTTGCCGCCCTCGCCTTCAGTTCGCTTTTTTTCCGTTTGCGTTTTCTTGACATCCGTCGTTTATCCTCTCATTGCGTCTTCAATAACAAACTGCACCTGCGTACGCCCCATCCAGGTGTCTTTTCTTAGTGTTCCCGCCAGGTTAAACGGTTCACCGCGGTGGTTGAGCAGCGCTTTGCCGACTTCGGAATCCGCCGCGCGGAAAGCCATCGCTTTAAGACTGCCGCCGGCAAACGAGCCGAGAACGCAGCGCACGTGACCGCTGCCGACGATGTCCGAACGGATTATCCTCACCCCGCCGAGCATCAGCCGGGGTTCGGGATTGCCGGCGCCGAAAGGTTCCAGCAGCGAGAGTTTGTCGGCAAATTCCGGCGTGGCCGCGCTCAAACCGATAACGCCGTCAATTTCAAGCGTCGGCACGATTTTTTCCTTACCCAGCGCCCGTTCGGCATATTCGCCGGCAAAACGGCGGAAGGCTTCCAGATTTTTTTCTTCCAAAGAAAAGCCGGCCGCCATGTTGTGTCCGCCGCCTTTGGTCAGCAGTCCCTTTTCCTTGGCCGCCATCACCAGCGCGCCGATGTTAAGCCCCGGCACCGATCTGGCCGACCCTTTCACTTCGTCGTTTTCAACCGACATGACAAACGCCGGCAGCCCGTAACGTTCCTTCAGTTTTCCGGCTACGATGCCGATCACGCCCTGATGCCAGTCGTGCCCGTAAACGAAAGCGATCGGATACGGCTGCGGCGTCCCTTCCAGAATTTCGATCGCCTGCAACAGGACATAAGCTTCTATTTCCTTTCTCAGGGCATTGAATCCGTCCAGCCTGTCGGCCAGCATTGCCGCCTGAAAATCGTCGGTTGCGCAAAGCAGCCGGCTGCCGGTGGAAGCTTCGCCGACGCGGCCGCCGGCGTTGATCCGCGGCCCCAGCACGAACCCCAGATGGTAGCTGGTGGGCGCCTCCGAAAGCGAAGCCTTGTCGGCCAGGGCCTTCAGTCCGCAGTTCTGCCGCAGGGACATGACTTTCAGCCCCTGCCGGACGAAGGCGCGGTTAAGCCCGAGCAGCGGCACCACATCGCAAACCGTGCCCAACGCCACCAGGTCCAGCCATTTCATCAGGTCCGGCGCCGGACGGTTTTGATAAAAGCCGCGCTTTCGCAATTCGCGGTTAACCGCCACCACCGTCAAAAAGACCACGCCGACCGCTGCCAGATATTTCAGGCAGGGATACTCGTCGCTCTCGTCCAGCCGCTTCGGATTGACCACCGCGCAAATGTCAGGCAGCCGGGTTTCGGCTTCGTGATGGTCAAGCACGATCACGTCCATGCCTTTGTTTTTGGCGTATTCCAAAACTTCGAAAGCGGTTGTGCCGCAATCGGTGGTAATCAGCAGATTCGCTCCCAGAGCGGCAAATTCGTCAACCGCCGTTTTGCTCGGTCCGTAACCTTCCTCCCGCTCGGGAATGTGGACCGGCGCTTCACAGCCGACCGAATGCAGAAAAAGTTTTAACAGCGAAGATGAAGTGGCGCCGTCAACGTCATAGTCGCCGATAACGGCGACCCGTTCTCCCCTTTCGACCGCGCCGGCAATCCTTAAAGCCGCTTTTTCCATATCTTTCAGACAAAAAGGATCCGGCATCAGATTTTGCATTTTCGGATACAAAAAATCGTCAACTTCGCCGACGCAGATCCCGCGGGCGGCAACTATCGCCGCCACCGCCGCCGGCAGCCCGTAAAGCGCGGCAATCCGTTCCGCGGCATCCTCACGGTAAGACGCAAATTTCCAGATGTTACCGCCCAAAGACAGGCTGTGTTCAAAATCAATATCCACCGCGTTCTTTTCTCCTGCGGCCGTTAATAGCTGACATAAATTTCGGCCCGGCGGTTAAGGCGTTCGCCTTCCGGCATCACTTCCTGATAAAGCGGCATGCTGTCGGACAAAGCTTCCACCGCTACCGACTTTTTCGGCGCGCCGGCCCTGATCAGAGCCGCGGCAACGCTTTCCGCCCTTTTCAGGGAAATGTTGAAATTGATCCGTTTATGGGTGGCAACGTCGGTGTCGCGGGTGCGGCTGGAAGCAAAGCCGTAAACGGTGATATGGGCGTTTTTCTCCTTTGCCAGCCGGGCAATTTTGCGGATTTCGCCTTGATATTCAGGCACTACCGTTGAACTGCCGTCGGCAAACAGGATGGTGGCCGCCTGATAAGCGACCGAAGGTTCGTTCTTAACCGGAGCGGCTTCCTTTTTCTTTTCCGTGTTTGCCCGTTTGGCTTTTTCCGCCTTGGCATAAGTGATTATTTTTTTGAATTCCCTGTCCTTGTCGATTTTGGCTTCTTTGCGCGCGTCTTCGCGGATAATCGGCCTGGTCGGCGCCGGTATCGCCTTTTCTTCTTCATAACGGGCGTTCAGGCTGTCGGAGCCGAGGATCGTCGTTTCCGTCAACTGCTTGTGGATCGGCCGGTAGGTCGAAACGGCCGGCCGATCCGCTTCCGCAGACGCACGGACGACGGTCTCCCGCTCGGCGGCACAGGCCGAAAGCCCGGCCGACAAAAGCAGAACGGTTGCAAATTTCGTATATTTTACCCCAGACATCATTCTTTTTTCAAACCCCAGTTTAAAATTGCAAATCATAATGATTTTTAACGTAAGAATCCCGATAACACAAGGAGAAAAATCGGAAAATGCAAACTTTTTAAAAATCAGTTTGTCTTTTTCAAAATATTGTTATACACTTTTTAAAGTAGTTGAAAACGGAGGAACAAACAATGTCAAAAATATTAAAACTTTTTATGATGCTTCTGCTCACGGCCGCCTGCTCTCCAAAGGATAACCGGGAAGAACTGACCATTATCGATTCTGACGGCAACAAAAACGTTTATAAAGTGGAACTGGCGCAGACGAAAGAAGAACTGTCCACCGGACTGATGAACCGAACCGCACTGGACGCCGATTCCGGCATGGTCTTTGACTTGTCCGATTTCAACAACGTTCCTACGGCCATGTGGATGAAAGACACCAAAATCGCGCTCGACATGCTGTTCATCGACCGGGACGGCATGATCTACTGGATCTTTGAAAATGCCGAGCCGGATTCCGTCAAAATGATCGTTGCCCCCTACCCGGCAACCGCGGTGCTGGAAATCAACGCCGGCGACGTCAAAGCCAAAGGGATTGAAATCGGCGACATGGTAGAATACAAATTGTTCCCGGTCGAAAAAGCCGCAGCAGCAGACGCGAACGAAGTTGCCGACGAAGGACAAGATGAGGACGACACGCCGGTCGAAACGGTCGTAGAAGAAGACAAGGCGGAAATTGAAGAAACCGTTGCCGAAGACGAAAAGGCCGCCGCGGAAAACGCCGCTCCGAGCGAGGAAAAACAGGTCGAAGCAACCGAAGAAAAAGCTGAAGAAGCCGTTGACGCTCAAACGTCCGAAGAGGAAGCGCCGGCCGAAAAATAAAATCAATTCTGTTTTTCAGAGATTTTCCCCGAGAACCTTCGTTTTCGGGGAATTTTTTTAATCCGCGCCGGCGGACGGACGCAGGCATGCCGCTTGACGTGCCGGACGCGCGGCCGGCAGAGGGACAAGCCTGATCCAAAACGGCACCGCCGCCGGGTTATGCTTGCGAAAGTTTATGATGTCCGGCGGCCTTTTACCGGACAAAATCCCGCCGTCTCGGCGTTTTGTTTTACAGCCGGTTGATTTTGCCGATCCAGCTCTTTATGGTTTCCAGCCGGACGGCATAGCTGCTCAAATCTCCCTCTATCAACAGCTTCTGATCGGGACGGACTTTGATCTTTCCGAACGAACGGGCAACCAGTTCGACCAGTTTTTCCGGCGAGCGGAAAACGTTGTTGTGAAAAGCGACCAGAAAACCTTTGGCGCCGGCGTCTACCTTTTCGATGTTGGCAGCCCTGCACAACTGTTTGATCTCCACCGTTTTCAGCAGATTTTCAACCTCCGGCGGAACGGGACCGAAACGATCAACCAGCTCTTCCCGCATGTCAAGCAACGCTTCCGGCGTTTCCAGCCCGCCGATCCGCTTGTAAAGTCCCAGCCGCACGCCAAGGTCGCGGACATAGCTTTCGGGAATCATGATCGGTACGCCGGTAACGATCTGCGGGCTCCAGTCAGCGGCCGCTTTGCCGTCCGTTTCCGCTGCCGCGGCGCCGGCTTTGATGCGGGCGATTTCTTCCTCCAGCATATGATGATAAAGGGCAATGCCCACCTCTTTGATATGCCCGGACTGTTCTTCGCCCAGAATGTTGCCGGAACCGCGGATATCCATATCGTGGCTGGCCAGCGAAAAACCGGCGCCCAGACTGTCAAGCGCCTGCAGAATGCTCAGCCGCCGTTCGGCGATCGGTTTCAGATTCTTTTGTGCCGGCACCGTAAAATAGCAGTACCCGCGTACTTTTGAGCGTCCGATCCGTCCCCGCAGCTGGTAAAGCTGAGCCAGACCGAACATGTCCGCCCGGTAAACGATCATGGTGTTGACCGACGGCATGTCGATCCCCGATTCAATGATCGTGGTCGAAAGCAGAATGTCACCCTTGCGGTCGGCAAAGTCGTTCATCACCTCTTCCAGCTGTTTGACCGGCATCTGTCCGTGGGCAACCAGAATCTTTGCGTCCGGCGCCAGTTCCTGCAAGACGTCGTGTACGCGGGCAATGTCGGAAACCCGCGGACAAACGACAAAAGTCTGACCGCCGCGGAATTTCTCGCGATAAATGGCTTCTTTGATCATCACCCCGTCAAACGGCATTACGAAGGTGCGCGCCGCCAGTCGGTCAACCGGCGGAGTGGCAATGATCGAAAGCTGCTTGACCCCGGTCAGAGACATTTGCAGCGTCCGCGGGATCGGGGTGGCGGTCAGCGTCAGCACATGCACGTCGGCCTTGAGGTTTTTCAGCTTTTCCTTGTGAGCAACGCCGAAATGCTGTTCTTCGTCGATAATCAGCAGCCCGAGGTTGGCAAATTCGATGTTGTTGGCCAAAAGCGCATGAGTGCCGATCACAATGTCGACCGCGCCGTCCTTCAGGCCTTCCTTAACTTTTCGCGCCTCCGCCGGCGTCTGCAGCCGCGAAAGCATGCGCACGTTGAGCGGAAAACCGGCCATCCGCTGTTTGAAATTATAATAGTGCTGCCGCGCCAGCAAAGTCGTCGGCACGATCAACGCCACCTGCGCGCCTGCCATCGCCACGGCGAACGCTGCCCGCAGCGCAACTTCGGTTTTGCCGAAGCCGACGTCGCCGCAGACCAGCCGGTCCATCGGAATACCGGCTGCCAGATCGCCCAGCACGTCACCGATCGCATTCAGCTGATCTTCGGTTTCGTTATAGGGAAAACCGGCGCAAAACTCGTCATAAAGCCCTTCCGGCGCAACATAGGCCTCCGCCTTTTTCAACTGACGCTGCGCGGCGATGGCAATCAGCTTTTCGGCAATTTCGTGAATCCTTTTTTTGACTTTTGCCTTTTTCGCTTCCCAGGCCGCGCCGCCGAGCGTATCCAGCTGAATATTGTCGTCGTCTATCCCGTAACGGGAAACGGTTTCAATGTTTTCCACCGGCACGAACAGCTTGTCGTCGTTGGCATAAACGATTTTCAGACAGTCATGCGGCGCACCGCCGGCCGTGATGTTCTCAAGCCCCATGAAACGGCCGATACCGTGTTCGATATGCACCACCAGCTCACCGATGTTGAGCGAGGAAATGTCGGCGATAAAGTCTTTTGAAGTTACTTTTTTGGCTGTCCGCCGGTTTTGCCGTGCCCCTAAAACATCCTGTTCGGAAACCAGGCAAAGCCCTTCCCCGCGAAAACCGTGCGGCAGCGGCAGCACCGTCATCGCCACCCGGTTTGCCGCCGCTTTGTCAAACGCCTGCTGCCAGGTCTCGGCAAAGGTAAAGTCAAGACCTGCATACGGAGTTTCGGCCTTGGCGTCGGAGATCAGCGAAAACAGACGTTCCCGGGAACCGGGCGTATAGCAACAGACAATCCTTTTTAGTTTGCCGTATTCGCTGAAATAGGCCAAAAGGTCAAGATAAACCTGCGCCGCATTGACGCTCTTGGCGGCGGAAAAGTCACGCCCGGGCAACACGCCGCTGTCTTTGTTGCCACCGCCGTCGGGCAGATTAAGTCCGGTCAGCGTCACCGCACGCCGTTTTTCGACGATTGCGGAAAACTCTTTTGCCGCAAGAAACATCAGTTCCGGCGCCACCGGACGATAGGCGTCCGCCTCGCCCTGATTTTTGACTTTGAGCGCTTCCAGACGGGAAACATAATGGTCGGCAATGCTTTCGCTTTTGGCGGCAAGCGCCGCGTCGGCGTTGCGCCCGACGACGATCTTTGCCCGCGGCAGATAGTCAAACAGGGTCGGTAACGGCTCCTCATAGAAAAACGGCAGCCAGTTTTCCATTCCCATATACTTGCGCCCGTTGGACACCGCTTCGTAAATTTCGTCGTCCTTAAAAGCGGCGCCGAAAGCCTCCCGGTAACGGCTGCGGAAAGTTTTGACCGTATTGTCGTCCAAAACCACTTCGCCCGCCGCCCGGAACAGATAGCTCTTTTTTTCGCCCGTGGTGCGCTGGCTCAAAACGTCGAAAGTGCGGATTTTTTCCACCTCGTCGCCGAACAGGTCAATGCGCAGCGGCTCCGTCGTACCGGTCGGAAAAATGTCGAGAATATCTCCCCTGACGGCATATTCTCCCGGTTCCATCACCTGTTCGACCCGGCTGTAGCCGTTAACCGACGCATAGTGTAAAAAATCGTTGAAATTCAGACTTTCGCCGACCTTAATTTCTTTCATTGAGTTAAGGAATATCCGCTTCGGCGGCAGTTTCTGCAAAATCGCGCCGACACTGGCGGCAATGATCCGCGGACGCTTTGCTTCCGGTGCAAAAGCCAGTTTGCCGAGCGTATCGGTACGCCGGGCGATGATGTTGACGTTGGGCGAAACCCGGTCATACGGCACCGTATCCCAGGCCGGGAAACGCAAAATTTCCGCCTGCGGAAGCAGAGCCTGCAAAATGTCGGCATTTTGTTCCAGCACCACGCCGTCGCTGGCTATATATAAAATGTCCGTTTCGCTCTGCCGCCAGAGGTCTGCCACCGCAAAGGGTTCAAAACCTTCGCTGACGGAAGAAACGGAAATCGGATCCTGATCGGGGTTTTTCGCCATGGCTTTATCTTCTTGTTTACTTCTCTCACAAAAATATATACAATTACCGGCGATAGCAACCTTTTTTTTCGAGGCAGAAAGATATGCGGCCGTCTTTTTTATACCCCTTGTTTGCTTCGCCTTCGTCCGTTCGCGGTGTCGGCGACAAATACGCCGCGCTGCTCGAAAACCTCGGCATCGGAAAAATCATTGACCTGCTCTGGCATCTGCCCTATGCCGTCAACGACCGCCGGCGGGCGGCTTCCGTCCATGCTCTCAAAAACGGCGAAATCAACACCGTTCTGATCCGGGTAATCGAACATATTGCTCCCAAAAGCCGCAAGCAGCCCTATCAGGTTTTGTGCGAAGACGAGGCGGGAAACGAACTGACGCTCGTTTTTTTCAAAGCCTATCCCGATTCTATCCGCAAAAACCTGCCGGAAGGGTGCGAACGTCTGGTCAGCGGCAAAACCGAACTGTTCAACGGCCGTTGGCAGATGAGCCATCCGGATTATATCGTCGCCCCGGAAAACGGCTGGCAGATTCCGGAAATCGAACCCGTCTACGGTCTGACCGCGGGAATTACCAACAAATTTATCTGCCGGCTGGTTCAGCACGCGCTGTCTTTGGTGCCGCCGCTGCCCGAGTGGCTGGAGACAAACCACCAAAAGTCCCTGAACCTGCCGTCTTTTGCCGAAGCCCTGCGGCGGGCGCACCATCCCCGCAGCGGCAACGACCTGCTGCCGTCCGGCCCTGCCCGCATGCGGCTGGCTTATGACGAACTGCTGGCCAACCAGCTGGCACTGGCATTGGTGCGGGAAAAGGTAAAAAAGCAGGTCGGCCGCAAGATCGCCGGCAACGGCATGCTCCGCCGCCGGATTCTCGAACGTCTGCCGTTTTCGCTCACCGCCGCACAGGAAAAAGTGCTGGCGGAAATCTACCGCGACCAGGCTGCCGAAAGCCGTATGCTGCGACTGCTTCAGGGCGACGTCGGCAGCGGCAAGACGATCGTTGCCCTGCTTACCATGCTCAACGCGGTCGAATGCGGCACCCAGGCGGCAATCATGGCACCGACGGAAATTCTCGCCAAACAGCATTTTGACACCATTGCTCCGCTTTTGGAAGAAATCGGCCTCAAGGCCGCGCTTTTGACCGGCCGTATCAAAGGCAAAGCCAGAACGCAGCTGCTGGAAGAATTGAAAGAGGGCAAAATCAACATCCTGATCGGGACCCACGCCCTGTTTGTCGAAGACGTGACTTTTGCCGACCTGGCCTGTGTGATTATTGACGAACAGCACCGCTTCGGCGTCCACCAGCGTTTAAACCTTTCGGACAAAGGCAGCCGCGCCGACGTTCTGGTGATGACGGCCACCCCTATCCCGCGGACACTGATTCTGACCGCCTTCGGCGACATGGAATATTCCAAAATCGACCAGCTTCCCGAAGGGCGCAAACCGGTTGACACCAGAGTAATGCCGCTTACCAAAATCGACGAAATCATTCCTGCCGTCAAACGCAAAACGGAAAACGACGAACGGGTTTACTGGGTCTGCCCGCTGGTCGAAGAGTCGGAAAAAATCGATCTGGCGGCTGCCGAAAACCGTTTCGAAATTCTGCAAAAGACTTTCGGCGACAAAGTCGGCCTGGTACACGGCAAGATGAAAGAAAAGGAAAAAGACGCCGTGATGGAACGTTTCAAAAACGGCGAAATCAAACTGCTGGTGGCCACTACCGTAATCGAAGTCGGCGTCAACGTGCCGGAAGCCACCGTCATGATCGTCGAACACGCCGAGCGTTTCGGACTGGCGCAGCTTCATCAGCTGCGCGGACGGGTCAAACGCGGGGTCAAACCTGCCGTCTGCATTCTGCTTTACGGTTATCCGCTGGGCGAAACCTCGCGCGCGCGGCTGAACGTCATGCGCGATACCGAAGACGGCTTTTTGATTGCGGAAGAAGACCTGAAACTGCGCGGCGGCGGAGAAATTCTGGGCACCCGCCAGAGCGGCGCCGAACAGTTCCGGCTGGCAGAAATGCCCGAACACCAAAATCTGCTGATTACCGCCAACAAAGACGCGCGGATGATCATAGCTGCCGATCCCGACCTTGCAAGCCCGCGCGGACAGGCGCTGCGCACCCTGCTTTATCTGTTTGAGCGCGACGGCGCGGTCAAAACCTATCTTGCGGGCTAAACGAACACTCGTCACCGTAAAAGTTCGTTTGTTTTAGATAGCCTTCTTATAGGACATTATTTCTTCGGACACAAGAAAAAAACTGAATATCAACAGGAAAGCTTTTGCCAAAGCCGTAAATAATTTTCACCGTAAACGAACCTTTATGGTGAAAAATGTTCAGAAACTTTTGCGTTGTCTTTCTGGCAGCTCTGACAACCTTCATTCTGCTGCTGACTTTTTATATTGCGCGTTCCGACCTGTCGTTAAGGCTTATCTTATTCAGCGCCGGAGACGTCTTGTACATCAAAAACATACTTCCCGTCGTTGCGACCGCCATACCGCCTTTTGCCGGTCTGTCCGGATTAATATATTTTGCCGGCAGAAAACATCTTGTCCTCATTGTTTTGTTTTTCTTATCTTCCCTGTTCTGTTTTGTTCTGTACACCGATTTCGTAACGGTCTTTTTACCGGGAACGCTGCATGAAGACAAAAATTTTCGGACGCGGGAACAAAAACAGGCTGACCACGTTTTGAACCGATTGACAAAAAACTATTTATCTCTCCCGCAATCCGATATTTTGCGGCAAAATTGCACAAGAAGCAAACCGGTTCTGAAAAAAGCGGAAAAAAACGTTGTTTTTATCATGCTTGAAAGTATGGAATATGATTTTAACAACTATAAGGAAGAAAATCTGATTCCCAACATTGAAAAACTGCAAAAACGACACTTGTCCTTCAGCGGACGGGCGACGTTGAAGCCCTTGGGAAATACCGCGGCGGCAACGGTAGCTTTTACATACGGACTGCCGCTCGAAATGCATGACATACTGAATCTGGTCAAAGACTATGATTACCGTTATCTGACCCCTTATCCGTCAATTGTCGGCACGTTTAACGAGGCCGGTTACCAAACGGTTTTTATCTTGGGAAGCGATAAAAAGTTCGCACATATTGACAGTTTTATCAAAAATGCCGGTTTCAAAGAATATTTGGACAGAGATAAAATTATTGCGCGTTACAAACGGAAATATCCGCTCAACGACTGGGGCATCTCCGACCATGACTTGTATACCGCGTTAAAAGACAAAATACTGAACTGCCATCATCGCGGACAACCGTTTTTTATTCTGGCGCAAACGATCGAAACCCATTTCCCGCAAGGTTTGCCTTCACCGCACTGCCCTCAGAAAAACGACAGTATGGAAACCGCCGTCTTTTGCGCGGACAAAATGCTGCGGGAATTTCTTGACTGGGCTGAGCAACAGAGCTTTTATAAAAACACGCTGTTCGTAATCGTCGGGGATCACCTCATGATGTCCTGCCCTTTTACCGAAAATATTACGGGAAACCGGGACAACGTTTTTATCGTTGTCAACGGCAGTCAAAGCGGCAGCATTCACAAGCCGCACTCGGCTCTCGACATTGCGCCGACGGTGCTTGAGCTTTCCGGGGCAAAAATCAATAAACACGGTTTCGGACTCGGAACATCCCTGCTGTCAACAACCCCAACCCTGACAGAACGTTTCGGAGCCGAAAAGCTTGAGATTGAATTGAACAAGAGGTTTTACGAATGAAACTTATTTGGCAAAACTGAAATACTTGTGCATCAGATAGGTAAAAACCGTAATCAATACCGTGTAAATGCCCTGCGCCAGGAGTTCGTTTACCGCACCGAGATCAACCATCGCATACATGGCCGCATAGTTGATCAGCATGGTGGTAAGATAAACGCCCCAGGCCTTGGCGTATTCCTTTTTCAAACTTCCCTTCGAGCGGAAAACGTAGTAGCGCATGGTAAAAATCGATACGTTGGTCGAAATGATATAACCGGCCGCAATCGCAATTTTGTATGGTATGCCGATCGCCGCCACCATCAGAACGAACAACCCGTAGGAGAATACGGTGTTAAAACCGCCCGTCAGCAGAAACCGTAGCTTCTGCGGCCAACCGAACCAGACGTTTTCCAACATGCGGTACAGTCTAATCATCCTGAGTTCCCGTCCGATAAATCGTATAAACTTCGTTTTCATAAACCGGAACGTAATTTTTTCCGGGTTCAAACGACGGCGAATTAATCTTATGCACCAGTATATAATCGCCGGGAACCGGCGGCGCTACCCGGACTTCGTAAGAATCCATATCATTTTCGACATGGAAATCGGAAAAGCGCAAAGCCGTTTTAAACACGATGTCGCCGGCCGGATAAAGATATTTCAGCGCCGCCGCCCAGCCGGTTACCTTCCACCATCTGTGCGCCGTCATTTCCTGCGAATAGACATAGATGCTGACGGCTTCGTTTTCAGCCCGGGAAACGATAAACTCCGCCACCCCGCGCCTCTCCTCTCCTTCCTCGCGCATGTAGGTGTTGTAATTGACATAGCCGGCATACAGGACAATCGGCGAAAACAGTGCCCACAGCCACAAACGACGGCGGAAAAAGGAAAAAATATAACCGCTGCAAAACACGGCCGGCAGATAAAGGTAATAGGTCTTGTAATAATCCGGAATGACCACCACCTGCAGTTTGAAAACAACGACGGCCGTCACCAAAGTACAACCCAGCAGCACACCCTCGCACAATAGGTTGTTTTTCTCCTCTTTGCGCCGCAGAGTCTTGACCGACCACAAAAGCAAAGCCAGAACGTTTAGTCCCAGCACCAACTTGTTAATGGCAACGACCACCGGCAAAGCGGCATGGTGAGTTTGCAGATAGGCGTCGTCCACCCGGGGATCCTGCAACAGCAGATAACAGGTAAGAAAAATGAACAACGTCCAAAAAAGCATATATTCCGCCGGCATCCGTGCCACCGTCTTAAACGGCGAAAGAAAAGATTCCAACCCGATTTCTCCGCAGAACACCCGCCGCAGTATCATGTAACCGAGCAGTCCCGCATAAAACAGCACCGCCGTTTCCTTGGTATAAACGGCCAGGTTGGCAAAAACCGTAAACCACAGCAGATACGACGCCCTTTGTGTGGCGGCATACTTGTCAAGAAACATAAAACTGAGCAAAACGAAAATGAGGATCAGCTGCTCGGTATGGATCATGTTGTTGACGACGAACACCGCCGGCAGAAAATTGATCACGGCCAGCAGAAACAACCGTCTGACAACCGGAATGAAGGAAAAAAAGCGATAAAGCAGAAACAGGCATATAAACTGTTTGAAAACGATCCAGTAGTCAATTACGGCATAGTTGCGGGTAACCGCGTAAACCAGATTCTGGTCAAGATTGGATAACGGCGTGAAACGGATCGGATCAACAATCGGCAAATTGCCCCAATACATGTTTTTTATCGCGTTGACGCTCATCAGGTCAAAATTGTTCAGCAGCGTATTTTCCTGAGTGAGAGTTGCCGCGGCATAAGCGGCAAAAGACAGCGCCAGCGCGGTCACCCCCCCCCATTTGGCCGCCGGCGCGTCGACAAACGCATATCTTGCGTCGGGCAGCAGGGAAAGCTTCTCCCGCTTAAACAAAAAACGCACCAGCAGCCAGTTTAGGAACAGCACGGCCAACACAATCGCCGCATATACGATCAAACCGCTCCAGGTGAAGAAAAAATTGAAATGCCGGTATATGGAAATTAAAATATCGTCGTTAAACAACGGTTCTTCGCGCATGTGTTTGTCCCTGCCTTTACTTTTGATGTTTATCTTTCAATAACCTTTATCACGGCCGGCCGCGGTTGTCGACGGCAAAATTGCATGTACACACCGCCCTCTTCCGTTCGTTTCCGCTTTTGTTCAGGTTTGACGGAATTAACCCGGCAGCAGTTTTTCTTTGCGGCAAAACGGGAAGAACGGCGCCCGTACGCCGACACGGCCGGCGGCAGCTCCCTGTCGGGATCGCAAAAGAGGATACGGACGGTGCGGAACAGGGAAGAAATGTCTACATGCCGACTTTAAAATATCGTCGTTAAAACAAGCTTCATTTCTTATCTTCCCGTTCCTTGCTTTTTATTCTGCATACCTCATAAACGCGGTTTTGCCAAACCGTTTCGCCGCAGTTTTCCGGTCGTTTTTCCTCATTCCGGCGGATGACGGCATAGTCGCCTTCCGCGGGCGCTTCCCTCCGTATCCCATAATAATTTTCGCCGGTAAGAATCTGCCGTTTGGCAGACGGAATTTCCATATCGGTTTTAAAACGGATGTCGTTTCCGCCGACGGCATATTTCAAGGCACTGTCAAAACACTCCAGTTTCCACAGGTCGTCGCTGTCTTTTCCAGAAACGAAAAAAACTGCCGGCCGATCGGCGACGGACGCCACAAATTCGGCCAGTTCCCGGCGGTCCGTTCCTTCTTCCCGGCTCCGGATTCTGCCGTTCTGCCACGCCGACCAGAGCATCAGCGGCACAAAAAACGCCGCCAGCAGCCGCCGGTCCTTTACGTTGACAAACAGATAAGCCGTACAAAACACCGAAGGCAGATACATGTACCAGGTTTTGTAGCGGTCGGGGAAACAGGCGATCTGCAAATGAAAAACGACATAGTAAACGATAATCAGGCAGCCGCTCAGCACCCCTTCCGCCACGGCGCCGGTTTCTTCAAATCCGCGGCGCAGTACATTGCGGACAAACACGGCAAGCGCCGCGGCGGCCAGACACAGCTCCGCCGCATTGATCGCCAGCAGCGTCGGCAGTTCCTGATGATGATGTCTGACATAGGCACCGTCGGTCAAAAGGTTGCTTAGCAGCAAATAACCTGCGGAAAACAGCAGCATGCTCCAAAACAAAATATATTCCGCCGGCATGCCTGCTACGGTTTTAAAAGGCGAGAGAAAGGAACGAAGGGTGATTTTTCCCGCCCAAACTTTTGCCAGCACCAGATAAAGCAATATACCGAAGTAAACAAAAATGTTGGTTTCCTTGGTATAAATCGCCAGGTTGGCCCACAGGGCAAACCACAGCAATTGCCGCAAACCGTGCCGGCCGTCGTATTTTTGCAGCGCCGTCAGGCTGAGCAAAACAAAAATCAAGGTGTTCTGCTCGGAATAAACGATGCCGTTGACCCAGAACACCGCCGGCAGAAAATTAACCGCAGCCAGCATAAACAGGCGCCTTGCCGCCGAAACAAAGACAAAAAACCTGTAAAGCAGCCACAGGCAAAGCGCCTGCTTAAGCAAAACCCAGCCGCCGATCAGCGCATAATGATGCGTAATGCCGTAAATAATGTTGTGATCGATTCCTGCTGCCGGATTAAAGCGCATGGAAGTAAAAACCGGCTGCAACCCGCGCCGCATGTCGAGAATGTTGTTGACCACCATCTGATCATAATTGCCGAACACCGAAAGCTCAAGCGAAAACAGATTGAGCGCATACAACAGAAACGAAAAAGCCAGCGCCGCCGCACCCGCCAGCTCGGATTTGTCCTTCCGGTTAAAGAAAAAACGCCGGTCTCCGGCGGAAAAACGATATTCTCCGGCAAAGAAAAACTTTACCGCCATACAGTTCAGGACAATGACCGCGGCAACGCATGCGGCATAAAGGCCAAAGCGCTCATAACCGAAATAAAAGGCGAAATTGTTCCGGATATTGGCGGCAACATCGCTTCTTAACCACGGAATCTCAATCATAAAAACATTTCCAGCCTGAGCTTGCGCAAAATAACCAGCCAATAGGGATAAGGACGATATTTTTCGATTTTGAGAAACTTGCGGATGTCCTGCTTAACCCTGGCATCGGCTTCTCTCATCATTTGCTTCTTGGTGATCGAAATGTTGTCGCTGTGCAGCTGGTACAAAAACAACACTTCCCCGATGTTGCGAATCTTCAGGCCGCCGGCCAGCGTCTGCCGGAGCAGGTCATAATCTTCCGCCACCGCAAAACCGGGGTCATAACGAATGTTTTTGGCCTGAAAATCCCGGTGTCTGATCATCATTGAAGAATGCATGCAGGTGTTGCCGCGGAGCGTTTCTTCCATCGTCACGACCTCCGGCTGGCACCAGACCCAGCCCATGTTGATGACAAACTTTTTGACTTTGGCGAAAAGCGACTTTGCCGGCATATGGTTGAACAGCTTTCCCCAACTGCCGACAATGGTCACGTCCGGATGTTCGTCCAGATATTTCACCTGCTTTTCCAGGCGGTCCGGACAACACAGGTTGTCACTGTCGACCAGTGCCAGATACTCGCCCCGCGCATAGTCCATCAGCTTGTTGTGACTGACGGGAATGCCTAGGTTTTTGCCGTTGGAATAATATCTGATCCGCGGATCGTCATATTCTTTCACGATCCGTTCCGAACCGTCGGTCGAACCGTCGTTGAGCAAAATCAACTCAAAATCGGTAAAAGTCTGCCGCAACACGCTGTCGATGCAGGGTTTGAGAAAAGCTTCCGAATTGTAAAAAGGAATCAGGACCGAAACTTTAACCATTTTTCATCTCCCGCTGATGGATGTTCATAACAAAATACCGTCTGAAAATTCCGCTTCATTTTTTCGGGTTCCCTGCCAACGAAAAAGAAAACGTTCCGCATATCCGAAACTTTTGCCATGGTCTGCCGCCGGAAAGGGATTAAACTTAATTATTGCAGATTATTCCAAATCGTTTATTATTTAACATAGCTTTGAAATGTTGTCTAACAAAAAACGGAAGCTGTACACACCAAGGAGGAAAACGATGTCCGGAAAAAAACTGCTGATTGTCATTCCCTGCTACAACGAAGAAGAAGCGCTGCCCTCGACGCTTAAGCGCATGGAAACGCTGATGAACAAAATGCTCGGAGAAAAGCTGATCGACAAAAACAGCAGGGTTATGTTCGTCGACGACGGCAGCGCCGACAATACATGGCAGATATTAAAAAAGGGCGTCGGCAAAACTCCCTTCTTCGAGGCCCTGCGGCTGTCACGCAACTTCGGTCACCAGAGCGCCATCCTGGCAGGCATGTTTGATAACGAAGCCGACATCTACGTCACCATCGATGCCGATTTGCAGGACGATCCCGACTGCATCGTTGAAATGCTCCAAAAAATCAAAGCCGGCGCCGACATCGTTTACGGCGTCCGCAGGGAACGCTCTTCCGACACTTGGTTCAAACGGGTAAGCGCCCAGGCCTTTTACCGGCTGCTGCTGATGCTCGGAGTCAAAATCGTTTACAATCACGCGGATTTCAGAATGATGACCCGGCGGGCCGTCGAACAGCTGAAACGTTTTCCCGAACGCAATTTGTTTCTGCGCGCGGTGGTGCCGCTGGTCGGTTTCAAGTCGGACAGCGTGTATTACAGCCGCACGCCCCGCACCGCCGGCACCACCAAATATCCGCTGAAAAAAATGCTGGCCTTTGCCTGGAACGGCGTTTCCAGCTTTTCAATCGTACCGCTCCGGCTGGTTACCCTGCTCGGCTTTCTCATTTCGCTGCTCGGCGCCGCTTTCATCATCCGCATCCTGTTTACCTGGAACGCCCGCGGAACCGTTGCCGGCTGGTCGTCAACCATCACCCTCATTACATGCTTCAGCGGCGTGCAGCTTCTTTCCCTGGGCGTCATCGGCGAATATATCGCCAAAATTTTCGTTGAAGTGAAACGCCGGCCGCTTTACATCGTTGACGAAAAAATCAAACATCTGCCGGGCAAAAAGAAAGAAGCCGGAAAATAACCGCCGCCGTTCTCCGGCAGCCTCAGCCCTCACACCAGACTTTCCGCCGTTTTATGTCCGGTGGCAAAGTCTTTGACCAGAAAAGTCGTCACCGGCGCCGCCGAATGCTTTTCAAACAACAGTCCGTGACCGAGACAAAGGCCGACGATAATGTTCAGCTCGGTGCCTTTGCCGTTTAAATATTCCGCCTGCGACAACGGATCGCAGCTCGGCCCGTGCAACTCCTCGTTGAGCTCGGAAGCCTTCAGCCCGCTTTCCTTGCAGTTGATGATAAAAACCTCAAAACCGGCCTCTTCCAGCAATCGGGCCAGCCGGGCGCCGTAGACAAGTACGCCGGCACAGGTTGCAATCCCCAGTTTCCGAAAACCGGAAAGACGGCAGAAATCAATCAGTTCCCGCAACCTCGATTTGTTTCTGGACTTGGCCGTGATCAGCATTTGCCGTTTGTCTTCATCCGAATAATTGCATGTCATTTGCAGATAGTCTCCTTTGAAAAAGTCTCCGATTTTTTTGATAATAGCGCCGACACGGCCGGGAAACAAGACTTTTCTGCCGGCGTTTCCCTTCCGCCTTGTTTCGTCGTAAGATTTGTTTAACGGCTGACGGATATAATTGCCGAATTGCGGCATTGGTCTGAACCGGCAATAACTCCATACGGTTTGTTGATTTGCAAACCTGTTTGGGGAACACAACATTCCTCTTTCCTGCTTTCCGTTTACGCTTCTTATTCCTCACGTTACAACAATATCGTCATTTTATACGAACCTTTCCGTCCATACTCTTTCTGCCGCCTTCTTCTTCCTTTGCCGGCATTTTCTGCCTTGCCGCAACGACTTCTTCGCCGTTCTTTGCCGCGTTTGCCTCTCTTCTTCGCAACATTTCCTTTTTTCCCTCGCTTTGCCCTTTCCTGCGCCGTTAATGCTTCACCTTTCCGTTTTTCTTTTTTCCACTTTTGTCGGCTCGCGTTTCCGTCTTTCCGCCCCGTCTTCCGTCCCTTTTCCGCCGCAGAAAAAACTCCGGCCCGGCCGGCAGTCTCGCGCGGTTTTGCTCCCTGAAAGCAATGTTCACTCTTTTGCATCAGACGGAGAAAGCCTGCAGACAAAGCCGCAAGCCATGCAATTTACATCCGGCGCAGAACTTTTCCGGCAATTCTGTTTTTCCAAAACAGCGGCAAAGCCTGCGACTTGACCATGATCAAAGACGCAGAACGGTGTTGTTTCGGCACTAAAGCATTCTGCCCCGAGAAAAACGAGGGGTTGCTGTTAGAAACGCAATAAAGCAAAACCCCGGAAAAACCGGGGCTTTGCTTTTACGGCTCACGTCTGCGCAAGCAGGCGGATGCAGACCTTCTGCCCGGCCGTCGGGCTTGCACAGCCCGTTGGCCGGACAAATACAGTTCGGAACAGTTAATATACTGCTTGCGTCGGTCGGCAGAAGTTTATTGATCCAGAAACGAACGCAGTTTGCGCGAACGGCTCGGATGTTTGAGCTTGCGTAGAGCTTTCGCCTCGATCTGACGAATGCGTTCACGGGTGACGTTAAACTGCTGGCCGACCTCTTCCAACGTATGGTCGGTGTTCATACCGATGCCGAAACGCATCCGCAGAACGCGTTCCTCGCGCGGCGTCAGCGAAGACAAAATCCGCGTGCAGGTTTCTTTCAGGTTGGTATGGATCGCGGAATCAAGCGGCTGCAAAGCGCTCTCGTCGGGGATAAAATCGCCGAGGGAGGAATCTTCTTCGTCACCGACGGGCGATTCCAGGCTGACCGGCTCTTTGGCAATCTTCATCACCTTGCGCACCTTCTCAAGCGGCATCGAAAGCCGCGCCGCCAGTTCTTCCGGCACCGGTTCCCGTCCCATTTCCGAAAGCATTTGTCTTGAGGTTCTCACCAGTTTGTTGATGGTTTCGATCATATGCACCGGAATACGGATCGTCCGCGCCTGATCGGCAATCGAACGGGTAATCGCCTGACGGATCCACCAAGTGGCATAAGTCGAAAACTTATAGCCGCGGCGATATTCGAATTTGTCAACCGCCTTCATCAGACCGATGTTGCCTTCCTGAATCAGATCCAGGAACTGCAGCCCGCGGTTGGTATACTTTTTGGCAATCGAAATTACCAGCCGCAGATTGGCCTCGATCATTTCCTTTTTGGCACGTTCGGCTTCCCGTTCGCCCTTTTTGATGGTATCGACCATCCGGCGGTATTCGGTAATCGGCAGTCCGCATTCCTGCGCCATGCGGGCAACGCTGTCGCGCAGTTCCAGCACTTCGGTGCCGTACTTGGTGACAAATTCCTGCCAGTGTTTGTCTTTTTTGTGCGAAACGTTTTCTACCCAGTTGGGGTCAAGCTCCGACTTCTGATAAGCTTCCAAAAAATCTTCACGCTTGATTTTGCATGCCAGAGCATAACGCAGCAGTTTTCCCTCCAGCCCCATCAGGCGTTTGTTAAGATCGTTCAGCTGTTCCACCAGCTGTTCGATCCGCACCGCGTTGAGGTGAATGGAACTCATCAGTTCGACCAGTTCCTTCTTGACCTGAACATATTTCTTTTCAACCGCCGGCTTGATGCTCTTGCCGGCCAGAATGGCCTCCACCCGCTGGCTCTGGATTTTCTTCAAATCGTCATAATAGCTGGAGATTTTGGTAAGAATTTCCAGCACCGGTTCCCACAACGCCTCTTCCATGGCGGAGACGGAAGCGGAAGAATGACCGCCCACGCCGTCGCCGGCATCGTCCAGATGCTCGCCGCCGTCGGCAGGATCAACGTCGCTTTCGCCGTCAATGTCGGCAGCGTCCTCGTCTTCGTCCGCGCCGTCTTCGTCGTCAACGGCGTCTTCCAGGTCCATGTCGTCTTCCAGGTCCTCGTCAATATCGTCGAGATTTTCCTTTTTTTCCAGCTCGGCTACCACTTTTTCCAGGCTGTCGACCGGCGTGCTTTCCTCGTCTTCGTAAACGAGGGCTTCCGGATCATCGCCGTACATCATTTCCAGATCGACCACGTCGCGCAACTGCATTTTGCCCGACAAAAGGTCATCTTTCCAGCCGGCGATGGCCTTAATCGTCATCGGGCTTTCGCACAAGCCGTCGATCATAACCGTTTTGCCGGCCTCAATCCGCTTGGCGATCGCAATTTCCCCTTCACGGGAGAGCAGTTCGACCGACCCCATTTCTTTTAAATACATACGGACGGGGTCGTCGTAACGCCCCATTTCCTTTTCGTCGAAATTGCCGGTCTCCTCATAGTCTTCGTCTTCTTCGGCTTCTTCTTCCGGTTCAAAATTGTCCGCTTCCGATTCCGAGATGATGCTGATTCCCATATCGGAAATTTCGGACATAATGTCTTCGATCTGTTCGGAAGACTCTTTTTCCGACGGCAAAGCCTTGTTCAGCTCTTCCACCGTAATATAGCCGCGGGTTTTGCCTTTTTCGACAATCCGTTTGATAGCGCTGCCCAAACTGTCAATCAGCGGGGCATCCGCTGCGCCTGCTTCATAAAAGTCCTGATTTTCTGTGTCTGACATATTTTTTCCCAAAAATCGATTTTTCAGCCGGACGTTGCATCCGGCAAACAAGTTGCTAGCGGCTCTTTTTTAGAGTTTTATTGTCAATTTGTCAACAGTACTGTTTATAAATAATTAACCTTTTGCAAACGACAATACAACCAAAGTGAATATACCGGCCGTTTTCTGCCCTAAAGCGAAGGATCGGCCTGCTGTTCGGCCAAAAGGGTTTCCCGCTCTTTTTTCAGCATTTCGTAGCGCCGGTAAGTCTCATTCGGGAACGACTCGGCGGTTTCAATCTCCCGCAGGCATTCCTTAATCTCGTTTTCCAGCTGGCGAAGCTGCATCTCGAGGATCTTGTTGTCAATGTCATGCCGGAGCTTGCGCAGATCCGGATTTTGCTGACGAAGCATCTTCACTTCCCACAGACGGTCGACATAACCGGAAGCTTCCTCTTCTTTCAGCGCCGTATACAACGCGCCGCTGTCCGCCGGTTCGTCCCGGTGATAAACTTCCGCCATTTTTTCCAGCAGCAGCTTCAGACCGCTGTCCTTGATTTCAAACATGCCGGCTTTTTCTTCATATTCCCCGATCAGGCACGGATAACAGAACATCGCCGCGGCAATAAACTTGCCGACCAGTTCGTCCAGCGTAATCCTCACCGGCTGCGGCCGGGCAACCGCCTTTGCCGTTTTGTCGTTTTTCTTGCGTCCGCTCCCGTCGGCACTTCGCCGGTAATCGGTGTTTCTTTCCGTCCGCTCTTCCCGCGCCGGCCGGCGAAAACGCTCGTAAATCCGGTTTTTCATGTCCTGCAGATAATAACCGCGCACTTTTTCGTCGGCAATCTTCGCCACTTCCTCCAGCAGCGTTTTTTCAAACAGAGCCTTTTGTTCCGGCGTGTTGGCGACAACAGCCTCGACGTTCTTGCGCCACAAGAGGTCGGCAAGCGGCACCGTGTTTTCCAGCGCCTTTTCATATTCGTCGGCGCCTTTGGCTTTCAAAAATTCGTCGGGATCCATGCCGTCGGGCAGAAAAACGTATTTCAGCGAATAGCCGGCTTTCAAAATCGGCAGCGCCCGGTCAATCGAACGGATGGCGGCATGGATGCCGGCATTGTCGCCGTCAAAACACAGCGTCGGCTCCGGACAGATTTTCCAGGCTTCCGCAATCTGTTCTTCCGTCAGGGCGGTGCCGAGCGGCGCTACCGCATAGTCAAAGCCGTATTTGGCCTGGGCAATCACGTCCATGTAACCTTCGCAGACGACGATCCGCCTTTTTTCAAACGCCTTGTCGCGGGCATAGTTCAAATTGTACAACACCCGGCGTTTGTTAAAAACCGGCGTATCCGGAGAGTTCAGATACTTCGGCTGACCATCGCCCATTACCCGGCCGCCGAAAGCGATCACCCGGCCCCGTTTGTCCATGATCGGAATGATCACCCGGTCGCGGAAAAAATCGTACAGCTTGCCGTTTTTCTCCGACAGCACCGCCAGTCCCAGCTCGATCATGTCGCTTTCGCTCACGTTTTTTGACGCCAGCCAGGCCTTGAGTCCGTTGTTGTCGGGCGCGTAACCGAGCCGGAACTTTTTGATGATGTTTTCGTCAAAGCCGCGCCGCGCCAGATAGGCCATTGCCTCCCGCCCGGCGGTCAGGCGCAGGTTTTTCTCAAAATAGGCAGCCGCCAGTTCGGTAATTTCATACCAGGAACTGCGTTTCTGCACCTCTTCCGGACTTTCTTTGTGAATCTGCGGCACCCGGAGGCCGGCTTTGTTGGCCAGTTTGGTCACCGCATCCATAAACGGCAGGCCGTTGGCTTCCATCTCAAACTTGATGATGTCGCCGTGCGCCCCGCAACCGAAACAATGGTAAAAGCCTTTGGCCTCGTTGACCGTAAAAGACGGCGTCTTCTCGTTGTGAAACGGGCAAAGTCCCATATATTCGCGGCCCTTGCGCACCAGTTTGACTTTGGCGCCGACAACTTCGGCCACCGAAACCCGCGCGCGCAGTTCGTCAAGAAATTTCTGAAAGTCGGTTTCCATTCGCTTTTTAGCTCAACTTAACCCAGTATTGCCTTGATTTTGCCGGAAACCGCGCCGAAATCCATCTGCCCGGCATATTTTTCCTTTAAGGCGCCCATCACCTTTCCCATGTCCTTCATCGAGGCGGCGCCGGTTTCGGTAATCGCCGCGCGGACGGCGTCTTCGACTTCGGACTCGCTCATCTGTTTGGGCAGAAAACTCTGAATTACGGAAATTTCCGCTTCCTCTTTCGCCGCCAGCTCTTCACGGCCGCCGTCACGGTACATTTTGGCGGATTCCTGACGCTGTTTGATCATCGTCTGCATCATCGACAGGAGATCGGCATCGCCTGCACATTCTTTTCCCTTGCCGCGGGCGTCAACGTCTTTTTCCTTAACCCCGGCCAAAATCATCCGTACCGTGCTCAGACGCTCGGTTTCATGATTTTTCATCGCCTCTTTAATCGCGTTTTGAATGTCTTCTCTTAACATGTTTTTCTCCTTATATTGCGTTTTGTTATAAAAACTATAACGGTTATCGGCAAAATGCAAGACAAACATCATGTCTGAAAAAGAAAAGCCGTTTTCGCCGACCGGCAGCCCTGCCCGGCCGAAGGTTTTCCGGTTGCAAAAAAACGGCATCTTTACAAAGATGCCGTTTTTCTGTCTTATCCGCAATTGTTTGCGAACTTAATTTTTTTCCGTCTTTTGCTCAAACAATTCGACGGCCGTCATCAGCAGCGCCAGCAAAAAGACCAAAACTTTTTCGCCTGCCCATACCGCAAACGGAAGAGCATACAAAAAAACAATCTCCTGCCAGAAAAAACAAACTTCGCTGCAACATGCCCACACCGTAAAAAAAACGGCACAGACTTCGCAGATGACGGCAAACAGGCGAAAATCGCTTTCCGTTGCCCATGCCATCGTGTTTTTGATCGTTTTCTTAATCTTTTTCATATAGTTAGTTTTTAAAATTAAACAAAAGAAAAAACATTTTCGCTGTTTGAAGACGGTGTAATAATATTAACAACGCATAAAGCAAAATAATTTTTTCAATGTTTGCATTATAGTCGTTATTTTGTCACTCCGCAAGCTTTTTCGACAAAAGTTCAGAAATAATAACGAACGGAAACGGAAAATTCTTCATCATTGTCTTTCCCTGCGTTATCGTCAAAAAAATATTCCGCCGCCAGCGACCAGTTTTTCGCCAGCGGCATTCCCGCCTCCGCCCGATACCGGATCCGCTCGGCAAAAGAGGACGAAGAAAAGCTTTTTTTCGCTTCCGCCAACAGTTTCAAACGGTCAAAACCGGCAAACAGACCCGCCGTCAACTCTATTGCCGCATACTGATTGCGCGGCAGAAAACCGCCGTATCCGCCGGCAACCCCGGCCAACGCGTAGAAATACAGATTGTCTGCGGCGGCAACCGTTTTGCCGGCACCGACGCTGCCGTTCAGCACATATCCTTCACGGCCGGTTGCAGGATCTTCCTCCCGCGCGAGAGCAAGGGAAACGGTAAAAGACAACGGAGAAAACAGTTCGTCCGCCGGCGACAGCGACCGGATGCCGAGAACGTCCAGCCGGTTTAAAACCGTTTTGTCCGTACGATCGTAACGACGAAGCCTCAGATTCAGAAAATTAATTTCGGCTCCGGGCAGCAGCCCGAAATCGTCGTCTTCAAGCGAATGATATGCCGGGCGAAACGCAAATTCCTGAAAAGCGTTGCCGTTCCGGCTTCCCGCGCCGACCGAAACCCGCATTGACTCATGGGCGGCAAACGGCGTCCTGCCGACCGGCTTTTCTTCTTTTGCTCCGGCCGGCACCTGCAGCCGGCTGCGGGCAGACAACAGGGCAAAACTGCGACGTCGGTACTCCGCCAGTTCTATGTCTTCCGCCACGTACAAATACTGCACATACTGATAAGCCGTTTCCAGCACCTCTGCCCGCTCTTTTTCCGTCAGATCGGACACCGCCGCCGTTTTTCCTTCCGCCGCCGGCAGCAGAGACTGTCTTTGTGCCGCCGTCATCCGGCGGGCCTGAAAAACGATCCGCGTCCGTCTTGACGGCCGGTAGCTGACGCCCTTGACCAATCCCGGCGAACGATAGACCGCCTTGGCCGTGTCCAGGGGGATTGCATGCAGCGGAAAACGCGCCGCCAGCCCGGCTTCCGGCCGCACCGCATCCAAAACTTCAAGCAGCATGTACGAACAGTTTTTGGTAAAGAAATAATAACGGGTCCGGGTATGGCCGACTTCCCACAAATGCGCCACCAGCATTTCCAGTTCGGCCGGAGAAAAATTCAGCTTCATTTCCCAAATGTCCCGGTTCTCGATGTTGTTGTACATGTTGATGACGTCATAATACGGCTTGACCGTCCAGCCGCCGTAATAACCGCCGGCAAGCCCCTTGACGGCATACAACAGAGTGCCTTCCGCCCCTTTCGTAAAAGCGCCGTAACTGACGCCGTGGGCCAGAAGCTGAGTGCCTTTGCGCGCCGTGTCAATTCTGAGCAGCGTATGGCCGAACAGGGAAGACGGATTGTTCATGTAAGCATCGGTAAACAAAAGCGTGGCGCCGGCCGGGCGCAAATCTTTCTTAAACCGGTCAAACTCTTCACATTTTACATCAATTTTGTCGACCATTCCTTTGTTTTTAAGAAATATGTATCTTGCGGGGAAACGACAGATCTTGTCTTTGTCATCCCCCTGGGCAAACAGGCGAACGGTTGCCTCCAGCTCCGCCGCAGGGTCCGTCCGTCCGTTTTCCGCCAGATAAAAATCTTCGCTGTCAATGGTGCCGCGACAGCCGGAAAAAACACCCGGACGATAATGGACGAGTGCCAGCCACTGCGGATCTTCCGCCAACCGGATATCATCAGCGACTGCGGCGGAAGCGCCGCACAAAAGCAAAAGACTGAACAGAAGAAATTTCATGGGCGGACATCAAGGCGGTTTCGACCGTCCGCACGGAAACCGCCGACAGCGGATCAGGCTTTGACGACTTCAAAAATCTTCCCGGTGACATAAACGGCGTCAACGTTGCCGTCGGGAAAGATGCGGGCAAAATTCTGCCGCGATTTTTCGGCAAACGTCCGTTTGTCCATATTCAGCATGCCGGCAAGCGTGTCCAGCGTTTCCCCCTCGCCGCGGGCGGCGTCAAGGGCATATTGTTCCATATTGTTTTCGATAAAGCGAAGAACCATTTTCTGCGTTCCGCCGGTGACCCGTCCGTCGGGATCGCAGCCGGAAGTGCCGAAAGTGATGCCGAACGTCTGGCTGCCGGTGGAAGTGTTGGTGGTAACCGCCAAAATCTGCGCTTCGGGGCCCGAAACGCCGCGCCAGGCCATGGAACCGAGCCCGCAGCCGGTGCTGTCTATCGCCTGCGCATCGGCTGCAACAAAAGTCAGAACGGCTGCCGCCAGCATATAAGTCTTTTTCATCGTCAGTTCTCCGGAAAAGTCAAAATTACCGCCTTATTATATCATATGCCCAAACCGTGTATAGCGAAAAAACGCTTATTCACCGCAAAATTTGCTTGCCAAATTCTTTTCCCGGTGTTATATTCCTTTTCATCAACTTACAAAAGCAATGGCTGTGAAAGGTAAACCTTTTCGCAGTCAAATTTTTTAATTTTTAGCATAGAGGTGAGAAAAATGGATAAGTTCCCTTTGACCAAGGAAGGGTTCACTGCACTTGAGCAGGAACTGAAGAATTTGAAAGGCGTCGAACGCCCCAACATCATTGCCGCGATTGCCGAAGCCCGTTCGCACGGCGACCTTTCGGAAAACGCGGAATATTCGGCCGCCAAGGAAAAGCAGAGCTTTATCGAAGGGCGCATTCAGGAACTGGAAGCGGTTATCAGCCGCGCCCAGGTTATTGATCCCAGCCTCAACAAAGGCGACATCGTCCGCTTCGGCGCCGTGGTTCTGGTGGTTGACGAAGACACCGACAAGGAAAGCAAATACCAGATCGTCGGCGACTATGAGGCCGACATCGAAAAAAACAAGATTTCCCTTTCCTCGCCGCTGGCCAAGGCGCTGATCGGCAAAGAAGTGGGCGACGTAGCGGAATATACGGCGCCGGGCGGAAAGAAGTCTTTTGAAATTCTTGAGGTCATTTACTGATCCTCTTTAAAATCTTTTTGCCGCACATAAATATAAAACCGGACTTTTTGAAAAGTCCGGTTTTGTTTTATCGCTTGCAGGAGATTTATCCATGAAAAAATCGGAAAAAAAGATGATTATCGAAAACTTTGAGGAAAAATGCGATTGCCGTGAAGACGACAACTGCGGCTGTTCCTTCCCCAACAACACCCGTCCGGAACCCGAAGCGGAAGCCGTCGGCGAAACCAAAGGCAGCTGCCCGGTTCCGCCCCGGCAATAATCATTCTTCCTGCAAAAAACGCTGCGCTTCGAGAAAGGCCTGACAGCCGGAACCGGCGGCCGTCACCGCCTGCCGGTAAACGGAATCCTTGACGTCGCCCGCCGCAAACACGCCCGGCACACTGGTCTGGCAGCTGCCCGGTACGGTCACGATATACCCCTGGTTGTCAAGCACAATCGCGTTTTTAAAAATTTCGGTGTTCGGTTTGTGGCCGATGGCAATAAACACGCCGGCGACCGCAATGTTTTTGTATTTGTCCGTTTTCAGGTTTTTAACCCTGATTTCGGTGACGCCTTTCGGATTGTCGCCGCCGATAATGTCGTCGATCACGCTGTCCCACTCAACGATGATTTTCGGGTTGCTTTTGATGCGTTCCTGCAAAACCTTGTCCGCCCGCAGTTCGTCGCGGCGGTGAACCAGCGTGACGCTGCGCGCGATGCCGGCCAGATAAAGCGCTTCTTCCGCCGCCGTATTGCCGCCGCCGACAACCGCCACGTCCTTGTTGCGGTAAAAGAAGCCGTCGCAGGTCGCACAGCCGGAAACGCCGAAGCCGCGGAACTTTTCCTCGTTTTCCAGTCCCAGCCAGCGGGCCGAAGCGCCGGTGGCAATGATTACGCTTTCCGCCCGGTAGGAATTGGCCCCTTCGGAAATCAGCACAAACGGACGGGCGGAAAAATCGACCTCCGAAATCTGGTCATCGACAATCTCCACGCCGACGTTGACCGCCTGGTCATGCATTCTCTGCATCAGTTCGCCGCCGTTGATCGGTTCGGGAAAGCCGGGAAAGTTTTCCACGTCGGTGGTGATCGTCAGCTGTCCGCCTTTTTGCAGCCCGCTGACCAGTACCGGACGCATTCCCGCCCGCGCGGCATAAATGCCCGCGGTATAGCCGGCCGGACCGGATCCGATAATCAGCACTTTGGTTTTATATTCAGCCATTTTCTTCTCCTTGATCTGTTTTACCCCTAAAATACTATTTTAAATTTATCGTTCAAGGCAAAAAATCAATTATTGCGAAACTCTGCAAAATTCTCCCTTTTTTCCGTGCGTGCATCTTTCGGACGGCTTTCCCGCTTGACTTTTTTGTCCATTTTCTTATAATGACACCCATTGATAATTATTAACCTTTATACTTATGGATAAAAATGCCTTTTTCAGTGTCTCCGACCTGAACACTGACAGAGAGAAAGCAAACGACTTGTCGGTATACGCCTTCAAAGTCCTGTTCAAAATTTTCGCGGCCGCTTCGCTGGTCATGTGGGCGTTAACGCCCCTTGTCTGTTTCTTTGACCGGACAACCGACGCCATCCGTGACGTGTTGTGTTTCGTGTCAATAATCAGTTTTCTGATCCTTTTGATCGGCCACAGAAACGTCCGCCGCTGGCATTTTCCGCTGCTGCTGACGTTTACCGTCGCTTTCGGCGGTTTTACCTGCCTTCTGGCCGGCCCTGCGACACTGGCTTTCACCGTACCGTCTGCCGTCGCCTGCGGCCTTGTGACCCTGCTCTGCCGGCGGAAACATCAAATGATCCCCCGTGCCGCCTGTTTCGGAATTTCCGTTCTCACGGCGCTGCTCGTTTTTCCGGTCGCAACGCACTTTGACAACGGGCTTTTCCTGCCGGTGGCGGCGACGGTTCATCTGCTGCTGTTTACGACGCTGGTTACGACCGTCCTGACGCTTGTTTCGCGTCGGCCGTCCCTGTTCAAAAAACGCGGACTGTCGTCCAAAACAAACGTCACCTTCCTGGTGGTCGGCCATGTTTTTCTGGCAAACGTCGTTCTGGCCGCAGGCTTTCTCATCACCGGCTGACGCCGTTCGCCGCATTTTCGGCTGCCTCCCTCCCGGGACGGCAGCCTTTTTTGTTCCGTCAACTTTCCGGCGCACTCTTAAAGATTGATCGGCAGATGAATATATGGTATTATATCGGCATATAATTTTTATGCAGAGGACATATTGCCATGACCGAAAAGAAAAAACCCGTCGTCGTCGGAATCGGAGAAATCCTGTGGGATATGCTCCCCGGCGGCAGACGCGCCGGCGGCGCGCCGATCAATTTCGTTTACCACGCCGCGGCCATGGGCGCCGAAGGCTATGCAATCAGCGCGGTCGGCAATGACCCGGACGGCGACGAAATATTGCGGGAATTAAACCAAAACGGCATTGCCCACCTGATCGCCCGGGTTCCCCGCCCGACCGGAAAGGTTTTGGTCGAACTCAAAAACGGCATCCCTTCTTATACCATTGTCGAAGACGTCGCCTGGGACTACATTCCGTGCGAACGCCGGGCTTTGGAAATCGTGCACCGCGCAGACGCCGTCTGTTACGGAACGCTCGCTTCAAGAACCCCTGTCAGCCGCCGAAGCGTCGTCCGCCTGCTTGAACAGGCGCCGTCCTCGGCTCTCAAATTCTTTGACGTCAACCTGCGCGGACGCTATTACGATGCCGGGCTGATCCGCGAATTTCTGAATTATGCCGACGTTTTCAAAATCAACGACGACGAAATACTTACCGTCCGCCGGCTGTTTTCCCTTGCCGGTTCCGACGAGGAGGTCTGCCGCACCCTGCTGGCAGAATACGGACTGCGTTATCTGATTTTTACCGCCGGCGAAAACTACAGCGTCATCTACTCGCCGCAGGCCCGTTCATACCTGCCCACGCCCAAAGTCGAAGTCGTCGACACCGTCGGCGCCGGCGACGCCTTTTCCGGCGCTTTCGTTTACGGAATCCTGACCGGCAAAACGATGGAACAGGCCCATCGCGACGCCGTCCGCGTTTCCGCCTTCGTTTGTACCCGCCCCGGCGCCTGGCCCGCATACACCCCGGATTTGAAAGGATAGAAAAATGGAAAAAAGATCTCACATACTGCTGAAGCTCGTTCCGATCATGCTCGCCTTTTTCGCCATGGGCTTCGTCGATTTGGTCGGCATTGCCACCAACTATGTCAAAAAAGACTTTGAACTCTCGGACTCGGTCGCCAACCTTTTCACTTCAATGGTTTTCTTCTGGTTTCTTGTCTGCTCGGTGCCGACCGGCATGCTGATGAACAAGATCGGCCGACGCAAAACCGTGATTCTCAGCCTGGTGCTCACCTCCGTCGCGCTGATTATTCCGCTCATTGACTACAACCTGCCGCTGATCCTCATATCTTTCTCGCTGCTGGGCATCAGCAACGCCGTCATGCAGGTGTCGCTCAACCCCCTGCTGTCCAACATCGTCAGCGACAAACGCCTGTCTTCGGCCCTCACCTTCGGCCAGTTCGTAAAAGCCATCGCCGCTTTCACGGCGCCGATCATCGCCGCCTGGGGCGCCCTGCATTTCAACAACTGGCGGCTTTTATTCGCCGTTTATCTGGTTGAGGGCGTCATTGCCGCGGCAGCGCTTTCGTTTGAAAAGATCAAAGAAGAAGAAATGACCGGACGCGCCTCTACCTTCAAAGAATGCTTTTCGCTTTTGGGCGATACGACCGTCCTGCTCTGCTTCATCGGCATCGTCTGCCACGTGGGCATAGACGTCGGCACCAATGTTTCCGCACCGCGGATTATCATGGACAAGCTCGGACTGAGCCTGACCGAAGCGGGCTATGCCACCAGCGTTTATTTTCTGTTCAGAACGATGGGCTGCCTGGCCGGCACCTTCATTCTCGCCAACTTTTCCACCCGCCGTTTCTATGCCGTCAGCATCTTTCTTCTGGCCGCCGGCATGCTCGGTCTGCTGCTTTTCCGAAGTTCGGCCGCGCTTTACGCCTGTATCGCCCTGATCGGCTTTAACAACGCCAACCTGTTCCCGATCATGTTCTCGCAGGCGATCTTGCACCTGCCGGAAAAGAAAAACGAAATTTCGGGACTGATGATCATGGGCATTTTCGGCGGCACCGTATTCCCGCTGCTGATGGGCTTTGCCTCCGATCTGTTCGGTTCGCAGAACGGCGCGGTTGCGATAATGGGACTCGGCGTTGTCTATCTCTTAAGCGTTGTCCGCAAAGTACGCGATACCACCCGGAGCCAAAATGACCAAAACGGTTAAAATCATCTGGACGACGGCCGCCCTCCTCGGCGCCGTTTCCCTCTTCTTCAACTTCCGCGAAATTCCGCAGGAAACGCCGCCGCCGTTGAAAAACGGAGAATTTCTCTGTCCGCCGGACAAGCAGGCGGAAGCCGACAGGCTGAAACCTCCGCGCCATACGGCGGAAGAAATCGGCGGCTATGCCCGTCTGATCGAAAACGCCCCTTCTCCGACCGAAGCCTGGCGGCTGGCCGAAGAAGCCCGGAAAAAGGCGGAAGCATACAACCGCCGGGTCAGAGCCTATAACGACTATCTGGCGCAAAACTGCAGCGGCCGCTGACATGCCGCCGCAATCAGTCTTTCTTCTTGTATTTTACGATCATAAACAAAATCGTGCCGGCAAAATAAAGCGAAATCAGGTTAAACAGAATCATCTGCACCGAATGCAGATAAATGCCGTAAAAAACCCAGCAGACCATGCCCGTACAGTAAATGACATAACTCGTCAGCGACAGCTCCTGCACGTTTTTGCTTCTGATCGTCCGCAAGGTCTGCGGCAGAAAACAGGTGGCTATGCAGAGGCCGGCAATATAACCGGCAGCTTCGGCCAATATGTTCATTTTGTTTGCCTTTCTAAAAAAGAGAATCCCTGTCCGTTCTTATAACAGCATGTCCGCTTATTTGCAACCCGTTCGGCTTTTGCCGGTTAAAAGCCGTTTTTCTCAAATATCTTGTTGACAAGCGGTAAAAAATGTGCAATTTACATACCTGAAAATCGTTGTTGAGATGCGCTCCTAGCTCAGCAGGATAGAGCAACAGCCTTCTAAGCTGTGGGTCGGGCGTTCGAATCGCCCGGAGCGCGCCAGTTTGAAAAACCCCGGATTTCCCCGGGGTTTTTTGTATGTCCGTACACGGCTTTCCCGCGATAAGAAAAAGAAGGGAAACGCGGTACTTCCCTTTTCTGCGGCTTTTCAGCCCGCCTTTTTCAGGATTTTTTTCATCCGCAGCTGGCTGCGAACCGTTTTTTCTTCCTTTTTCAGCATTTTTTTGCGCCGGCCGGCGGTTATCCCCGACAACAGCATATATTTCAGCAGCTTTCCCCAGCCTGCCTCTTCCAGCCCTGCCCGCGGTGCGGAAAATATTTTGCCGCGCCGGACGGCAAACAGACAGTCCAGTTGCCGGGCATTCATCTCGTCAGTCATTTTCCGCAATTCGTCTGCGGTAAACAAATCGAAAAACATCATTCCCGTCTGCCGGCGGTAAAAGTCGGAAACGGCCGCCAGGTTGGCTTCCAGCAGCCCTTTTCTTTGCAAAAAATCATAAACGAAATTGCACACCCTGTAACGGTCATACTTGTTCTTCGGCTTCTTGTTAAAATAATTGCTCATGATTGAATTGACGCGGATCCTGTAATTATACAGACGTTCCGACAGGAAATACACGTCTTTTGCAAACAGGGAATAAAGCATCCAGAAAGTGTCGTCATCATGCTCGCAGCCTTCGGGAAAGCATATTCCGTAACGCTCAATCAGCTCTTTTGCAAAAATTTTGTTCCACAGAACCACGCTCATCTTCACCCGCAGTTCGTCGTCAAGAACGTGCATTCCCGTATACGGAGCATTATAAAAACTCTCCGAAACGGTATGCCGGCGCGCCTCGGTGTCCACTTCCTCTATCTCTACCCGACAGCGGCAGACGGCGACATCCGGCCGCTTTTCCGTCATTGCACGCAGCATCCGTTCGCAACAGTCCGGCCGATAACTGTCGTCCGCGTCGCAAAACATGACATAGCGTCCGCCGGCGTTTTTCAACCCGAGATTGCGGGCGGCCGCCGGCCCGGAGTTTGCCTGCGGGAAAACGCGGATACGCGGGTCTTTTCCGGCATATTCCGCCAAAATGCTTCCGCTGCCGTCCGTCGAACCGTCGTCCACGCATAAAACTTCAATGTCGCCGAAAGTCTGTGCGCATAAAGCGTCCAGACAGCCGGCAATGTATTTTTCCGCATTGTAAACCGGAATAATCACGGAAATTTCCGCCATCGGCACTTCTCCCAAAAACAAGTCACCGTTTGAGAATATGTTCTTTTTTTCTTAAAATAAAGCTTTTTTTCGCCTCAGAAATCAGCCGCTTTCTTTTCCGCTTCCTGCATCCGGTAGCAGCTTTTAATCCGCTTCATTTCCCGTTTCAGTTCTTTTCGCTTCTGCCGGCAAGAAACCCGCTTTTTGCCGAACAGTATCTTTGACAGCAGTTTGTATTTGGCATATTTCAGCTTGGTCAGCAGATAATCGTCGACATAACCGATTTTTTCTCTGACTGCCGGCACTTCCCTGATCACCTGCTGAACCTGCTGCTGGGGCGGGAAAAGTCCCTTTTGCAGAATTTCTTCGTAAAAAGGCGTCTGCCTGGCATATTTCCAAAAATAATCACTCAGTGCAATTTCCGGATATTTCCAGGGCTTTTCTCTCCCCGCCCAATGAATGATTTTGGGATTTTTCAAAATAAATTTCTGCACTTCCGCCGGATAAAACAAATCAAGGCAGCCGACAAACAGGTTCCACTGATGGTCGATTTCCAAAACATGGTCTTTCAGTGCAATGTTCAACAAATCCTGATCGGGAAAACGCAAAACCCCGGCAAAATCCGACAGACCGTCAAATATTTTCTTTTCCACCCCGTTTTCTCTCCAGGCTTTCAGATTAATCAGGCAAACGCCGGTATTATAATATTGTTTCAGTCCGACGGCAGACATGAAACCGTCATTACAGCCGCCGTACGACGGAGCATCGACGGCGCACGCCGCGTAATAACCGTCAATGTTCGTGTTGTACAAATTCCACAGCGAGGAAACGGCGACCAGATCACAGTCCAGACACAATATCTTGTCCAATTCCGGCTTGAGCGAGGAAATCCGCAGACGAAAATTCGTTTCCTGACTGACATGGGCGTTGGAATTTTCCGGGATCGGCGGAATGTCACCCGCAGACAGCGAAATATACTCGATATAAAAGTCCCTGATCGATTTCAGGCTTTCCAGTTTTCTTTTGCTGTCTTCACCGATCCCGCTGTTAATAACGTAAAAACGAAATTCCTCGCCGTCTTCCGCATTGTCCAGAATGGACCGCATGGCGACGGTCAGATACTTTACGTATGCTTCATTGACGGTAAAACTGATGTTCATACTTTTCAACATGCCGACAACTCCCTGCTGCGAATGCTTTTGATTTTTTGCTTCATTTTCCGTTTCTTTTCCCCGTAGTACGACTTTTTTGAACCGAACGCGGCAAACGACAGGAACTTGTATCGATAATATTTCAATTTGTCTTTCAACGGTATTTTTTGGACTTCCGCCGCCCGAACCGCCGCCTTTTCCGGCTTTTGCCGCGAAAGGGCATAAATTTTCTGCTCGAAATGCTTGTAAATGATCCGGGCAAAAAACGGCGTCTTTTGCGCATAATGCCAGAATATCTCCGCCGTACTGTGTTCAGGACAGTCCCAGGGCTTCATATCCACCGCATAATGCAGTATCGAGGGATTTTTGATCACTTTCAGATATTTTTCGTAAAAGTCGCGAGGCAGCTGATAAGGCAGCAGATTCCCGTACAAATAATAGGTATGCCATTCGACGTTCCAATCAGGGCTGTAATAAAAAACCCGGCCCTCGCAGACGGAATTGAAAATGTCCTGATCGACAATCATCGGATTTTTTACTTCCGCAAGCCTTTTCAGCAATTTGTCCGTCAAAGCAAATTCCCGGCACTTTTTGATATTGAAGCCCAGCACGCCGGAATTGAAATAATGCGTATAATCCTTCAGTTTCAGTATGTCGTCGCAATAATCCTTCACCCGATAACCTTTGATTTCGCAGTTTTCGTTATAAATTCTCGCATATTCGACATCCCGCACCGCGCCGAGAAGATTGCCGCCGATATCAACCCGATACAAATCGGCTATGTCCCGCAGACAAATCAGGTCGGAATCAAGATACAGCACTTTTTCGTAATGTGCAAAAATTTCGGGAATAAAAAATCTGAAATAAACCGTCGGCGTATAGTATCCGTGACTGTAAAACATTTCCTTATATTTTTCGTAAACGTCGCTGACATTGTAAAAACGAATGCTGACGTTGCCGCCCGCGTAAGTTTCCGTCAACAGCTTCTGATTATACGGCTCTACCCCGTTTTCGATAATCACGATGTCATAATTGTTCCTGCTTCCGGCATGTTCCGTTAACGACTGCAGAACAACGGACAGGTACGGAACGTAATTGTCGTCGCAGGCAAAACAGATCGCCGTGTTGCTCCGCTCAAACGCGGGACGGATATCCCGGCTGCGGGAAACGTCGTCAACGATGCTGAGTTCCAGTTCCCGGGTTCGGCATACATTTTTTTTGCCGTTAAAAAATATACCCCACAGTCGTTCTCCCAGATACGCCGGCGTTCTGTATGCCGCGATCGTATAATCCTGATAGTCGATTTCCTTTTCCGTCGCAAACAAAATTTTAAACAGCCATTCGCAGTATTCGAAAAAAATCTCCTTTTTCATAATAAAACTGTGGTACCAGTAATGCTTTTTCGACCGCAGATATTTTCTGATTGCCGATTTGTATTCCGGAAACAGCAGCGCTGCTTTGCGGGCGCAGATACGCAAATCGTCCGGATTGAGAAAAGACAGCGTCTGCGCATAATGTTCCGCCACCGTTTGACCAAACGACACTTCTTTCGTCGTCAGAACGTCCGCCGGATGTTTTTCAAGGTAAGCAACGATCTTGTCACCCCTCAGACTGAGCATGTCGACATAACTGTCGTCAATCCCGGAAAATCTGAAACATCCCCAGGGTTTTTCCCTCCCCGTTCCGTCAAAACCGTCGTCAAAAATAAAATGCCGCCGATACTGCATAAAACCGATATAGTCAGGGTTGCCCAGTTTGTCATAGTTTTTCCAGGCCCAGTAAAGCGCCGTCAGTTCGCAGTATTTTCTGTTTTCTTCCGAAATGTTTTCGCCCGTATCGTCCCCGATCATGTTGTCAAGCATCCACTGATAGTCCTCTTTGGACATTGAGCCGTCTTTCGAAGCTTCGGTGGCAAGCGCCCGTCCGAGATGGATCGGGGTCAGCACCTCGTCTTTCAAAAGCACCGCCGGCCGGTGATAGCCCACCAGAATTTTTACTGTCGGTTTTTTCTTTTTCATTTTATCTGATCTCCTCAAAAAGTTCCAAAGCCCGTTTAACGGCCTCGTCCATGTTGTAGTATTTGTAATCTCCGAGCCGGCCGGCAAAATAAACCTTTTCCAAACCGTCCGCCTTTCGCCGGTAACGCCGGTAAAGTTCATGGTTTTTCGCATCCGGCACCGGATAGTAACGTTCGTTTCTGCCGGCCTCGTAGGCTTGCGGATATTCTTCCGAAACAACCGTCTGCGCCGTTTGTTCGTCAAGGTAATATTTGTATTCGACGCTGCGGGTGAAATCATAATTTTCCGGATAATTGATCTGCGGGCCGCTTTGATAAAAAGCCCGGTCATGACGCCTGAACACGATATCAAGACTCCGGTACGGCAGTTCTCCCAGTTCAAAGTCGAAAAATTCGTCAATCGGCCCGGTATAAAACAGCCGTTCATAATCCGTGCTGCCGCGGACATCGTTAAAATCGGTATTGAGTTCCGTCCGGATCAGCGGATTGTCAAGCATCCGCTCCGCCATTTTGGTATAACCCTCCGCCGGTATCGCCTGATATTTGTCCTGAAAATAACGGTCGTCGCGGCTGACGAAAACCGGCACCCGCCCGCTGACCGAAGGATCCAGTTCTTCCGGCCGTACCCCCCATTGCTTGACCGTATAACCGAGAAAAACCTTTTCATAAACATAATCAGCCAGACACGCAAAATCTCCGTCATCCGTCTGCCGCAGTTCCAAAATCGGCACCTTGCGGTTAAAGCCGAATTTTGCAATCAGCTTTTCTTCCAGCCGCTCGGCCAGCTGCCGCGGAAAGACCTGATGCAGGCTGTCAAGGTTAAAAGGAACGTTTACTTCCCTGCCGTCGATCACCGCTTTCACCCGGTACATAAAATAATGCCAGTCGGTAAAACGGCCGAGGTAATCCCAAACCTTTTTGTCTTTGGTATGAAAGACATGCGGCCCGTATTGGTGAACGGTCACGCCGCTTTCGTCCTTATAATCGTAGATATTGCCGCCGATGTGGGAACGCCTGTCTATGATCAGCACTTCCTCTTTTAACTCCGACGCCAGCCGCTCGGCCAGCACCATTCCGGTCAGGCCGCAGCCGACCACCAGATTTTTTACCCGTTTCATTTTCAGTATTTCCTGTTTGTTTCCCATTTCCAGGCCGTTTCGATAATTTCCTCAATCGCCGTATAGCGCGGCCGCCAGCCGAGAATTTCCCCGGCTTTACGATTGTCGGCAAACAACTTTGCCGGATCCCCCGGACGCCGCGGCGCATATTCCACCGGACACCGCCAGCCGCTCACCTTTTCCGCCGCGGTTATGATTTCGCGCACGCTGGAACCGATCCCGGTGCCGAGATTGACGCAGCCGTTATATTTCCCCAGCTTTTCCAACGCCAGCCGGTGAGCGGCCGCGAGATCTTCGACATGAATGTAATCGCGGATGCAGGTACCGTCGGGCGTATCGTAATCGGTGCCGAAAACCCGTACCGTTTCCAGTTCCCCGTTAACGGCTTTCAGCACCAGAGGAATGAGATGCGTTTCCGGCAGATGGCTCTCGCCGATCGCTCCGTCCGCCGAACAGCCGGCGGCATTAAAATAACGCAGGGATATGTGCTTTAAGCCGTAAGCTGTTTCATAATCGCGGAAAATTTCTTCAATCATCAGCTTGCTCCGCCCGTAAGGATTGATCGGCTTTTGCGGATGTTTTTCGTCAATCGGCAGATACTGCGGCTCTCCGTATGTCGCGCAGGTACTGGAAAAAACGATTTTGTCGACCGAATATTCGCGCATGACGTCCAGCAGGTTCAGCGTTCCCGCCACGTTGTTGCGATAATATTTCCGCGGATCCCGCACACTCTCGCCGACATAGGCGAAAGCCGCAAAATGAACAACCGCCTCCGGCCGGAATTTCTGAAAAACGTTTCTTAAGGAATCTTTGTCGAGCAAATCGGCCTTTTCAAAAGCAGCTCTCGGATCAACCGCTTCCCGGTGTCCGTAAACCAGATTGTCGGCAACCGCGCATTCGTACCCGCAGTCAAGCAGATGCCGCAGCGTATGGGAGCCGATATATCCGGCGCCCCCCATAATCAGTATCATCAGTTCTCCCCTCGAAAAAAGTCACGTTCACGGTGTCTGGCCGGCGGGAACCGCAAAACGCCGCAGGTTCCCGCCTCCGCTCTTATTCCGCAGCCGTCGCCGCCGGCATAATTTCCCGCCTGAAATAAGCGATCGTCCTGTCCAGCCCCTCGTCCAGGCGGACTTTCGGCTCCCAGTCCAATTTGCTTTTGGCCAGCGTAATATCCGGCCGCCGCTGGGTCGGATCATCACTCGGCAGTTCCTTATACACCACCTTCGAACGACCGCCGACCTTGCTTACCACCATTTCCGCCAACTCTTTGATGGTAAACTCTCCCGGGTTGCCGGTATTGACCGGCCCCTGAAAATCCTTCGGGCTGTTCATCATCCGCACCATTGCTTCGATCAAATCGTCCACATAGCAAAAAGAACGGGTCTGATGACCGTCACCGTAAACGGTAATGTCCTCTCCCCTCAAAGCCTGACAAATAAAATTGCTGACGACGCGCCCGTCGTTCGGATCCATATTCGGCCCATAGGTGTTGAAAATGCGGATAACTTTGATGTCAACGCCTTCATGGCGCCAATAATCGAAAAACAGACTTTCCGCACAGCGTTTTCCTTCGTCGTAACAGGAACGGATACCGTTGGGATTGACGTTGCCGCGGTAGCTTTCCACCTGCGGATGAACCAGCGGTTCGCCGTAAACTTCCGAAGTCGAAGTCTGCAAAATCGTCGCCCGGTGGGCTTTTGCCAGCTCCAGCATGTTGATTGCCCCGAAAACGCAGGTTTTCGTCGTTTCGATCGAATGCTTCCCCTGATAAGCCGGCGGACTGGCCGGACAGGCCAGATTGTAAATCTGGTCCAGATGTTCGTCAACGGCAAGCGGCTGACAAATGTCATGGTTGACAAACTTAAAATTCGGATTGTTCAAAAGACGGCTGACGTTGGAAAGTCTGCCGGTGTAATTGTTGTCGACACAAATGACGCGATGCCCGTCGTCAATCAGCCGGCGGCAGAGATTAGACCCGAGAAAACCGGTCCCGCCGGTAACAAGTATTGTTTTCATAAAATGCCTCTTAATTTACCTACTGAATTATCTCCAAACCGCGCTTGCCCGCAAACCGCCTCCGGCCGCATCCGCGTCCAAACGCTCCCGAACCTTTTCCTCAAAAAACCTTCAACGCTGAACAAAAGACGACATTCCCGCTCTTTTATTTTACATCCTTTGGTAGAGGAAAAAGCTTCCCTGTATATAAGAGGGACTTTTAAAATTTCACCGTCTTGAAAAATATTTTTTTGCATTTATTTTCGGATTTTTTTTTCCCATTGATTTTAAGAGCTATTTTTTACGGCCACTGACTGCTTCCGCTCATCGGGAAAGCTGTTTCCGTCAATGAAGGCACTCTTTTCCGACAAATTTTCCGCCGGCCGGAAAATTCGGCTGCAATAAAGACATAAAAAAAACCGCCCGAAGGCGGTATGGTGGTCGGCGACATATAGGGAAAATACCTACTTTGATACCGCCTCGTTTTCATTTAGATATACTATAGCGATATAGCCCCGAAAACACAAGGAGTTTCTTATTTTTTTCAGAACATATTTTCACCTAGAGGGCTAATTTTCCACCCAGCGTGGACACCCACTCTTTTGTCGCGAACCTCTAATATAACTATCTGATATACCATAACTTTTACAGTATCTATTTCGATTTAGTGTAAAATATTCTGGTTGGATAAGTATCACCGGATACATTCGGTAACCATTGTCCGATTTTTGCCACCTGTTCATCAATGTCTGCATCAAACGGAAAGATGTTTTCAGCGTAACAATATGCAAGACATCTCCAGTAAGAAAAGCCTTGATCTAGTATTAAATTAATTTTTTCGCCATTTTCCAGTTCAATTGTCATTATTCTGTTATGCTCGAGATATTTTTTGTTTTTCTCTTTTAATTGAAATTTCAATCCAATTTTATCAAACAATGCAGTTAATACCTCATTTCTAGCATCCACATCATCCCAGTCATGATAAAACATTGTTGGATATTGTTTGTTGGTTTCTGTAGTTTCGGCTGTTTCCAAAGTTATAGATGCACAATTCCATAATTTTTCGTACCTAACTTTAAGTTCTTTTATAAAACTGTAAAATAAACCTGAGGCCAAAGGATTTTTTAGATATCTATCCTTATATTCAATTTTTACTATTGGTGAACTTATTCCTTTATCCAAACTTGATGCCAAAATGGATAACAATCTATTACCGAACCCATATCCTGGGCCGTTAACCTCTGACGAAATATTGAACATTTTATCGTAACTTATATTTTCAACAGTCTCTAATTTAACATCATTAAATTTTAGGCCGTTGATATCAATATAGCCTGATAATATTGATGTGTTTATATTACTTCCCCAATACTGGTTTAATTGTCTTACATTTTCATCAAAGGATGCATATGAATAATACTTGAAACCATCCCAAACAATTGCCATTATTTTATCATTTAGCTTTTCTGGTATCGCTTTCACAGAGACATTGCTTAAATTGGAAAGCAAAGAAATGGTTTTCTTTACATCATCTCCCAGTGTTTTTTCATTCACGCAAAGTATTATCTGAGTGTTTAATGCATTATATCTGTTGACAAGCCTGTAAATTGGAGAGTTTGAAAAATCTTCATTTTCCATATTTTCCGGGATAATTAAGTATAACTTTTGTAAATTTGGAGTATCCTCAATCAAACTTTCAATACTTGCAGATGCAACAAGAGTGCCATCTCCGAAGATTTTCATATCCTGCGGCAAAGTATTTTTAGCAATCCACTCATCTGTTAAGAACTCCAGCGCAAGTTTTCTATCCAAATATCTGTAGTTGTATTTTGTGTCATTCTGTAAAATACATTTATTGCAAGATTGTGCGCAATCACATTTTAGAATATTTTGGGCATACTTAAATATGATATTCAAATTTTTTATAATATCATTTGAAGAGCAATATCCGGAAGCATTTTTATCAAATAACTCTATCGCAAACCCTTTTTTATTTGTTCCATTAACCCGGATTTGTTTAGCGATACATCCGATTTCTTCTGTTTCAACATTCATGTATTTAGCAATACCGCTACGTATGGCCACCGCAAGTGAATATGCCAACGTCCTGTCATCAATGACGTTGCCATCTAAATCAGATAGAATTAGCTCCAAAAGGTCTGTTTTAATTTCTACGCCGAGATTAATATTTTCTATAATTGAATAAGGCGAATGTTGGCATTCAACTTTATAAGTATTTCCTGTTTGACTATTGGGGTATCGCCACTACGCAAACGGTAATGTCTTTTTTTGAATTCTTCCCGGTTTTTCTTGTTGTTTGCAACCATTCTACCGCATTCGAGGCACAAAATATATCCTTCACCGCCGCCGTTTGAATAGTGGATTACACTACCTTCTTTATCATTTTTATATTTTACGTAAGGTAATCCTAAATAGGAATTGAGAGTATTATGAGCCGTCACTAAAGGTTCACAGATATTTATATAACGTTGAACCGATACGTTGTTATTTACAGCCGCATTAAAATCAACAGAAAATCCTGCCGGCTGAATATACTTCTGCATATCTCTCGTATCAATTTCAGATCCGCAAACATCACATTTTACATCACAAAGACTTGTTGAAGTACCACTTGCACCGCATTTGTGGCATCTCCATATATAGCGCATTGATTGGATTTCTTTTACTTCTGAATCAGAGGCAGGAATGTGCCAATTTAGTGTTATACCGGCGGATTTATAAACCAAACCATCAATAACAACATCACATCCAGGCGCATACTCTCTTAGTGCAGTACAAATATCTCTTGATGGAAGTTCTCTTCGCTTAAATAGATTATCTTCTCTTGTTTGCGAAACTTTCTTATCTAAATTAAATCTATTATTCGTGTCAAAAGTGACGATGTTAGTTGGAAATCCGTATCTTGGTAATAAGCCGTATTCAATTAACTCTTTGAGAATGTATTCCTTAAGTAAGCGTTCTTCAGTTTTTTTAATAGCGGCCAAACTGATCTTGCGGTCTTTTTCCCTTTCTTTCTGCTCTTGAATTGCATCATACTCTGCGTACCACCGCTTTTGTAGGTTATCAATTAATTCATCCAATTGTGTTACAAAAACGTCTAGGTTTATATCTTCGTAGTGTGTATTTTCAATAATCGAAGAGATTGCTTTTCTAATACGGTCATTTACCCTTATTGCATCCTTACAGAACTGTTTGAATTTTATTAACCTGCTGTTTTCAGCCGGAAGCATAAACCATTCCATATTCAGCTTAGTAGCATCAGTTATCTGACCTTTTATGCTGTCAAAATAATATGCTAACAAGAGAGAGTTTATATGCCGTTGTAAAACAATAAAACTGTATTTATCTACATAAGGTGCGGCAATTTTTGTGCTAAATGCCCATTTAGGATGCGCAAAAACATATTGATCATGCGAGTTATCTTTGCACAAAGTAAAACTTATGGCCTTTGTTTCACTTCTACGTCCTGCACGTCCGGCTCTTTGCAAATAATTTGCCGGATGCGGTGGTACGTTATTCATAGATGATATAGTGATACCACCAATATCGACACCCATTTCCATTGTGGTAGAACAATTCAAAACATTTATTTTCCCTATTTTGAAATCATCCTCATACCTTTTCAAAGTGCTGTGCGTTTGTTGAGCCGAATGTTCTGCAGTTCTGAAGTAGCGGTTACCTAAAATAATTGAATTCGTAATATTGTTCCAAATACCCAGTTTTTTCAACTCATTTATTTCATCATTATTTTCTAACCATTCTCTCCTCATTAAAACGCATTCATCGTACGATTTTCCACTTTCTTTACTGTAATCGTAGATTGGAAACGAATACTCTTTACATTTCTCTAGAGTTATTTCTTTAGATTCGCCTCTATTTTTTATAGATAAATAAGGAGAATACCCCTTAAATGTTACATCAAGAGCCTTATTGGTTATTGGGCAGACGTAAATTTTTTGTAATCGCCTTAATCCTATTTTATCCATTTTCATTCGGTAGATCTGATTGGCTGACGGGGTCAGAATGCCTGTTGCAGAAGTTAGAGCTAACCAAGCTTCTTTCATTATTTCGTTTACTATATCAATATGGTAGTCATTGGTTTGGTCCATATCTAATGCATAAAACAGTAATTTAACAATGTTTCTATTTTTCTTTTTCTTATCAGCTTTAGGCCAGTGATCAAAATCCAATGGTTCATTATTTTTGCTGATAGCCCCCCATTTGTCCCAATTCTCCGGATATTCAACAAAGCCATTGGCACGCACAAAAAAGTCCAACACAATTTTAAGATAATTTTTCCAATCATCGCATGTGAAATACTTACTAATACTTGCAGGCACACTTGTAATTTTGCTAAAATCATAAGCAGTTGCTAGTAAACCTAATGTTTCAACGTTATTTGCCTTTTTCGGCCTTCTGATTAATTCTCGTGCAAACAATATTTCAATCAGGTTACCTTGACCTCTATTTGTGTCAAATATTGAATCTTTGTCCCGGTAATAGTTGTATATCCATTTGAGGTCATTATCGTCAAATTCTTTCAAGATATCGCTTATGACGTTGTTTTCGTTTGCAAAGGAACTTCCTTTTTGTCCTTCTAATTGCTTTATCATATCCAGTAATTGAGGCATTTTTGTACTTTTATATGCTTCTTTTAATGTATTAATCTGATCAGCATTATTGTTTTTATTGTTTTCAGCCTCTATATGTGCAATCACGTGCAACAAAATACTTCTGAAGGAGTTACGTTCAGAGTTTTGTTGTAACTGAACAGCCAATCTAGCAGTGCCTTGACGGCTGTCCGTAAAACAAATCATTTTTTGGCCAGCATGTGGTTTAGACTCTGAATCTTTTGCTATCTCAGCATAATTTAACAATGTCGGCAAAACATGGCTCAAAACAAATGGAGCACCTTGCAAAGGAATGAATGATTTTATCTGATCAACTTCCGGAGCATCACAGCAATGAATGTCCTCATAATCTTCAAAAACGTTTAATCTTATTCCATTACTATTCGCCAAAGATAGTGAGCTATCTTCTATATTCAAATAACAAGCCGTGTCATTATCTTTTTCGAAATTCTCGACCCAAACGGTGTGTGCTTCAACATCATTGATATAGTTGTCGTCATCATCAAGAGAAAACTCATCAATATCTTGAAGCATCGTTGGATACAGGTATTTTTTCCCATCCTTTGCGCTATCGTTAATTTTTGCTTCAAGAAATGGTTCGCCACAGTTAGCGCAAGCTTTTACGCGGAAAACAGGAGCACCGCATTCGCATTTACATTGCTCCTTAAAATATATCTTTCCAAATTTCCACCCCGGGATATTATCCTTGCAAGTACAATTTGGATTACAGCAGGACCATAATCCGGGAAATGTTTTGTGAAAAATATGTAGTCTGAGCGGCAAAAAACTCTTTTCGTTTACAGGTGTTACAGATAGTAAATCCAACCATCTTAAAGCAAGATCAGATGTTAAATTAAAATTATTGCATATTTCGGTTAAGGTCCTCGCCACCCCGTGTTCAGTATTCGAAGAAATAAAAAATGATCTTAAAGAACAAGCTAATTTATTATTTCGTAATTCTTTTATAATTTCATCCGGGTTTTCTATTTTTTCAATTTCATCAATTGATTTGCCGGCTGTTGATGAGGCTAATGGCTCTATTTCGTTTTTACCGAACACAACAGTAACGTTTTCTTCATTTACACCCGAAATACTGGAAAGAAAACGTCTTAATTGTGTGCTTGCATCATTATCACCTATGGTTGCAGATGTTGCTATAAATTTAACCTGTTCAGGCTTAACTTCAAAAGCATCCATAACCCTTTTTAATAAAAGGGATAATTCTGCCGCTTGCGAACCGATGTAGGTATGCGCTTCATCTAAAACGATATACTTTAATTTTCCTTTTGATTTATCAATTATTCTTTTGTCGTTTGCGCGAATAAGCATATATTCCAACATGGTGGTGTTGGTAATTAACAATGGAGATGGAGATTTCCATAATTGCTCTCTATCAACAACTTCTTCCACAGTCTCCTTTTGTTCCGATTCCCTCGTTTGTTGTGGCAATAAACCATTATATAAACAATACCGAATATTCCCCTTATAAGGTTTAGTCCATTCACTAAAACGCTCCCTTTGGTTTTGAATTAAAGCATTCAATGGATAAATAAACAAGGCCTGCACACCTTCAAGCACAGAATTTGTTTTTTCAACCTGTTGGACTAAATCAGAGATAATAGGAATCATAAAACATTCCGTCTTTCCTGAGCCTGTCCCGCTTGATACAACCAATGAATTATTCGTATTTAATAATGTTTCCCATGAGGTTAATTGATGTTGATACGGGTACATGCTTTTATCAAATCTATACTCACTAGCCCCATGTAATGCATTAACAAATGATCTAGGCAACAACTTTCCACTTAATTCACCGAAAGTTTGTTGGCTTGGTTTATAACTGAACATAGGCTCAAATACAGGATCAGCGACAAACTTATCACCTTCTTCCGAAAATTTCTTTCTCAAGAATTCACGTAAGTCTAGAGGCAAAATTGACAATGTGCTCATTATTGCTTCTGTTGATTGAACAGGTAAAATTTTAAGAAGTTCGCTGTAACTGTTTGTCTTCATGTTTTTCTCATTTGGTTGAATTTCTTAACATAATTGATATTGCTATTTTATAAACCTCTATAAAATAATTTTGGTTAAAATTCATAAAATCTTTTATAGAAAATTTCATTAAATTACGAATTTCATCTCGACTTTTTGCATTATAGAAAGCATAAAAAGCACAAAGCTGTGGAAAATTAACAACATATTCAATAAAATACGAAAACTTATTGAGCTTAAATAAATATGAAGCAAGATTAGATAGTTCTTGAGGATACATGCTTTGTATTTCTTGGTATAGCTGAGGGAAAGGCAAAGGAATCCAATTATCCTCTTCTAATGAGTTTTGTGCCTGCAATGTCTGCATCCAGCACAATTCTTCAATTTCATCGTTCTCATCATACTTATTTTTTGTAAAAATTTCATCACTCAGTTGTTGCTCAGTAAAATTAATTGCTTTTCCTACATGAGGAATTATACAATTAAATTCAATCATGTCTGTAAAATTACAGCTTATTTTGAAAAGTAAATAGTAAACAGTTACCTCGATTTCGGGAAATGTATCGGTCAGAACCTTAAATTGTTCTGATATCATACTTTTCAGCATCGATTCCATACCTGGAATTTTTGCAAAAGCTTCACGCAAATATTGTAAATATTCAGTTATAGCCGCTTCCCATGTAGCAAAAGAGATGATGGCCGGGACAGAGATAAGCTCATCTCTTATTTTCTGCATAATGATTCGTTCCGAGGAACAGAACAATAATAGTCTTGCCAACAGGAATTCATTGGAACATAGAACCTGCCATAATTTAAGAGCGGTTAAAGAAATATTCTGAGTGGCAAAAACTTGCTTCAAATCCCCAATATCTTTCCACAATTCTGATTTATAAGAATGAAGTCCGCTTATTAAATACGTCTCCAAATCATCTGAGGAGCAAGTAATTGTCGAACCGCTATTTACCGATACAATATCTGATATTATAATTTTTTTGTGAAAATCAGATAAACTTTCAAAAGCCTTATCTTTACATAAAATAAAAGGTTTAATAGATATATCTGATTTTTGATCAGATGTTATCATGTAAGTATTTGCGGACGAATCAAGATTTTCAATGTTCCAATATCCAGTAAATATACCACTGTCAGTATTTTGAGCTAGCGGGATTACAGGAACTTCTGGATCAAGCAAATTAATTGCTACTACATTTGTATTCTTTAACATTTCATTAGAATAAATTCTAAATTGATCACTTGGTATAGAAATGGTGCTATTTTCTAAAACGAAATAGGTATCATAGCGAGAAATTCTAATGAACCCCATTTCCTTATTGTTAAGCTGTACGGAAACTTTGATTAAATCATTTTCGTCATCAGAATACCCAAGTAAATTCTTAATGTTGTCTTCAAAGTCAATTAATTTAATTTCTGTTAATGAATCATAAGTAAATATTGGGCGAGAGTTTTCTACTTGTTTTCCTTTTTTATTTGCTCTTTCTAATTTAAAAACTAATTTATATTTTTCAGATTTCGTTAGGTTGTTATAAATTTTGATTTTTTTACCCATTAGATGCAGTATAGAAATGTTAAAAAGATCTATACACTTTCCGTTTTCATCAAAAAATGAAACACCCATACACGGATATGGAATGTAAATGAAAGATGTGCCACCACTGTACCAATAAATTTTAAAGCATACTTTATCAGGTTTTTGGCCTAAATAATGAAATTTGAACTCATTTTTAGCTATTTCAGTGAACTGGACATTTTTATCAACGACAGGCAAAATTTTTATACAATTCATATCACTGAATTTTATGTATTCCCCATCACTTACATCAAATTTTATTTCAAGATCCGCCGGGAATATAGTGACCGTATAAACTCTTTCTATATCCCCATGGTTACAATGAATATCTACAGTTCCCGAAAAATTTTGAATATCAGTGATAGGAAGATTAGTCCCCTTGTGGTAATAGGTAATATACTTTGATGCAATTGTAACGCGTTTGCCATCTTCATCATAACAAACCACTTCAGGCACACCTTTATATGCAACATGAGGATAAGCCTTGTAAGATATAATATTACCGTCCAAACAATACTTATTATTTGACGGATTAGAAGCATTCAGCTTTACGAAGAACTGTTCCATTTCGATATCCGAAGTACATTTTATCAAAGGCAATTCGCTATTACCAATATGCACAGTGCGCTCAAGCGTTCCAAATTCAGATAGATCAAAAATGCCTGGTTTATATGCAATATAACATTCATTTTCTCTTAAATATGTACTTCCGTTACTTTTCAAAATTAATGTATCATCGTCGTTTTTTATAAAGACGAAAGGTGCATTGATATCAAGTTTTTCTGATATTGTAACTAATTTCGAGTGTATTTTGTTATCTGCTGATGACAGAGAAATTGTCACTGAATTTAGGACATTATCTAGTCTATTATCAAACTTTTTGATTTTATATTTTTTTCTAGAGCCTAATTGCATTGTAACAATGGCAACTGTAGTATTTTTCAGGTCTAAATTATTGATATAAAATGTTTGTGGCAATTCCTCGGCATTGGAAATTTCAAAAAATTTTGAAAAATACGCGGCTGAGACATCAAATTCAGGAAAAGTAAATAAAAATTTTAATTGATCAGATTCAGAAAAATCAAAAATTCGATCTACGGATGGAATTTTACCTCTTACATTGTTTCTGTTTATTCTACTCGCTTCTTCAACAAACCCAACGAGCATTTTTTCAACAGAAGCATCTTCCATTAATAAAGGAAATTGTTCTTTCCATGAAGGACAACGTTGATTGAGGATTTGAACTGGGTGCGTTTCTTTTTCAAGTTCATAATCTCTTTTTAATTTAATAATTGTACTGACTAAATTTGCTATTAACTCACATATTTCGTCTTTTCTAATTGCTTCCGGCAGTTTTTTTACTGCTTCTTTTGTGCGCATAAATAATTCATTATCATTAGCATTATTTTCGCCGGCAAACCTTAGAATTCCGCGCAAGACTCTAACAATAGATGAATACTTGTCAGATTGCATAAATTTTGAAGGAAGACCACCATTGGCAATAATAGCACCTAAGAATTTTTTTCCTGTTGCCAGTGAATTGCGGTATTTCCAATACTCTAGAGCTTCTGTAATAGCTCTTGATCTAACCTGAACTTGATGGGTTTTTATTTCATCATTAGAGATGGTTTTAAATATAGGTTCCCAGGACCAAACGCCACCGCTGTATTCACGTTTCCACCACTCTGAAGCATACAAAACAAAACATCTTGAGAAATCTTTATTCCTTAATAAATCAACTAATTCTTCATTTTGACAGAGTTCATTAAGTTTTTCTTTTAATTCAAGATATTCACGTTGATTCATCTGATATGCATAAAGCATCCGTCCATCGGGGAACGGAAGATTTCTTTTATTTAAGAAATCATTTAAAAATTCATGCAAAACATTTTCAACCAATAGCATCAAAAAGTCCTTATTCGCTCGTTCTTTATAACGAGCGTTTTGTATTTTAGCCGTTTCAATTTAAAAATGCAAATATAAAATTACAATGTTATGCCATAAACTGTCATCACATATTTTTTATTTTTTGCTTTGAGATAATTTTTCTGATATAATGCCTCTGCACAACCAAGAAAGGAACATTATTATGGGATTTTTTAGTGAATTGTTTTTTGGAATTATGAATCAATCAAACGAACAACCAAGAAGGCGCAGTCCATTTAATCAAGAACCCACCGCAGAAGATTATATCCGATCCGGAGAGATCGAGCGCGATAATTACGATGACGGCCAACGCAATTCCATAAATGAACATGGAAATCTGAGTTGGGAACGCGAAGATGAAGAACGAGATTGGTAGAAAAAATCTAAACTCTGACAATTTTTGACATGATACAGCCTCGTTGTGCCATTTTTTGACTTCTGTTTGCCTTGGTGCGGTTGTAATCCTTTTTTTATTTGTATAATTCTAATTCCGGTGGGGATGTCTGCCAGTAAAATGTAGATGTCCAGCGCAGGAGTTGTCGAAAAAATTCACAAATCCCTTGCGTTTGTTGTTAACATCGGGTATAGCATAGCCCGTCACGATGGCCCATCGTGGCTAGGATATCTGGTCACACCATGGGAATGCACCCGAGCCAAGCGTATTGAGGAAATCCAAGGAAACCCGAACCCATTCGTAAAAGAACCTTGCATTGAACAAGGGCTGTATGAGTAATTGCTTTTTTGAAATTTAAAATTCCTGCCAATTTTTGTCATGTCCATATTGACATTTGAAAAAAGAATCGAGTATAATGTGCCAGCTAAAGTAAGAATGGAGCCGGAACATGTATAAAAAAACGCAGACGCTCAATGACCTGATTTTGTGGATGCAGGACACAGATGACGGCGTTTCTCTTAAAGACATCATGGAAAAGTATGATGTCTCTCTCCGGACAGCGGTTCGTATGAAAGATTCCATCGCCGATAAATACCCTCAATTAAAAGAAATTAACGGTCGTTATAATACAAAACGTTGGTATTTGCCTAAGGGGACCGGCCGCGAAATGGTCAATTTTTCTATGGAAGAGATCCACGCCTTGCAAAATGCTTCAAAACTTTTGGCAACAAAAAGTATACTAGATGCGCACTACGTTGATACTGTTTTACATAAAATAAAAGCCATCATCGGTAAAGATGCCACAAACAGGATCGAACCGGATGCCGAAGCACTTTTGGAAGCTGAAGGTTACGCTTTCCGGCCCGGACCAAAGATTATCATCAACACCGAGCACTTAAAACAACTCAGGTACGCAATTATTGCGTGCAACCGCATTAAAATAAAATATGATTCTGCGCACAACAAGGACTGGCGCGAGTTGTACCCTTATGGCTTTTTGTATGGAAATAAACACTACCTTATTGCTTGGGATCCAACAAAGCGCAAGATGTGTCACTTTAACCTGAATAAAATCAAGGAAATTGAAGTCTTAAATACATACTTCAAGCGCGATCCTCATTTCTCGCTTAAGGAATTCAGCGAACAAGCCTTTGGGGTTTACCAAGAAAAACCATTTGATGTTGAATGGCTGTTTGATGCAGAAGTTGCAGATTCCGCGGCTCAATATACATTTCATCCGAGGCAAGAAGCAATCCGCAATCCGGACGGTACCTTAACCGTAAAATTCCGTGCCGGTGGCGCACTTGAAATGGATTGGCATCTTTACACATGGGGTAAACATGTAAAGGTCATTCAACCGGAAGATTTTGATGAAAGAAAGATGTGGAAAACATTATGAATGATGTTTATGTAAAATATAAAAATTTATCTGAGGAAGATACAAAACGTATCGAGATTACACCTGCTATTACTAATAAAGGATGGCATTCTGAAACCCAAATAAGAATGGAGTACCTATTCACTAATGGCAGAATAATGGTAAAAGATAAAGAAATCCGCAAAGGTAAAAGAAAAAAAGCTGATTATTTGCTTTTTTATAAGCCGAATTTTCCTATAGCAATTGTAGAAGCAAAAAAATTTCATAAAGATGTGAGTGATGGATTACAACAAGGTATGGCATACGCAGAATGTTTGAATGTTCCTTTTGCATATAGCTCAAATGGTAAAGGTTTTTATGAACATGATTTTCTAACAGGAAAAGAACGAGAATTAGCAATTAACGAGTTCCCGACACCTGAAGAATTGTGGGAAAGATATAAGCAAGCGAAACAAATTTCCCAAACAGAAGGTAATAATATTTTATCAGATTATTATGTAGATACTTCTGGTAAAGAACCAAGATATTACCAGAGAAATGCTATTAACAAAACTGTAGAAGCGGTGATTCGCGGTGAAAAGCGTATTCTTTTAGTGATGGCTACAGGAACAGGAAAGACCTATACTGCATTTCAGATTATCTGGCGTTTGTGGAAATCTAAGCAAAAAAAACGTATTTTATTTTTGGCTGATAGGAATATTTTAATAGATCAGACAAAAGTCCAAGATTTTGCACCATTTGGTAATGCTATGACAAAGATAGAAAATAGGAGCGTTGATAAGGCTTATGAAATATATTTATCTCTGTATCAAGCAGTAACGGGAACAGAAGAAGAGAAAAATATATATAAGCAGTTTTCTCAAGATTTCTTTGATTTAATAATTGTTGATGAATGTCACCGTGGCTCTGCCAAAGAAAATTCATCATGGCATGAAATTCTAAAATATTTTAGTTCAGCAACTCAAATAGGTATGACCGCCACACCAAAAGAAGATAGAGATATTTCTACAAGTCAGTATTTTGGTAAACCTATTTATACATACTCCTTAAAAGAAGGTATCGCTGATGGCTTTCTCGCTCCTTATAAAGTAATGAGGGTAATATTAGATAAGGACTTGGGGTGGAGACCAGAATTTGGAAAATTGGATAAATATGGTAATGAGATTCCTGATAAGGAATATACGGAAAAAGATTACGATAAAGATATAATACTCAATGCTAGAACAGAATGTGTGGCAAAATGTGTTATAAAATTTCTGCGTGAAAATGATCCATATGCAAAAACAATTATCTTTTGTGAAAATATTAATCATGCTATGCGAATGAGAAATGCTATAGCAAAGGTTGCCGATGATCTGATGAAAGAGAATAGTAAGTATGTTATGCAGATTACCGGTGACAATTTAGAAGGGAAACAAGAGTTAGATAATTTTATTGCGTTGGATGAAAAATATCCGGTTATTGCTGTTACGTCTCGACTTATGACAACTGGTGTAGATGCAAAGCTCTGTAAGTTGATTGTCCTTGATAGAACAGTAAACTCAATGACAGAATTTAAACAGATTATAGGCCGAGGAACGCGTGTAAATGAAGAATATCAGAAATATTACTTCACTATCATGGATTTTCGTAAGGCGACAAAATTATTCGCAGATCCAGAATTTGATGGTTATCCGACAGAAATAAAAGTTGTAGCTGGTGCTGATGTTGAAGAACCAAACGATGAACCGGATGAATGGACTATAGAAGAAGATCCAGAAGAAATATCAGAAGGAGAATGGGAAGGTGGTGAAGTTATTGATGAAGAACCACAAAATAATAAATATGTAATTGATGATGTTCCTGTATCTATTGTAGACAAAAGAGTTCAGTGGTTAGATGAAAATGGAAAGCTTATAAGCGAGAATATACAGGATTATTATAAAAATTTCATATTGAAACGATATGATACGGAGGATTCTTTTCGGTCTGCATGGATGGGGGCTCGTAAGAAGACGGCTTTTATAAAACATTTGATTGATGAGGGTTTAATTATAAAAGAATTAAAGGCTATATATCCAGCAGATATTGATATTTTTGATATAATTCTTAAAAATACTTACGATATTGAACCTATAACGCGTTTTCAACGTGCTGATTTTTGTAAAGAATTTTTAGCACAACTACCTGATGGAAAGAAAGATTTTTATATTGATGTATTATCTAAGTATGTAGAATTCGGAATTTATGCGTTTGAAGATAGAAAAACTTTAGAAACCCCAGATTTTGAGAAAAAGTTCGGTAGGCCTGTAGAATTATTTGGAAAAATCGGCGGTAATGAAGAATATTTAAATACTATAGAAAAATTAGAACGTTTGATGTATGGAGGCAAATAGAATGTCAAATGTAAGCCAAATTGTAAAATCCATTCAAAAAATTATGCGTAAAGACCCTGGCGTCGATGGCGATGCTCAAAGACTGGGACAACTTACTTGGATGCTATTTTTAAAAATCTTTTCCGATAGAGAAAAAGAAAATATTCTTATCAACGATGATTACGTATCTCCAATTCCCGAAAAATTAAAATGGTCTTCATGGGCAGAGAATGATGAAGGTATAACTGGCGAAGAGTTGCTAGATTTTGTAAATAAAGAACTGTTCCCTGGACTTAAACAATTAGATATTTCTGATCCAAATGCTGCTATGGTCCGATCTGTTTTTGAAGATACTCATAATTATATGAAATCTGGACAATTACTTCGTCAGGTTATCAATAAGATAGATGAAATTGATTTTAATAAAGGGACCGACAAACATTTATTTGGGGATATTTATGAACAATTATTAAAAGACCTTCAAAATAATAAACATTCTGGAGAGTTCTATACTCCACGTGCTGTTACTCAGTTTATGGTGGAAATGACGGCTCCAAAATTAGGCGAGAAAATCTTAGACCCAGCATGCGGTACTGGCGGATTTTTGGCTTCTGCCGTTAAGTATCTAAATCCTCAATTAAAAACAGGTCAAGCTTTTAATACGCTACACGACTGTATTATGGGTTGGGAAAAGAAACAGCTTCCATATATTCTTTGTACAACAAATATGATTTTACACGGAATAGACGCACCAAATATTAAACACTTTATAAACGGCAGTTTGGCTCGTCCATTAAGTGATTATTCTGAAAAAGATAAGGTAGATATAATTCTGACTAATCCACCATTTGGCGGCGAAGAAGAAGATGGAATAGAATCTAATTTTCCGGCACATGTCAGGACAAAAGAAACAGCCGATCTGTTTTTAGTACTTATTATTAAACTGCTTAAAAATACAGGAAGATGCGCTATGGTTCTACCTGACGGCGCACTATTCGGAGAAGGTGGTGCTAAAACTCGCATTAAAGAAGAATTACTCACAAAATGTAATTTACATACGGTCATCAGATTACCAAAAAGCGTTTTTGCGCCATACACTAGCATTAATACAAACCTTCTGTTCTTTGATAAAAAAGGTCAAACTAAAGAAACATGGTTCTATAGATTAGACATGCCTGAGGGCATAAAAGCTTTTAATAAAACAAAACCGATGCAACTAGAACACTTTGATCCTGTTAGAGAATGGTGGAATAATAGACAAGAAATTCAAGAAGATGGCTTTGATAAAGCGAAAAAATATTCATTTGAAGAATTGAAAACTAGGAATTTTAATTTAGATCTTTGCGGCTATCCAACGATAGAAAACGTTATACTGGAACCAAAGGAGCTGTTTGAACAGTTTGAACAACAAAAAGCCGCGTTAGAAACTGAAATGTCGGAAGTAATTACTCAAATTAAAAAAATATTAGGAATAAATTAAATGAAAGCAATTGATCTTAAAAATTCTATACTGCAGCTCGCAATATCTGGTCGTCTCGTTTCACAAGATCCGTCAGACGAACCGGCAAGCCTACTGTATGAGCGGATTCAAGCTGAAAAGAATAAGCTGATTAAAGAAGGAAAAATAAAATCGCAGAAAAAAAACGGTCGTATAAATTCCGCAGAAACACCGTTTAAAATTCCGGATACATGGATGT
>OGCM01000206.1_pt1 | contig 104111 bp, 103 predicted proteins | sample 1570151 | NCBI WGS metagenome assembly OGCM01 (sample SAMEA4370582, study PRJEB24528) | human gut metagenome
AATCCTCTGCTCCTGCAAGGGCAGTCGCATTTTGCTTCGCAAAACAAGGAGGATTTAAGCATGAAAATCAGGGATTTACTTGCCGTAGAGAGTATTGACTTAAATGGCAAAGTCACTGGAAAGAACGAAACCCTTGATGCAATGGTTGCATTGATGGCTAAGAGCGGAAAGATCAACGATGTTGAGAAGTACCGCAAGGGTGTATACGCCAGAGAGGAAGAAGGAACAACCGGAATTGGTGAGGGAATCGCCATTCCACATTGCAAGTCAGATGCAGTCAGCAGACCGGGACTTGCAGCAATGGTCATCAAAGACGGGGTGGATTTTGATGCATTAGATGGAGAAAAGGTCAGCCTGATCTTCCTGATCGCAGCACCAAATACGGAAGACAACGTACATCTGGATGTACTTAGCAAGTTATCTGTTCTTCTGATGGATGAGAATTTTACAAGCGGACTTCGCAATGCAAAGACGGTTGAGGAATTTTTAAGTGTGATCGACCGCGCGGAAGCTGAGAAAGATGCCGAAGAAGAGAAAAAGAACAGCGCAGATACAAAGAATGCGGCAGAGGAGAAAAACACAGAGAATGGAAAGCTGATCCTCGCTGTAACCGGATGCCCGAACGGAATCGCACATACTTATATGGCGGCAGAAAATATTGAGAAAAAAGCGAAAGAGCTTGGATGCCGTGTGAAAGTTGAGACAAGAGGTTCCGGCGGTGCCAAAAATGTATTGACAAAAGCTGAAATTGCAGAGGCTGCATGTATTATTGTTGCAGCGGATACACAGGTTCCGATGGATCGTTTTGCAGGCAGACCTGTGATCCAGTGTAAGGTTTCTGATGGAATCAGTAAGGCGGAAGAATTGTTAGACAGAGCGTTAAACGGCAATGTTCCACTGTATCAGGCGAAGGGAAGCGGTCAGGCAGCAGACAGTGAGGAAGAATCTGACAGCGTTGGACATCAGATTTACAAACACCTGATGAATGGAGTTTCCCATATGTTACCGTTCGTTATCGGCGGTGGTATCCTGATTGCGATCGCATTTCTGATCGATGGTTTTGCAGTTGACTTAAACAGCCTTCCATTTGATGAGCGTTCAAACTTTGGTACGATCACACCGATGGCGGCAATGTTTAAATCGATCGGTGGTGTTGCATTCGGATTTATGCTTCCGATCTTAGCCGGATTTATCGCAATGAGTATTGCAGATCGTCCTGGTCTTGCGGTCGGTTTTATCGGCGGAGCAATCGCAGCAAACGGAACATCCGGATTCCTTGGAGCTCTCGTTGCAGGTTTTGTTGCAGGCTATCTGGTACGTCTGTTAAAGAAACTGTTTGAGAAACTGCCGGAAGGCTTAGAGGGTATCAAGCCAATGCTTCTCTATCCGGTAATCGGTATCTTTTTGATCGGAGTGATCATGACTTATGTGGTAGAGCCTCCGATCGGAGCATTAAACGTTATGATCAACAACGGATTAAACAGCATGAATGGTGCAAAGGCAATCCTGCTTGGCGCACTGCTCGGCGGAATGATGTCCGTAGATATGGGTGGCCCGGTAAACAAAGCAGCATATGTATTTGGTACCGCATCTATCGCAGCAGGCAATTACAATATCATGGCAGCTGTTATGGTCGGTGGTATGGTTCCACCGCTTGCAATCGCACTTGCAACCATGTTCTTTAAAAACAAATTTACCGAAGAAGAGAGAAAAGCAGGACCGACAAACATTGTTATGGGACTTTCCTTTATCTCAGAGGGAGCAATCCCGTTTGCAGCATCGGATCCATTGCGTGTGCTGCCGTCCTGTATCATTGGTTCCGCAGTTGCAGGAGCATTATCCATGGCATTTAACTGTACATTAATGGCACCACATGGTGGAATCTTCGTATTCTTAACCGTAGGCCATCCGCTGTTATATCTCATATCACTGGCAGTTGGTTCTGTTGTAGGATGCGTAATCCTTGGACTTTTAAAGAAGGATGTATCAAAAAGATAGGAAACGGAAAAGGTAATTAAAATCGCAGTCTTTATGTTGCAACAATATAGAGCCTGTGAATATGTAATCATAAAACAATGTGTTATGTACAAAGAAAGGAGAAAATCATGAAAGAATTTAAATACGTGATCACAGACAAAGGGGGAATCCATGCAAGACCGGCAGGCGCACTTGTAAAGGAAGCAGCCGCATTTCCATGCAGCATTACCATTGCAAAAGATGGAAAAGCAGCAGATGCAAAACGTATTTTTGGAGTTATGGGACTTGGTGTAAAATGCGGCGAGGAGATCACAGTCTGCACCGATGGAGAGAATGAAGAGGCAGCAAGTGCTGCAATCGAGGCATTTTTGAAAGCAAATCTGTAAAAATTGATAAAAACAGAAATAAAAATCTAAAATGGAGGTAACGGGCATGGAACTGCACGGCAAAAGTGTATTCGGCGGAATTGCCATGGGCAGACTGTCTGTCTATCATAAGACGGATAACGCAGTAAAACGAACAAAGATAACGGATATAGAAGCAGAAAAAAAACGTTTTGAGGATGCAAAAGAAGAAGCCCAAAGGCAGCTTGGTGTTTTTTATGAAAAAGCAGTCAGGGAAGTCGGTGAAGTCAATGCGGCAATTTTTGAGATGCACCAGATGATGCTGGATGATCTCGACTATGTAGAGTCGATCACAAACATGATCGAAACCCAGCAGGTCAATGCAGAATTTGCAGTTGCTTCCACCGGAGATAATTTTGCGCAGATGTTTGCTGCGATGGATGATGATTATATGAGAGAACGTGCGGCGGATGTCAAAGATATCTCCAATCGCGTGATCTCTATTTTACAGGGAAACGGCGATGCAGGCTTAAGCGGTGATGAACCGTTTATCCTTTTAGCGGATGATCTTGCACCGAGCGAGACTGTGCAGCTTGATAAATCAAAAGTACTTGCTTTTGTAACACGTCACGGTTCCACCAATTCCCACACGGCGATCTTAGCGAGAACCATGAATATTCCGGCATTGATCGGAGTTGATTTTCCGGAAGAGGGCGTGGACGGACAGTTCGGTATCGTGGATGGATTTGATGCAAAGTTTTTCGTAGAACCGGATGAGGATACGAAAGCCAAATACCGGAAGTTAAAAGAAGAAAATGAGCAGAAGAAACGTCTGCTTCAGGAATTAAAGGGGAAGGAAAATATCACAAAGGATGGAACGAAGATCAATCTTTATGCCAATATCGGGGGTGTTTCCGATGTGGCAAATGTACTTGCCAATGATGCAGGTGGAATCGGACTGTTCCGGAGTGAGTTCCTTTATTTAGAGTCGGAGGATTACCCGACAGAAGAAGCGCAGTTTGCAGCATATAAGACAGTTGCGGAAAATATGGCGGGTAAAAAAGTTATTATCCGTACACTTGATATCGGAGCAGATAAACAGGTCGGTTATTTTGGCCTTGAGAAAGAAGAAAACCCGGCAATGGGTTATCGTGCGATCCGGATCTGCCTCGACCGCACTGAAATTTTTAAGACACAGCTTCGGGCAATCTACCGTGCCAGCTATTATGGAACGATTGCGATCATGTTCCCGATGATCATTTCCGTAAATGAGGTGAAAAAGATCAAAGAAATCATTGCGGAAGTGAAAGCGGGACTTGATGCCGACGGTATTCCGTATAAGGATGTGGAACTCGGTATTATGATCGAGACACCGGCGGCAGTTATGATCAGTGATCTTTTAGCGAAAGAGGTTGATTTCTTTTCGATCGGGACAAACGATCTGACACAATATACACTTGCAATCGACAGGCAGAATCCGAAACTGGATAATATTTATGATTCACACCATGAAGCAGTCCTTCGGATGTTAAAAATGGTTGTGGATAACGGACATAAGGAAGGATGCTGGGTTGGCATCTGCGGTGAGCTTGGCGCGGATGAAACGCTCACAGAGACGTTCCTCCGGATGGGATTTGACGAGCTTTCCGTATCACCGTCCATGATCCTTCGGATCAGGGATAAGATCAGGAATACGGATTTGTCAGTGAAATAAAAGTGCATCAGGGAAATGGGCATATGCAGTAGAAATTTTACTGCTATGCCCGTTTTTTGTGTAAAAATCTCATCAAATGCTGGTTTGTGGGTGACATGAGATTCCCTGTGTAGGGTGGTTCTGGGGGTTACGATTGGCAAATTGCATCAAGCCGGGACTGTTTTGTTTCCGTTGTCCGAAAATAAATCAATCTAAGGCTGCCTGATATAGGTTGTGGCGGAGTGACGTGTGCGTCTTAAACGCCCCGTCCGGGGGCATTAAGACTTGTGCTGCCGTCCGTGGCAGCACAACACTGTGTTACGGACAGGCAGACTAAGATTGCCTAATTTTCTCCCAAAGTCACAAAACGAGTCCCGGCTTGATGCGATTTGCCAGCCACTAAGTTGTGAACCACCCTTCGCCGGGGAACTCATTTTACAACCTTGGGGGTGCGTAAATTTTGGTGGCGTTCACGTCACTCCGAGAAAATCTAATTCAGGCATACCTAGACTTTTCTTATTTTCGTACAACGGAACAAAAATTACTCCGGTTTTGCGCAAGACGCCACTCACAAGCCCACGACACACCATTTGAGCGGGCGATTTATTTCATAAACAAACCAGCATTTGTTGTGCAGATCATATGCAGTAATTATGGTATAATCTGATTATGACCTGGGAATTAACTATGTAAGACAGAAGAATAATCAGGTATAAAAAACAGGAACAGGAGACACACACATGAGCAATTACTTACTGATCAAACAGGGAACGATCCACAACGCCATAGAGGAAGAGCCATTTGTGGCAGATATTTTAGTGGAGAATGGAAAAATAAAAAAGATCGCACCGGTCTTAGAGGGGAAGATCATCAATGACGCGGATGTGATCGATGCAACCGGGATCGATGTTTATCCGGGATTTGTGGATGCGCACTGTCACATGGGATTAGACGGGTATGCGACCGGATTTGCCGGCGAGGATTATAACGAATTAGGGGATCCTGTGACACCGCAGCTCTCCGCGGTGGATGCAGTCAATCCGCAGGATGAGACTTTCCAGATGGCACGCGAAGGCGGTGTGACCTGTGTGTGCACCGGACCAGGAAGCTCAAATGTCATTGGCGGAACATTCTGCGCCATCAAGACTTACGGAAAGCGTGTGGATGACATGTTAGTCAAAGAAAAAACAGCCATGAAGATCGCTTTCGGTGAGAATCCGAAAAACTGTTATAAGGAAAAAGGTGTTTATTCGAGAATGTCTGTTGCCGCGAAGCTGCGGGAGGCACTCACAAAGGCAAAAATATATGACACAAAATTACATGCTGCCGGCTGTCCGGAGGGCTGGAATGAACTTGAGATGGAACAGGCACAGGAACAAGTGATGGACGATTCGCAGAAAACAGACGCGGATAGGAAGGTGGATTTTTCAAAGATGCCTGCTTACGATGCAAAAATGGAGGCGCTTCTTCCAGTTATCCGCGGCGAGATGCCGTTAAAAGCCCATGCGCACCGCGCCGATGATATCTACACCGCAATCCGCATTGCAAAGGAATTTCATGTGGATCTTCGGATTGATCATACAACGGACGGAGCATTGATCGCAGATGATCTTGCAAAGGAAGGATTTCCGGTTGCGGTGGGCCCATCTTTTGGACATGCAACCAAATATGAACTGCGCCACAAAGGATTTCATACCCCTGCGGCACTTGCAAAAGCAGGATGTCAGGTTTCTATCATTACGGATTCCCCGGTGATCGAGGAGCGCTATCTGGCACTTTGCGCAGGAAGGGCGGTATTTAACGGGTTAAGTGAATTTGATGCGTTAAAGGCAATCACGATCAATGCAGCGAAACATATCGGAATCGAAGACCGTGTCGGAAGTATTGAGGCGGGAAAGGATGCGGATTTCGTGTTGACGAGGGAAAACCCATTTGCCGTGGATACTCATATTTTGTATACGATCATTGATGGAAATGTGGTGTACGAGGGGGAGAAAGCATAAACGGATTGTGAAAGAGCACTATTGTATAATTTTGTCATGTCTGATATGATGAATCCATATCTATAGTACCAGATAAAGAGTAAAATCACGGGGAGGATACCATGATAAAAAGAAAAAATTGGACGAAAAAGATGTTGGCGGTTGCGGCATGTGCAGGGCTTCTGATGACGAACCCGGCGTTTACTGAAGCTGCAACAGCGGCAGAACGCAGCGCATATCAGGCAGTTTTTGATGCAGATTATTACCGCAGTGCATATCCGGATGTAGCCGCTGCTTTTGGCAATAATAAAGCCGCACTTTTTAATCATTTTGTAAATTACGGATTAAGAGAAGGAAGAAGCTGTTCTGCGGATTTCAATCCACAGGCATACCGGGCAAAATACGCAGATCTGCAGCAGGCATTTGGTGACGACATGGCAGCATATTGCCGCCATTATGTGACATGTGGTAAGGCAGAGGGCAGAGACGGAGGCGGAACAGGAAGTGTATCCGCTGCTACTGTTACTGATGCAGCTACAACGGATACTGCCACGGTACAGGGCAATGTGATCGGTACCTGTACAACAGAATATGATGCGACAGTTCCGAGAGCTGTTAACGTAGAGCTGGCAGCAGCCCGCATCAATGGTGTTGTAGTACAGCCGGGAAAATCATTTTCCTTTAGCTCGACTATTCTGCCGCGTACATCAGCGAACGGTTATGTTGTAGCACCGATCTATATCAGTGGAACGGTCGGCACGGGAACCGGTGGAGGTGTGTGCCAGGTATCATCGACACTTTACGCTGCAATGTTGCATGCAGGTATTCCTGCAACCGAGCGTTATCCGCATTCACTGCCGGTAATATATCTTCCGGCAGGATATGATGCAGCGATCGCAGGAACGAGCAAAGACCTTAAGTTTACCAATACTTTTTCACAACCGCTTCTGATCCAGGCATCTGCATCGGGTGGAGTATTGACGGTAACACTTTCATTACAATAGAGGACACAAGCAAATTAAATCCTTACAAAGTCTGTTGTATTTACAGACAATGTAGGGATTTTTTTGATATAATTGGGAAAAAACAGAATATATGTTCGATAATCATTGCTTTTTTTCGAGGTATAAAGTATAATAAAAAGACAAGATGGAGGAGATCGTATGCTGAAAGAGATAATGAAAAATACAATTGAATATGTAAATTCTTTTCCTAAAAAAGAAAGAAAGAGCTACGGTCAGTTTTTTACTCCGATACAGACGGCAGAGTATATGGCATCGCTTATAAGAACGGAATCTGAAAAGGTTAAAATACTCGATCCAGGTGCCGGGAATGGTCTGTTGACAGCAGCAGTGGTAGAGCATTTAATTGCACGAGGAACAGCACGGGAAATTTCTGTAGTATTATATGAGAACGACAAAAATGTACAGTCATTGTTAAAAAAGAATATAGAAATAATAAGTAGTTATTGCAGCCAAAAACAGGTAAAATTATTTATAAAGACCCAGAAAGAAAATTTTATTGTTGACAATCAGAAATATTGGGAGATGCAGAAAAGCAAAGGATTATTTGACATTGTGATCAGCAATCCTCCATATTTGAAAATTCGCAAGGAGGCCGCAGAGTCCGTGTGTATGAGTGAAATAGTGCATGGTCAGCCTAATATGTATTTCCTGTTTATGGCTATGGCAGTTAAAATGCTGAGGACAAATGGAGAGTTTGTATTTATTACGCCAAGATCCTGGACATCAGGGACATATTTTAAAAGTTTCAGAAGCTATTTTATGGATAGTATGGATATTCAGCGTGTACATTTGTTTGAATCTCGAAATAGCGTATTCAAAGGGAAAGAGGGACATAGTGATGATATCTTGCAGGAAACAATGATTACTTATGGAAAGAAATCGAAAAGTCAGTCTCGGAATATTATCATTGCGATTAGTCAGAATGCGCAGGATTTAGGCAAAGTAAAAGAAATTCAGGTAGAGAGTGGAAATTGTTTGCCAGAAGGAAAAGAGCATTATTTTGTACTTCCATCAGATGAAGAAGATTTAAAGGTATTAAACTATATGAAGAAAATGCCTAATACGGTCGAAGAGGCGGGCTTTCGATTTAAAACGGGACAGGTAGTAGAATTTCGTAATAAGGAGTATATAGCGTGGGAGAAAAAAGAGTCTACAATTCCATTGCTTCATTCATGTAATGTATTAGAAGGAAGAATAGTATTTCCTGCTCAGACAGAGAAACCACAGTATTTTGTAGTAAAAGATGAATCTAAGAAGAATGTGATGGAAAATCAGAATACAGTTTTTTTAAAGAGAGCGACGGCAAAAGAAGAAAAACGCAGACTACAGCCAGCCTTGCATTTAGCAGATGCTTTTGCATATAAACAATTTACCGCAGAAAATCATTTAAATTATTTAATTAAAGTAGGAGAACGGATTAGTCTTTGTGAGGTATATGGGTTTTATACGTTATTGTCTTCTGATATATGGGAACGTTATTATCGGATGTTAAATGGCAGCACACAGGTAAATTCGGCAGAATTAAATACAATGCCGATTCCGGCAAAGGATGTACTACAGAAAATAGGAAAAACTGCAATGAGAGAATGGAAAAAACAGGGTGATTATTTTACCAGAGATAATATGTTATCCAGCGATGAAATTTTAAGGCAATGTATTGGATAGAGCAGAAGAAAAAGGAGCTTTAAATGAAAGAATACCCTTACAGAAAGATGAATGAAATGCGCGAAATACTTGAAGTATTGCAGATGCCTTCAAAATTGAAAAATACACGGACTATTCTGACTTTACTGGCTGTTGCACGTGTAAAAGAAAAATCAAAATGGTCTCAGGTAGAGGAAAGTTATGCCAGAACACATGATATGATTGTGTTCATGAATGAATATTATCCTAATAAAGGTGGAACAGATTTAAAGCGTGGTGGTTATAGTGAAAATTCCCGTGAGACAATTAGAGATGATTCTGTTTCACCTTTGTGCAGTATGGCAGTTATGGAACATAATGGTGCTAAATCCCAGAGTGAGAAAAGCAGTTATCGTTTGACGAAAGAGTTTGCAACTCTGTTAAGAGCGTACGGAACAGAAAATTGGGAAGAGGAACTTTGCTATTATTGTGAGACACATCAGACTTACGAGGAGAAATATTCTCAAATAAGACAAGTAGATAAAGGGCTGTCAGTGTTATATAATGGGGAACAGTTTCATCTGAAAAGATCGGCTCATAATAAGCTTCAAGCAGCAATCTTAGAAGAGTTTGTCCCTATATTTGTACCAGGTGCAAAATTATTATATATTGGTGATACAAAGAAGCGGGAATTGGTCAAAGACGTTGAGTTTTTAAATGAGTTGAACATAACAGTTTTGGAACATGCAATGCTTCCGGATCTGATATTATACCAGGAAGAAAAGAAATGGCTGCTTTTTATAGAGGCATATACGTCAACAGGAGAACTTACGATAGAACGTGTATCCAAAATTAAGGAATATTGTAAAGATTGTCCGAAAGATATAGAAATTATTTTTGTGACGGCATTCCAGACAATGAAGAAATGCCAACAAAAATTTTTATCAATTGCATGGGATACGGAAATATGGGTGGCAGAAGAACCGACACATATGATTCATAAAAATGGAAATAAATTTTTAGACGCACATTCAAATACTATATCAAAAAATAAGTAGAAGAGAGAATTTATGCGGATTTTAGTAGTAAACGATGATGGAATTAAAGCACCGGGCATAAAGCGTCTTGTGCAGATGGCAGCAGGACTTGGCGAAGTATGGGTGGTGGCTCCGGCAGCACAGTGCAGTGCCATGTCACACCGGATCACTGTGCGTGGCGATTTAGAGGTAAAACCGTATGATTTTCCGGCCACAGGTGTGACGGCGTACAGTGTGGGGGGAACCCCGGCAGACTGTGTGAAAGTGGCACTTGGATGTCTGATGACAGAAAAACCGGATATCGTATTTTCCGGGATCAATGCAGGCTATAACGTTGGACGGGATATCTTATATTCCGGTACGATCGGAGCGGCGATGGAGGCTCTCTGCTGGGGTGTCCCGGCGATCGCATTTTCCGTTGCGGAGAAAGATGAGTGTGAGGTTTTAAATACATATTTAGAACCGGTTGCAAAAGAACTGATCTCCAAAACATTACCGCAAAATGAGATCTGGAACGTCAATTTCCCGGGATGCACTTTAGAGGAATACAAAGGAATCCTGTGGGATCGTATCCCGGATCAGAACCAGTATTACCGGGATAACTACAAGAGAACGGACAGACCGGACGGAAGCTGTATTTTTTCAGCGGCAGGGCTGCCGGAAACGGAAGCAGCGGATGGAACGGATGCGGGAGCAGTTCTTTCCAATTACATATCCATCGGAACAATCAAAAATATGATCATATAAAAAAGGAAAAAACAGGTTTGTTTTTCAGTAAACGGGAGAATATTTATCAGCAGAATTAATGATTTTTATTAACGTACCTGATAAATATTCTCTCTTTTGTATAAACTGGGTAAAATTTTAGTAAAACTTTACTAAAGCTATTGAAATCTGCAAAATCGTGAAATATAATGCAGAAGAAAGGCGTGATTATATGGCAACAATCAAAGAGATTGCAGAGCTGGCACATGTGTCGGCGGCAACGGTGTCGAGAGTGTTGAATCAGGATGAGACATTATCTGTGACACCTGAGGTAAAAAACCAGATAATTAAAATCGCTCATGAGTTGAAATATGTCCCGCCTAAGATGCGTCATGCCAAACGAGACAGACAGATCGTCATCGGAGTTGCGGACTGGCATATCGTAAGAAGAGACAGACCGGATGTGAGCATTACATCGGAGGATATCTTATCCGGAAGTATTGCGCAGAAAGCAGATATTGCCTTTTTACGTCTGATTTATGGAGAAGTAAAACAGGTGGACGGTATCATTGCATTTGGCTTGTTCTCGGAAGTGGAAGTTGACTTTTTACGGTCACTGAGCACGGAGATTCTGTTTGTTAATTCAGATAAGAAGGATTATGAATTTGATCAGATCATCATGGATTATGAGCAGGGATTAAACGATATGGTGCATTATCTGATGGACGAGAAAGAGTATCGCAGCATTGGCTATATTGGCGGTATTTATGAAGATGATATGGTGCGTATCGGAGCACGGCGTCTGAATGGATTAAAGCAGATCCTGCAAAAAAAAGGCTGTTATCGGGAAGACTATTTTAAGGTTGGAGAGATCAGTCATGAAAATGGGTATACACTCACAAAGGAAATGCTTTTGACGAAGGATGTGCCGGAAGTTCTTATTTTAGGAAACGATGAGGTCGCAGAAGGGGCATTAGAGGCGATCAAAGAGTTAAAATTCCGGATCCCCAAAGATGTTGCGGTTGTAGTTTACCGCGATATTGAGACGCTGTCGACAAAATACCCGACGTATACAAGTCTTCGCATGCTGCCGGATATCGTATGGACGACTGCCATAAAGCTTCTTTTGGAGCGGATCTTAGATGGCAGGAAAGATACGATGAAGGTATATCTGCCAACAAAGCTTGAACTTGGAGACAGTGCCTGATCATTGGCTGGACAATTCATGAAAAGAGCAACAACAAAAGTGTGCACGCCTGCATGGGAATGGATGCAGGAGAGAGAGGAGAACATTTCATTATGAAGAAAAAAATTGCTATGTTACTTGCAGCAGCATTATGCATGGGTACATTTGCAGGATGTGGAAACAGCACATCAAACAACAGCAGCGCAGCAGACAACAATACGACAAATAATACGGCAGCTGCAACAGAAAGTTCTGACGTGACAGCTTCTGCTGATAACGTAAAGATCGATACGTTAAACGTATATTTCGTTCCATCCAGAGATCCGGATGAGATCGTAACTGCAACAGAGCCGCTTGCAAATTTAATGCAGACAGAGTTAGCAGGCTTAGGATATGATATCGGAGAAGTAAAGATTACCGTTGGTACAACTTTTGAGGCAGTAGGTGAGGCACTTGCAGCAGGAACTGCTGATGTTGGATTTATTCCGGGTGGTACCTATGTACTTTATGATGATGGAGCAGATGTGATCTTAACAGCAACCAGAGATGGTTTAAATAAAGATTCGGACAACCCTGCAGACTGGAATGACGGACAGCCTACAGAAGGTACTGACAAACAGGCAGTTTCTTACCGTGCATTATTCATCGCAGGTCCTTCTGACAAAGGACAGGAACTTGCTGATAAAGTTAACTCCGGCGAAGAACTTACCTGGGATGATTTAAACGGCGCAAACTGGAGCGTTATGTCCTCCTCCTCACCGGCAGGTTACATTTACCCGGCTTTATGGTTACAGGACAGATACCAGAAAGGTATTACAGATCTTTCTTCTGCAGTACAGTCTGATTCCTACGCAAGTGCATTTGCAAGACTTGCTTCCGGACAGATCGACGTACTTGTAACTTATGCAGATGCAAGACGTGACTATGAAGAAAGCTGGACAAGTGAATTTGGTCGTACAAAATCTATCTGGGAAGAGACAAATGTTATCGGTGTAACAGATCCGATTTACAACGATACAGTCTGTGTCAGCAAGACATCTCCGATCATGGATGACGGCTTAAAATCAGCAATCCAGACAGCACTCATCAATATCGGTAACACAGAGGAAGGTAAGGCAGTTATCTCTATCTACAGCCACAACGGATATGAGCCGGCACAGTCTTCTGATTATGATAAAGAGAGAGAAGCACAGAAACTGATCCAGGAATTAAGTGCAGCAAACTAATCGTTACTGGAACGTCTGACAGGGAGTGGACAGTATCGACTAAATAATAACAGGCAGTATGACGGGCAGCAGGAGGGCTGCTGCAGAGCCGGGAAACCGGTTTTGCGGCAGCCTTTCAATGAGTATACACCTATAAAAAACACACACCATAAAAACAGCAGGTAAAAGAAAGGTTTGGTTTAAATTTATGATCGAGTTTAAGGACGTATCGAAGGTATATCCGAACGGGGTAGTGGGACTGGATAATGTCAATTTAAAGATCGAACAGGGTGAATTTGTAGCGATCATCGGTCTTTCCGGTGCAGGAAAGTCCACGTTACTGCGGACGATCAACCGTATGCATGACATCACATCAGGAACTCTGACGGTGGATGGATTAGAGGTTAAGAACTTAAAAGGAAAAGAGCTTCGTACTTTCCGCAGAAAGATTGGAATGATCTTCCAGTCATTTAATCTTGTCACACGAACAACAGTAATCCGTAACGTATTGATGGCAAAAGTGCCGGAGATGCCTTTCTGGAGAGTTCTGCTTGGTGTGTTTAAAAAGGAAGACAAAATGCAGGCACTTGAGAGTCTGGATAAAGTCGGTATTCTGGATAAAGCATATATCCGTGCAGACCAGCTTTCCGGTGGGCAGCAGCAGCGTGTTGCTTTAGCGCGTACACTTGCGCAGAATCCGGAGATCATCTTAGCAGATGAGCCGGTTGCAGCACTTGACCCGGTAACGGCAAAACAGGTTATGAGTGATTTCAGAAAGATCAATCAGGATATGAACATTTCAATCCTGATCAACATCCATCATGTGGAATTAGCACTTGAATATGCAGACCGCATCATCGGAATCCGTGCCGGAAAGATCGTCTATGACGGACCTTCCGAGAATGTGACACAGGACGTGTTAAACACAATTTACGAAGGAAAGATTCCGGAGAAAACGGAGGAAGCGTAATGGGATTGTACGATAAAATATTTAAACCGAAAAAACTTGTGCTTGCAAACGGCAAAGTTGTGGAAGAAAAATGTTCCCGCGCGCCGCTCATTATTATTCTGATCGTGATCGCAACATGGATCTCTGTGAAAGTTACAGGTTTTTCCATGACAACACTTGTGACGAGAATACGGTTTTTCTTTGACATTTTAGCGCAGATGTTCCCGCCGAAAGTCGGTTACATCTCAAGTATCTGGGGACCACTTTTTGATACGATCAAAATGTCTCTGCTCGGCTCTTTTGTGGGTGGTGTGCTTGCGATTCCTTTTGCAATTTTAGCATCCAGCAACCTGATCAAAAATAAAGTTGTGATCGGTGTGGTCCGCGTATTTTTAAGTATCGTGCGTACGATTCCGACGCTGGTTGCAGCCCTGATCGCAACCTATATCTGGGGACTTGGCACCATGGCAGGTACCTTTGCAATCGCAGTATTTACTTTTGCTTATGTCGGAAAACAGTTATACGAGATGATCGAGACGGTCGACATGGGAGCTTATGAGGCAATGGAGGCCATGGGTGCAGGAAAGGCGTACTCCTTTATTTCTGCGATCATGCCGCAGGTATTGCCGGCATACATGTCAGTCTGTTTATTCTGTTTCGAGGGAAATGTGCGTTACGCGGCGATCCTGGGATATGTTGGAGCAGGCGGACTTGGACTGATCTTAAATGAAAAGATCGGATGGCGCGAGTATGACAGTGTAGGAATGATCCTGATCGTTCTCTTTGGCACCGTTCTTATCATTGAAGCAATCAGCCATTATATCAGAAAGAAATTAACGTAGGAGGAACCGGCAAAATGAATGAATCAATCAAAAAAATGTACGAGCAGGAACCAAAGACCTGGTACGCAAAGATCATTGTGGCTTTGATTGTTGCAGCGCTTCTTGCATGGTCACTTTCTACGGTTCAGTCCACCGGATCAAACGGAAGCGGACTTTCCGTCGCAGGAAAGATCATCAGTGGTATTTTCCATCCAGACACCGGATTATTGTTTGACCTTTCTACATCCGGAGTGGCATATCTGTTACTGGAAACAATGTGTATCGCATTCTTAGGAACGATCGTTGGTGCTGTATTATCAATCCCGCTTTCTTTCCTTGCGGCAGCAAATCTGATGCCGAAGCCGGTTGCACTGATCTTCCGTGTATTTATCATGGCAATCCGTACGATTCCGGCATTTGTATACGGACTTATGTTTATCCGTGTGACGGGACCGGGACCATTCGCCGGACTGCTCACCATGTCACTCTGTTCGATCGGTATGATCAGTAAAATGTTTATTGAGAGTATCGAGGATCTGGATACCAGGATCTTAGAGTCACTGGATGCAGCAGGCTGTACGATGTTCCAAAAGATCCGTTACGGTATCTTATCCCAGCTTTTCCCGGATTTTATGTCCACGCTGATCTATCGTTTTGATATGAACTTGAGAGATGCAACAGTACTTGGTCTGGTTGGTGCCGGTGGTATCGGTGCACCGCTTATCTTTGCGATGAGTGCATACAAATGGAATCAGGTAGGAGCAATTCTTGCCGGACTGATCGTACTGATCTTAATTATTGAAGTTATCTCATCAAAGATCCGTACAAAATTAGCAAGGGGTTAGTAGTGCGAAAAATCCATATATGAAAGATTTTACGCACACAAATTTGAGTCGCATACTCAAATTTGCAGGTTATTGAAAGGGATAAAACATGCAGCAGAAAAAGTTAAAAGTTTATTTTACCTCAGATGTGCACGGATATTTTTATCCGACGACTTATGGGGATATGGATGTAAAACCGGTAGGACTTTTTGGCTGTGCGGCAGATTTTAACAAGGATGATGAGACACTCATCATAGATGGCGGAGATATTTTACAAGGCTCCGCCTTTGCTTATTACTGCCGTCAGGTTGCAAACTCTCCGGAAGTGATCGCAGATATTATGAACGACTGCGGATACGATTATTATACACTTGGCAATCATGACTTTAATTACGGACTAGATTATCAGGCGGCATATCGCAATAGAAATAACGGTGTATGTGTGTGCCAGAATATCATGGATGAGGAAGGAAACACCCTGTTTCCATGGAAACTTCATACGATGAAAAACGGATTGCGCATCGGTATCGCTGGTATTGTAACGGATTATGTAAACATCTGGGAAAAAGAAGAAAACTTAAAAGGAATCCATATTACAGATCCTTTTGAGGCAGCGAAGAGGGCACTTGCCCAGATGAAAGAGCAGACAGATCTTACGATCTGCATCTATCACGGAGGTTTTGAGTGTGATTTAGAAAGCGGAGCGGTGCTTTCTAAGACGACTGAAAATGTGGGTTACAGGATCTGTAAGGAACTGGATTTTGATATCTTACTGACCGGACATCAGCATATGTCTGTGCATGGAAGAGAGCTGTTTGGAACTTATACAGTACAGCCATGTGATAATGCAAAAGAATATCAGTATCTGGAGGTCACCGTGACAGAGGATAAAAAGAGCATCAGGTCCGAATTGCGGCAGTCAGATCCCACAAAGGGGGCTGGGCTTGCAGATAAATACCGTTCTACGGAAAATTCCGTGCAGGCATGGCTTAATCAGCCAATTGGTCATTTGAGCCGTGCAATCATGCCGGAAGAAAAGGTAAAAATGGCATTGTATGGCTCACCGATCGCCGATTTTTTAAACCGTATCCAGCTTCATTTTTCGGGAGCAATGTTATCGTCCGTCGGTCTGGCAAATGAAATCGCAGGTTTCCGCAGTGAAGTGAGCACACGCGATATCATAGCCACTTATCCATATCCGAATACACTTGTGGTCTGTGAGATCACGGGTGCACAGCTAAAGACAGTAATGGAGCGCAGTGCAGAATACTTTGCATATGATAACGAAGGAAATGTCTGTGTTTCCGACAGCTTCCTGGTTCCAAAGGTGGAACATTATAATTATGACTATTATATGGGTGTGGATTTTGAAATCAATCCAAAAAACCCGGTCGGAAGCAGGATCGTGGGGCTTTCAAGAGACGGAAGGCCGGTTTTAGATGAAGATAAATTTACATTATGCCTGAATAATTACCGTTACAGCGGTGCTGGTGGATATGATGTTTACACAGAATGTCCGCTGGTCAAAGAAATCAATGTGGAGATGGTGGAACTGATCATGGATTATTTCCACGAATATCCATATATTGAGGTGTGATGTACGAAAGAATAAACTTGACAGAATGCATTCTATGAAATAAAATCAAAGAAACGCATTGAAGAGAAGAGTACTGATCGGAAATTTTAAAGAGAGAGATACATTTTGGTGTGAGTATCTTAAAATGGAACTTCAGGAAGACCATCTCTGAGCGGCCCTAATCCGGTCCGGTGATTCCGTTATCATCAAAATGAGTGATTTTCCACATGGAGATAAACGGGGTGGAACCGCGGATAAAAATGTTTATTCGTCCCTTATACAGATAAGTTGTCTGTATAAGGGACTTTTTAGTTTAGGAAAAGGAGATTAATCATGGTAGATTTTAAAGAAGACGAGAGACTGAATACGCTCAACCATTCCTGTGCACATGTGATGGCACAGGCAGTAAAACACTTATATCCGAACGCAAAGTTCTGGGTAGGACCTGTTGTAAAAGAAGGATTTTATTATGATATCGATCTTGGCGATACTGCTGTCAATGATGATGTGATCGCAGCGATCGAAAAAGAGATGAAAAAAGTCTGCAAAGAAGGTAAAAAGATTTACAGACGTGAGATCTCAAAAGCAGAAGCGTTAGAGCTTTTTAAAGATGATGAGTACAAACTTGACCTAATCGATGGTTTAGAGGATGGAAATATTTCCGTATACGATCAGGGCGATTTCACGGATCTCTGCCGTGGACCGCATGTTGACAATACCAAGTTATGTAAAAACTTTAAGCTGATCAAATATTCCGGTGTTTACTGGAAAGGTGATGCAAACAACCATGTCATGCAGCGTATCTACGGTGTATGTTTCCCGACTGCAGAAGAGTTAGAGGAGCATTTAAAACTCTTAGAGGAAGCAAAAGACCGTGATCACAGAAAGATTGGTAAAGAGATGCACCTGTTTATGTCTGACGATCTGGTTGGACGCGGACTTCCGATGTTCCTTCCAAAAGGATACACGGTATGGCAGGAACTTGAAAATTATATCAAAGCGAAAGAGCGCAAACTTGGTTATCTTCACGTTATGACACCTTGTGTTGGTACCGTAAATCTTTATAAAACTTCCGGTCACTGGGATCACTACAAAGAGAATATGTTCCCGGCAATGGAAATGGAGGGTGAATCTTTTGTACTCCGTCCGATGAACTGCCCGCATCACATGATGATCTATGCGAACAGAATGCATTCCTATAAAGATCTGCCGATCCGTATCGGCGAGATCGCACATGATTTCCGTTTTGAGGCAAGTGGAACCTTAAAGGGTATCGAGAGAGGAAGACATTTCTGCCAGAACGATGCGCATCTGTTCGTAACACCGGAGCAGATCGAATCTGAGTTTGCAAAAGTAGTAGAACTGATCTTTGATACTTACAAAGATTTCAATATCACAGATTACCGCTGTGTACTCTCCTTAAGAGATCCGGAAGATAAAGTCAAATACCATGATGATGATGAGATGTGGAACAACGCAGAGAATGCACTCCGTAAAGTACTTGACGATATCGGTATCGAGTATACAGAAGAGATCGGCGAGGCTGCTTTCTACGGACCGAAACTGGATGTAAACGTGAAACCTGCAATTGGTAATGAGTATACACTTTCCACCTGCCAGTTAGACTTCTGCCTGCCGGCAAAATTCAATCTGTCCTATATTGACAGTGACGGAACAAAGAAAACGCCGGTCGTTTTACACAGAGCGATCCTTGGTTCCCTCGACCGTTTCATGGCATATATTTTAGAGGAGACAAAAGGAAACCTGCCGTTATGGTTAGCTCCGGTTCAGGCTAAGATCCTTCCGGTAAAAAATGAGGATGAGGAACTTAACGCATACTCTCATGACTTATACAAATATCTCGATGATAGCGGAATCCGTGTTGAGATCGATGAGAGAAACGAGAAACTCGGCTACCGTATCCGTGAAGCACAGATGGAGAAAGTGCCGTATCTGTTAGTACTTGGAAAGAACGAAGCAGCTGACGGAACCGTAAGCTACAGACTGCATGGAGAGCAGAATTCCACCACAGTTTCCAGGGAAGATTTCCTTGCACTGTTAAAAGAGGATATCCGCACAAAGAAGATCAATCCTGCAGCATTAAAATAAACAGAAATATGAAAATGCGGTGTGTCCGGCAGGATATGCCGTATTTTTTTAAATTCATAGGAAATTACGTCCTATGAATTTAAAAATTCATGACTGGAATACACCAGACAGGAAACAAAAGCCTGATAAATTGTCAAAGATGTATATTGCAATCAAAATTAAATGATAGTAGAATGAAACCAATATAGGACCGTTTATGAGAATAAATCAGAAAGAACAAAGGAGGATATTGATGTGATCCTAAGTGGAAAAGTATCATTAAAGGTAAAAATGACGATTCTGATTATTGAGATTTTAATAATCGGATTATATGGAGTAGTTGTCGGAGCTAAAAATATGGGTGCTATCCGTAATGATGCGATCGCCAGCATGGAAGAATATGTAAGTGAGGAACATCCGGAATATTCCCAGGAAGAAATACAACAGGAACTGCAGCCGATATTGCAGAAAATGCAGCAGGAAAAGAAAGCAAAACAGGATCAGTTTTTCTATTTTATGGTTATTATGTGTATACTCACGGATATATGGGTACTGTATCTTACATTCGACATTACATCGGGCGTCAAAAGATCTGCGCTGTTTGCAAAAAAAATGGGACAGGGCGATTTTACGCAGCGTGTGGAGGAAAAATACCTGAAACGTGAAGATGAGATCGGTATTCTTGCACGCAGCATCCGTGACATTCATCACAATATGAGACATCTGATCGGCTATGTACAGCGCGAAGCGGATACATTGGATGAAACGGTTGGAACAGCAGAGACGGCACTGGCAAAACTTGCGGACGAGATCGACAGTGTATCCGGTATCACGCAGGAACTTGCAGCCGGAAATCAGGAGACTGCAGCAGCTGCACAGGAAGTGAATACGATGTCCGGAGAGATTGAGGAAGCTGCAAAAGGAATTGCAGAGCATGCGCAGGAGGGAAACGGAAAAGTTGATGAGATCCATACCAGAGCGGCTGATACGAAACAAAAAATCAGTGCAAGCCGTGCAAATATCAGGAAAGTGCATGGGGAAATCAATGAGAGCTTATCGGAAGCACTGGAAAATGCAAAAGTCGTGGAGCAGATCGGTGTTCTTGCGGAGTCCATCATGGGAATCACTTCGCAGACAAATCTGCTGGCTTTGAATGCATCAATTGAAGCCGCAAGAGCCGGAGAGGCGGGAAAAGGATTTGCAGTTGTTGCAGATGAGATCCGTAATCTTGCGGAGCAGTCGGCGAGCACGGTCGGGAATATCCAGGAAGTGACAGAGCGTGTCCAGACAGCAGTTGCAAGACTGACCACAGATGCAAAACGTCTGTTAGAGTTTGTGGGAGGAGACGTTACGGAGAGTTTTGATGATTTTGAAAAAATGGCAGATAATTATAATGAAGATGCAAACTATGTTGAAGAACTTGTAACGGATTTCAGTGCGGCATCCGAACAGCTTTTAGCTTCAGTCAGCGGAGTGGTTGCAAATATACAGGAGGTAACGAAAGCTGCGAATGATGGTGCGGCAAGTACCGGAAGCATTGCAGAGCGTGTTACCAATGTTGACAGACAGGCAGAAGATATGCGTGTACTGATGAAACAGACGCAGGAAGCATCTTTGATGCTGCGGAAGGACACAAAGAAATTTACGGTTGCATAGACAGGATCAATCTATTGTAAAAAATATTTTGGATAAAGTGAAAATTAGGACTGCACCACCATTTACTAATTTTAAAAGTTCAAGTAAAATATAAGTAAAATTATGCTTTGTAAAACAGGGAGACTTATATGTTACGGGAAAAGATTAAAAATTGGAAAATGGAACTGGCTGCAGTCCTTGTTTTTGTTCTGGTTTTGGGAATGACGGGGCTATCCGGCAGTGTGAAGGCGGCAGACCAGACGGACTTGAAAACAATAGATATCATGTTCGTGCATGACACACATTCTCATCTGAACAGCTTTTCAACGGTAGTAGATGAAAAACAGGAAATGATCGGCGGGTTTGCAAGGATTAAGACACTGATCGATGAACAGAAAGAAAAAGACCCGGATACACTGGTGGTGGATGGCGGAGATTTTTCCATGGGAACGCTGGTGCAGACCGTTTTTGAGACACAGGCGGCAGAGATTCGGATGTTAGGGGCACTGGGCTGTGAGGCGACAACACTTGGCAACCATGAATTTGATTATCGTTCAAAGGGGCTTGCTAAGATGCTTGAAACCGCGGCGGAAAGCGGAGATACCGTGCCGGAGCTTCTTGTCTGTAATATCAACTGGGATGCCATGGAACAGCAGGGATTCTCAGAAGGACAGCAGCAGATCCGTGATGCATTTACGGAATACGGTGTGAAAGATTATGTGATGGTGCAAAAGGGCGATGTCCGGGTGGCACTGCTTGGCGTATTCGGAAAAGATGCACTGGCATGTGCACCGACCTGCGAACTGCAGTTTACGGATCCGGTGGAAGCAGTAAAAAAGACCGTAGCTGAAATTAAGAAAAACGAAGATGCGGATATTATCGTCTGTCTTTCCCATAGTGGAACTTCAGAGGATGAGTCAAAGTCAGAAGATGAGATTCTTGCGAAAAAAGTGCCGGATCTGGATGTGATCGTCAGCGCACATACGCATACGAAACTGGATGAGCCGATTGTGCATGGGGATACTTATATCGTTTCCGCAGGTGAGTACGGCAAGTATTTAGGTTCCTTATCCTTAGAACAAAAGGATGATGGCCGATGGAACATGAAAGAATATAAACTTACTTCAATCGAGACGGACATTGCAGAGAATGCTGCTACACAGGAAGAAATCAATTCTTTTATGGCGACGGTGGATACCGATTATCTGGCACAGTTTGGGTTTACGAGAGAACAGGTACTTGCGGAAAATGATGTAGCATTTGACAGCCTGGAGGATCTCTACAACATCCATACCGAGCATAATCTGGGGGATCTCATCGCAGATGCCTATGCTTATGCGGTCACAAACAGTACGGATTATAATGGCACTCCCGTGGATGTGGCAATCGCGCCGAGTGGAACGATCCGTGACACCTACACAAAGGGAAATATTACAGTAGAAGATGTTTTCAATTCATTTTCACTTGGAATCGGTGCAGACGGTGTGCCGGGTTATCCGCTGATCGAGGCATATCTGACAGGAAAAGAGTTAAAAACCGTGGCAGAGATCGACGCATCCGTGTCGGATCTGATGACATCCGCACGTTTGTATATGTACGGCCTGCAGTTTACTTATAATCCGCACCGTATGATCTTAAACCGTGTTACCGACGTGTATCTGCTGGATGCAGATGGCAATCGCAGGGAGTTAGAGGACGATAAATTGTATCGCGTGGTGGCAGATCTTTACAGTGGGCAGATGCTGTCTGCGGTGACGAAAACATCGTATGGACTGTTGTCTGTTGTGCCGAAAAAGGCAGACGGAACACCGATTGAAAATTTTGAAGATGTGATTTTGACAGATAATGGCGGGGAATTAAAGGCATGGACGGCGATCGCACATTATATGGAGTCGTTCCCGGATGAAAATGGAGATGGAATTGCGGATATTCCACAATATTATGCCGGATTGCATGAAAGAAAAGTGGTAGATGATTCGGCCAATCTCATAAAATTAATAAAAAATCCGAACAAATATGCCGTCATGATCGCAGGAGTCGTATTGATCGTTATTTTACTGGTTGTTTTGCTGATACGGTTAGTGTTAAAATTAGTAAAATACCAGACAGGAAAAAGACGCAGCGGAAGTAAAGCAGGAGAATAACCATGAGCGCGCAGGACAAAACGGAAGAAATTTTAAGACAAATGCATATATTGCTTGCAGGCAGTGAAGCTTATGACAGTATTGGCAGTAAAATTATCCTTGATAAAAAAAGAATGTTAGAGCTGCTTGCAGAGCTAAATAAGGCCATTTACGCGATGCTGGATGAGTATGAACTGACAACGCGGGGCAAGGAGCGTGCAAGACGTGAGGCGGCAAAAATCGGAGAAGATATCTTAAAAGATGCCAGCGGGAAAGCGGAGGATGTGTATGCTGCGTCTGTTATGTATACCAATGAGGCACTGCGGCATGTACAGGAAATCATGCAGAGGGCAACGGATGCCATGCAGGAGATTTATAAGGATGCCAATGAAAAACTTCAGAAAGAAAAAGATGTTGTAAGGAGAGACCAGTCAGACCTGAAAGGACATCTGCAGAATCTTGCTGATACGGACAAATATCTGAATCTGATCGAGGATCGTAACCGTGAGATTGAAAAAGAAAGGGCAAAGGAAAAGGGGGAGACAGAGCCATCGCCTTATTCTGCGATCAAACCGGAAATTAAGATCAACCAGGAGTATTTTGAAAAGGCAGGAATCGTGCCGGAAAATGAACTGCCCGAAGAAATTCCCGAAGATACGCCAGAGGAAGCTGCGCCAAAAGCAGAGGTAAATGTCAATGTCAATCTGGATGCGGAATATTTCCACTGGAAAGAGGGCGGAGAAGCTTCCGGCGAGAAGAAACCGGAGAAACATTCTTTCTTCTCCAGACATCATAAAGAGTAAAAGGAGAATGTGATGTTAGAGAAGCCGGAGGAAAAAGAGTTTCACAAAAAATGGGAAAGCCTGTATGTTTTTACGGGACGCAGAAGTGACCTGACAACGATGATTTCCATTGCGGTCATAAATCCAATGATCCTGTATGTCTTTATCGGGTATGTAGCAGGGAAACGGATCAGTCTGCCGGTGTTGTATCTTATCATCGATGGAGTATTGTTTTTACAATGGGGACTGCTGGTAAAAAGACGGAAAAGAAAGATAGAGCAGTCCATACAGGATGTGGCCGGACAAATGGACGCCATCAGGGAAAAAATAAATGAACTGGGAAATTGACTGACAAAACAGGGAGACAGCCTTAATGGCCGTCTCCCTGTTTATATCCTGTATTAGAGATGATCTGCTGGCTGTTTGAAAGAACTGTTGCAGATGGGGTATAATTTTCATCATTAAATAAAAACTGATGTAATTGTGTAACGTTAGAAGCAAGATCGCACGGAATGACAACATCGCCGATCTTATCATATTTGTGCGTTGTTTTTTCATATGGAAAACCGGTTGTATCTCCAATGTCATAACTGAAAACTTTTGTGGCAAGGGCAAGGAGATCCGTGTTGGAAAAACTGGTCTGAATGTCCCCAAAAGCTGCGTTGATCAGTTTGTTGAGTGTCAGAATGTTGGATTTCTGCGCTTTCTGCATCATTGCGGTCAAAACAGTACGCTGGCGTTCGGTTCTGCGGTAGTCATCACCGCCGCCATAACGGATTCGTGCGTAGGCGCATGCTTGTACGCCGTCTAAGGTGTAAGTTCCGCCGGAGGCAGGTGGTGTGGAATTGTGTCCGGTCAGTTCATTTAATTCTTTCATATAACCGATCATCAGACTTGCCTCATCATCGGTGATCGTGATGTCGACACCGCCTAACAGGTCGACACATTCAATGATCGCATTGAAGTCGACGGTTACATAGTCGGTGATTGCAAGATCAAGATTGGTATTTAACATGGACAGTGCCTGTTCCGGTCCGCCCTTTGCGTAGGCTGCGTTGCATTTCTGGTAAGTGCCGTTTCCGGTATCTAAATAAGAATCACGGTAAACAGATACCAGATTGATGGTATGCTGTTTCGTATCGATGTTTGCCAACATGATAACGTCGCTGTTTCCTTTGGAGAGGCTGCCGTTGGAACGGTTGTCGAGTCCGAAGAGTGCGATCGTTTTGTAATGAGCCATCGCTTCTTTTGTCTCATCGGAGAGATCGTCATTGATGGAAACATCGTTCATGTCTAACTTATTTTTTTCAATTTTTGATAATTTGGTTGTGATAAAAAGGGCAATGGCGAGGAGCAGAATGATCACAAACTCCAGAATAAGGAGCATGATTTTTTTCTGCTTTCTGCTTTTGCCTGCAGTGTGCACATTTTTTTTCATAAGAATCCTCCATTCCTGCGCTGTCTTTTGCGCATATCAAGTTTGTGCGTAAGCACAAATCTTGCGTGTGAAAAATGTATTTTTCACACTATCCTCCGTTTTGTGTAAAACTTATTTTATTTACGGGAAAACTGTGGAAAATCTACGGAATTCCTGTGTGTACCAGTACGGGTACGAAAGATATCATAAGGCGGGGATGAATAGGATGCAATAAAGTATTTCTTAAATTTAAGGCCAATTTCTTAAATTAAATTAAGAAATGTGGAAAATGTTGTATATGCAGTGGGAATTTAAAGGAATATTAAGAAATCCGCTCTATAACAATTTAAACTTTCCTGTTAAAATAAATGTAAGATCTGGTGTAATACTTGAAGTAAGACACAAAAAGAATGGAGGAACTTATGCAGACAATTTTAGTGTGTGATGATGATAAGGAAATCGTGGAAGCGATCGAAATATATTTACAGCAGGAAGGGTATCATATTTTAAAGGCATATGACGGCGAAGAAGCACTGGAGATCTTAAAAGAAAATGAGGTTCATCTTCTGATCATGGATGTGATGATGCCGCGTCTGGACGGAATCCGTGCGACCTTAAAAATCCGTGAGGAGAGCAGCATTCCGATCATTATTTTGTCTGCAAAGACGGAGGATGCGGATAAAATTTTAGGACTTAACATCGGGGCAGATGACTATGTGGAGAAACCGTTTAATCCGCTTGAACTGGTAGCGAGGGTCAAATCACAGTTAAGGCGTTATACCCAGCTTGGAAATGCGGCAGAGAGCAGCGCATCGGTGTATACAGTCGGTGGATTGTCGATCAATGATGATTTAAAAGAAGTGACCGTGGATGGAGAAGTGGTAAAGCTGACACCGATCGAGTACAACATCCTTTTATTATTGGTCAAAAATCAGGGAAAGGTATTTTCCATTAATCAGATCTATGAGAGCATCTGGAATGAGGATGCGATCGGAGCGGACAATACGGTGGCAGTACATATCCGCCACATCCGTGAAAAAATCGAGATCAATCCGAAGGAGCCGCGCTATTTAAAGGTTGTGTGGGGCGTTGGATACAAGATCGACAAGAACTGATTCTGGGAGGGATTCCGTACGCCGGCATACAGGATAATGTCCGGCACGGGGATGGAGACTTCATATGGAAAAGAAATCATACACATACGGCAGTAAGCTGGCAGGGATGATCCTGCACCTGTTTTTTACGGTAATACTTACCATCGCTGTCTATCTTTTGGCATCACTGATCAGCAAAAATATTCTGCAGGTAACGGATATCGGTACAGATGATTTTTTTAATTCGGGCTACTATACCAAATGCATGGAGCAGAAATGCAGTGAACTGACCGATTATCTGCATCTGTTACAAAAAGGCAATAAGCGGAGTGCGGAGGACGATAAGCGTTATCTGCAGTATACAAATGAGTTTAAGCGTGAAGACACCAATTTCTGTTACTGGTATAAACAGAATGGGGTGTGGTATACCAATCAGCCGGATTCGGTGGAAGGCCAGGAGTTTGATACACAGACTGTTCTCATGGAGGCAAAGACCATGGGGGATTATCTGATCTATGATATGGAGAAGAAGGAATTTGGAACGGATATCCGCGGTATGGAGAATTACTTTTTTGACAGTTATAATAACCAGATGTATCTGCCACTGGAAAATGTGGTGCTTGTGATCGGAGTGGATACGGATCTGACGGCAAAAGACGATCTGTATGATGCCGAGATGGAGTATGTAAGACTGCATCCGTGGATCAAAGTCAGTATTGTTGCTGCGCTGGTCAGTCTGATGGGATGGGTATTAAGTCTTGTATATCTGACACTTGCAACCGGACACAGAGATGGGGAAGAAGGAGTTCATCTTAATTTTGTGGACCGGATAAAAACAGAGATCGTGACCGCCGTATTTATTGCAGCAACCAGTGAGCTCATCATGCTTTTGTCCCATGTAAATAATAAAACGTGGAACGTGTCGGGACTGTTGGTCGCATCGGGAACGGTCAGTCTATTGATTGATGTACTGTTTCTCATTTTTTATCTGAGCATGGTGCGCCGGATGAAGGCGGAAGTGATGTGGGAAAACAGCCTTGTCTGCTGGTTTGTAAAAGGGATGGACAAGTTTTTTGAAAAACGGACGGTGACGGTGAGCGTGCTGGTTGTCTTTGCAGTCCACATGATCGTCTGTTTCGTGCTTGCGATGGGAGCTTTTTATTACCACCGGGTAATCTGTCTGGTACTGCTTTTAATCTTCAGCGGCATGGAGGCATATCTCCTGCTGCGTTCTGCAGTGGAACATTATCAGGTATATGAAGGCGTGGAAAAAATTACGGAAGGTGTGCTAAGCAACAAGATCGACACAGAAGGACTGCATGGTGAGGATAAAAAACTTGCCGAAGCGATCAATAATATTGGCAGCGGTCTTTTGCATGCGGTGGATGACAGTACGAAAAATGAGCGCATGAAGGCAGACCTGATCACGAATGTTTCACATGACATCAAAACACCGCTGACCTCGATCATTAATTATGTCAATCTGATCAAACTGGAACATATTGATAATGAACGGGTGAATGGTTATATCCGAATCCTGGATGCCAAGTCACAGCGGTTAAAGCAGCTGACGGAGGATCTGGTTGAGACATCGCGTATTACATCCGGAAATGTCAAACTGGATATGCAAAAGATTGACTTAGTGGAGCTGATCTATCAGACGGCAGGCGAGTTTAATGAAAAATTTGAGGCGAAAGAGCTTACAATCGTCACCAAACTCCCGAAAACGGAAGTGATGATCCTTGCGGACGGCAGACAGCTCTACCGTGTCATCGAAAACCTTTATAATAATGTTGCAAAATATGCGCTGGAAAAAACAAGAGTTTATGTGGATGTGCATGTACTGGAGGAAAAAGTGACATTTTCCATCAAAAATGTTTCGGAGCGTTCCCTTGCGTTGGAAAACAGTAATGCGGGAGATCTGACAGAGCGTTTTATCCGTGGGGATGCCTCAAGAACGACCGAGGGAAGCGGACTGGGGCTTTCCATTGCAAAGAGTCTGACACAGCTTATGGGCGGCATCTTTTTCATCGGGGTGGACGGAGATCTGTTTAAGGCTTCGATCACATTCCCGATGTACAGGGAAACAATAGATACGGATGAATAAGAGAGTAAATTTACGGCTGTTTTCAGCAGATAGGGCATGCGCTTTCCAATGCTTTCGGTTTAACGTGTAAAAGTACTTGATTTTTGCTGATGCTGTCTATATAATTTTAAACAATGGATCTAATAGAAAATGGGCAAAAGAATGGAGGAAACCATGAAATTATACGATAGCGGTGTATATCTCGTAAATGGAAATGAACTGGTACCGGACGGTGCAAATGCCATCGAAGAGGTCGTAAAAAAGACCGGGGCAGCAGTGACCAAAGAGCAGGCGGCAGAAAATACGATTGCTTATGGTATCTTAAAAAATCATAATACATCTGGCAATATGGACAAACTTCAGATCAAGTTTGACAAGCTGACATCCCACGATATCACATTCGTCGGAATCATCCAGACAGCAAGAGCATCAGGATTAGAGAAGTTCCCGATCCCATATGTGCTGACGAACTGCCACAACAGCCTCTGTGCAGTCGGAGGTACGATCAACGAGGATGACCACATGTTTGGTTTGACCTGCGCAAAGAAATACGGCGGAGTTTATGTACCGCCTCATCAGGCAGTCATCCATCAGTTTGCACGCGAGATGCTTGCGGCAGGCGGAGCGATGATCCTTGGTTCTGATTCCCACACACGTTATGGCGCACTTGGTACCATGGCAGTCGGCGAGGGTGGACCGGAGCTTGTAAAACAGCTTTTAAACAAGACTTATGATATCGATATGCCGGGTGTGATCGGCGTTTATCTGACAGGCACGCCGATGAAAGGTGTCGGACCGCAGGATATTGCACTTGCCATTATCGGGGAAGTATTTGATAAAGGTTATGTAAAGAATAAAGTCATGGAGTTCGTCGGACCGGGCGTTGCAAATTTAAGCGTTGATTTCAGAATCGGCGTGGACGTTATGACCACAGAGACGACATGTCTTTCTTCCATCTGGAAAACAGATGACAAAGTAAAAGAGTTTTATGCGATCCACGGCAGACCACAGGATTACAAAGAGTTGAATCCGGGCAGCGTGGCATATTATGACGGAATGATCGAGATCGACCTTTCAAAGATCAAACCGATGATCGCAATGCCATTCCATCCGAGCAACACTTACACGATCGAAGAGTTAAATGCAAACCTGATGGATATCTTAGACGACTGCGAGAAACGCGCAGAGGTAAGCTTTGACGGAGCAGTTAAGCTTGACTTAAAGAGCAAAGTAAGAGATGGAAAACTCTATGTAGATCAGGGTATCATCGCAGGCTGCGCAGGCGGTGGATTTGAGAATATCTGTGATGCAGCAGACATCTTAAAGGGTGCGAGCATCGGACCGGATGAGTTTACGTTAAGCGTATATCCGGCAAGTACGCCGATCTATATGGAGTTAGTAAAGAATGGTGCAGTTGCATCCCTGATGGAGACAGGGGCGATCGTTAAGACGGCATTCTGCGGACCGTGCTTTGGCGCTGGCGATACACCGGCAAACAACGCATTTTCCATCCGCCACTCCACCAGAAACTTCCCGAACCGTGAAGGCTCCAAGGTACAGAAGGGACAGGTTGCCTCCGTTGCGCTGATGGATGCACGTTCGATCGCAGCAACAGCCGCAAACAAGGGATTTTTGACAGCCGCAACCGATGTGGATGTGAACTTTAGCAAACCGAAGTACTTCTTCGATAAAAATATTTACGCAAACCGTGTCTTTGACAGCAAGGGTGTAGCAGATCCTTCCGTTGAAATCCAGTTTGGACCAAACATCAAAGACTGGCCGGCAATGAGTGCATTGCCGGAAAATATGGTATTAAAAGTGGTATCCGAGATCCACGATCCGGTCACGACCACAGACGAGCTGATCCCGTCCGGAGAGACATCCTCCTTCCGTTCCAACCCGCTTGGACTTGCAGAGTTTGCACTTTCCAGAAAAGATCCGCAGTACGTGGGCCGGGCAAAAGAGATCCAGAAAGCGCAGAAAGCGTTAGAAGCCGGAAACTGTCCGTTAGAGGCAGTAGAAGAGTTAAAACCGGTTATGGATGTCATCGATAAAGTATTCCCGGAAACAAAATTTGAGGATAACCATTCCAATGGTGAGATCGGTTTTGGAAGTACGATCTTTGCAGTAAAACCGGGCGATGGTTCCGCACGTGAGCAGGCTGCTTCCTGCCAGAAAGTACTTGGAGGCTGGGCAAACATTGCAAATGAGTATGCAACCAAGCGTTACCGCTCGAACCTCATCAACTGGGGTATGCTTCCATTCATCATCCCGGAGGGCGAACTGCCGTTCAAGAATCTTGACTACTTATACATCCCGAATATCCGTAAAGCAGTCGAGGACAAACAGTCCGAGATTACAGCGTATGTGATCAAAGATGGAAAGGCAGAAGAGTTTAAACTTGGACTTGGTGCGATGACTGATGATGAGAGAGAGATCATCTTAAAGGGCTGTCTGATCAATTATTACAGAGGGTAAAACCGCAGACTGATATTTTGGGGCATCGGCGCGTGAGCACCGGTGTCCCTTTTTGCAAAATCCAGTAATTAACAAAAATTTCAGCAAAATCTGATTGCGTTGCCTGTCTGCGAAGGTTATAATGAAAATATTAGATAAGACGGAGGATGGCAATTTGGACGAACAGGAAAAGATAAAAAAAACATCCCAGGAAACAGAATGGGAATTAAAACCACAGTATGTCATCATCGCACTGGTCGTATTTGTGACTTTCTGCTGCTGCATACTGTTTTTCTTTATGATCTACCGTTACAATGGATTCACAGACTTCTGGAAGAAGCTGTCTTTGATCTTACAGCCGATCATTATCGGTGTAGTGATCGCATATCTGTTAAATCCAATCATGAAATTTTTAGAGGGACACCTGCTTAAGTTTTTAGAGCCGCGGATGAAAAGCAAACGCAAAGCGAAAAAGACATCACGGGGAATAGCAATTACCGGATCACTGGTATTTTTAGTGGGAATCTGTGTGCTTTTAGTGGCGGCGATCGTTCCATCTATCTCTGCGAGTATCCAGAGCATGATCACATCGTTTCCACAGGAAGCAAAGGATCTGACGAAATGGGTAGACGAGGTGACAAACGGTGATACGGAACTTGCGTCCATGATACAGCAGGGCGTGGACAAAATAACGGATACGGTTGAGACCTTTTTTGAAGATGATATTTTTTCAAAGGTACAGACTTATCTTACATCGATCACAAGCGGTGTGATCTATGGTGTCAAATTCGTTTTAAATGTGATCGTCGGTCTGATCATTTCAGTCTATGTGATGGCAGACCAGGAACATTTTGCAGGACAGGCGAAAAAGATCGTATATGCGATGTTTAAACCGGTGCGGGCAAATGTTATCGTTGATACTGTCCGTAAGAGCAATGAGATTTTCAGTGGATTTATCAGTGGTAAAATATTAGATTCGGCGATCATTGGTGTGCTCGCCTATATCGTGCTTGCAATCATGAAGATGCCGGATACGGTGTTAGTCGCCGTGATCATCGGTGTCACGAACGTTATACCGTTTTTCGGGCCGTTTATCGGCGCGGTGCCGTCCTTTATCATTATCGTGCTTCAGAATCCGATACAGGGATTATATTTCCTGATCTTTATCGTTGTGTTACAGCAGATCGACGGAAATATCATTGGACCGAAGATCCTTGGAAGTTCTACCGGATTATCGGCATTCTGGGTTGTATTTGCAATTCTGGTATTTGGCGGATTATGGGGATTCCCGGGAATGCTGCTCGGTGTGCCGTTAATGGCAGTGATTTATTATGTTGCACAGAAAACGGTATCTTATTTCTTAAAGAAGCGTGGACTTACAACAGATACACTGGCATATGTATATCTGACTAAAGTTGACAAGGAGAGTAATCAGCCTGTTTATGATAAAAATCCGTCAAAAAAAGAGTTGAAAAAACATCATGGAAAACATATCGAGGAATCCATAGAAGAGAGTAAAAAAGAAGAATAAGATCAATGATAGAAAAGAGGGTATGGCAGACTGCAAACCCTCTTTTTTTGCCTGTATCATGGCTTTTTTTTCTAAGATTAAATTTTGACATCTATATGTGCGTATGATAAACTAAGAACAAAAGAAGCAGCAAAAGAATAGCGCGTTCTGAGGTGGCATAATTTGGATAAATATGAATATAAATTAAAGCTGGATCAGATGAAATCTCTGACGGCCGAACATAATTATGAAAAGGCAGCAGAGATAGCTGATACGATTAACTGGAATAAAATAAAAAATGTAAATGCACTTGTAAAAGTTGGAGAGATTTATGAGAATACCGGTCGTTTAGAAGACAGCCGTGAGGTTTTGCTTATGGCATATGACCGGTCTCCAATTGGAAGAATGATCATTTACCGCCTGGCAAAAGTTGCCATTAAAATGAAAAATTTTGATGAGGCGAAAGATTATTATCAGGAATTTGTGGAGATCGCACCACATGATAATTTGAAATATGTGTTGAAATACGAGATCTGTAAAGCCCAGGGCGCAAATATAGAAACTCTGATCGGAATTTTAGAGGAGTTAAAAGAGCAGGAATATACCGAAGAATGGGCATTTGAACTTGCATGTCTGTATCATAAAGCAGGTATGGCAGATAAGTGTGTGGAGGCATGTGATGAACTGGTACTGTGGTTTGGTGACGGTCCATATGTAGAGCGTGCCTTAGAACTGAAGATGATCTATCAGCCGTTAAATAAACAGCAGGAAGAAAAGTATCGCAGATTTTGTCAGAAACGCGAAGGTGTTGTTGAGGTCAGACCGGAGGAGGAGCTTGACTCCGGTGAGATCGTGAATGAAACCGTACAGATACCGGATGTGAAGCTTTCACCGGAACGGTTTAATACACAGAATCTGCAGGAAGAGCTGCAAAAGAGCATGCAGCAGATCATGCAGGCGACGGAAAAAGAAACTGTTACAGACAGTATGGACAACATCAAAAAGCTTGTGGAGGAGATTCCATATCTGCAGCTTCCGAAAGAAGAATATGATCCATCTGAGGAAGAGGAAGATACGCTGGAACATATAGAGACGGATCACGAGATCGATGATTCGTTAAAGATCAATTTCAAAGAGCTGCTTGCAGAAGAACATGATGGACAGATTGGGATGTATATGCCGGAGAAAACGGCATTAGAGCACCAGATCACAGGTCAGATGAGCATTGAAGAAGTGCTTGCTGAGTGGGAAAAGACGAAATATGCCGCAGAAGTTGCATTAGAAGATGCAAAGCAGCGCAGACTTGAATCTGCAAAGGCGCGTGCGCTGCAGGAAGCAGAAGAAATTATGGGACGTCTTGCAGACATTATTCCAAAGCTTGATGCAGGTGTTGCTCCAAAAGATATACTGCAGGATCAGTACATAGAAGGCAAGCCGTTAGAAAATGACAGGGCAGCAGCTATGGTTGCAAACATGAATCAGATCTTACAGGAAGAGATTGACCGGATATCGACAGAGACGGCGGATATCGATAAACAGCTGGCAGAGGCAGCCGGAACAGCAGCGTCCGCAATGGAACCGGAACCGGCAGCGTCAATGGGAGAGATATCTGGGCCAGGAGTGAATGCAGCGGAGCTTGCAGAAGAAGTATCCGGGATGATGCAGGAGAAAGAAGATGTGGAAATATCCGGACAGGAGCAGATACCGGGATCTCAGCCGGATGAGGAAATCGCAGATCTCTCCGCAGAAGAAACGGATGAGGAAACTGTAGATCTCAGTACAGAGGAGAAGGCGGCAGAGGAAGTTTCAGATATTAGTGAAGAGAAAACATCTGAAGCAGATGATTTTGATATAGTTACCGCAGACACGATCGATCTTGGCAAAGTGGTAACGGAACAGGCATTAGCCGAAACGGTAGAGCATATTACCGATACGGAAAGCGCGACGGATGATATCACACAGAAAGAGCTGGCTGACAACACGGCAGTTGAGGTAACGAAAGAGGTTCTTAAGAAAGAGGACCGGGTGGAAAGAGTCCTTCCGGAGATCACAGAGCCTGAGGATGAGACCGGTTTTGAGGCAGTTACATCACTGGGTGAAGAACTTCGGGGGATATTTACCTATTTTGTTTCGATCAAGGGAATGGAAGAACAGATTTGTCAGGCACTTACAGGTGCGGCAAGACATCTGATAACAGGAAAGGATGCTTCTACCGGAAATATGGTGATCCAGGGTGGCAGCGGAAGTGGCAAAACAGTCCTTGCAACGGCTATGGTGAAAGCACTTCAGAAAGAAACCGGAAAACCAAAAGGAAAGGTTGGAAAGATTGAAGCTTCCGCATTGAATAAAAAGGATGTAGCATCACTGTTAAAGAAAATTTCCGGGGGCTGTCTGATCATAGAGAAAGCCGGAGATATTTCCAAAGAAACGGCAGTCCGGCTGGCACTTCTTCTGAAAAGTGATACAAGCGGATTATTTGTCATTATGGAAGATACACACCGTGGAATTGAGAAGGCACTCGGCAGAGATGAAGGATTTGCTTCCCGTTTCTCTGAGAAGATCAATATTCCGATATTTACCAGTGATGAGCTTGTTTCATTTGCGAAAGCGTATGCAAACGAACTTGGCTATACAATAGATGAGATGGGTATTCTGGCACTTTACAACAGTATCAGCAATATTCAGAAATATGACAAGGCAACAACGCTTACAGAGGTAAAAGAGATTGTGGACGATGCGATTCATAAATCTGAGAAGGGCGGTTTACGAAAAGCATTTAGCATTATTACGTCCAGAAGATATGATGATGAAGATTATGTGATTCTTCGCGAAAAAGATTTTGGAATCTAAAATATACAGGCTATAATCATGACATAAAAATAAAGGGGTGTAAGGGTATGGCTAATTTTTCAGAGTTGGATCGCTATTTATTTGGACAGGCGACGCATTACGAGATTTACCGGAAACTGGGGGCTCATTTTACGGATCAATATGGAATTCGTGGAGTATGTTTTGATGTGTGGGCTCCGAATGCCGCAAGAATATGGGTGATTGGTTCTTTTAACGGATGGGATGAAACGGCAGATGAAATGACAAGGTTAGAGCCGGATACCATGGGAATATTCGAATTGTTTATTCCGGGGATCGAGGAAGGTGCACTGTATAAATACCTGATAGAGACGAAAGATGGAAAACGGCTCTATAAGGCGGATCCATATGCAAATTATGCAGAGCTTCGTCCGGGAACGGCATCTGCCGTCACGGATATAGAGCATTTTAAGTGGACCGATGAAAAATGGATGGAAGAGCGTGCAAAGACCAAAGATATCTATGCAAAACCTATGGCGATCTACGAGGTACATCCGGGATCCTGGATGCGCCATCCGGGCAGAGAGGATGACGGATTTTACAGTTATAGGGATCTTGTGAAATATCTGATCCCGTATGTGAAGGAGATGGGATATACACATATTGAGCTGATGGGTATTTCCGAGTATCCGTTTGACGGTTCCTGGGGATATCAGGTAACCGGTTATTATGCACCGACTTCCCGTTATGGAACGCCGCAGGATTTTGCATATTTTATCAATGAATGTCACAAGCACAAGATCAGTGTGATCCTAGACTGGGTGCCGGCGCATTTCCCGAAAGATGCACATGGACTGGCTGAGTTTGATGGAACATGTCTGTATGAATATGCGGATCCAAGAAAAGGAGAACATCCGGACTGGGGTACAAAGATATTTGATTACGGCAAGAATGAAGTAAAGAATTTCCTGATCGGCAGTGCATTGATGTGGATCGAGCATTATCATATTGACGGGCTGCGTGTGGATGCAGTGGCATCTATGTTATATCTGGATTATGGAAAGCAGCCGGGACAGTGGGTTCCGAATAAATACGGTGATAATAAGAATCTTGAGGCAGTGGAGTTCTTTAAGCATGTCAATACACTGATCCTTGGAAGAAACCCGGGAGCAGTCATGATCGCTGAGGAATCTACGGCATGGCCGAAAGTCACCGGCCGTGTGGAAGATGACGGACTGAATTTCAGTTATAAATGGAATATGGGATGGATGCATGATTTCCTGGATTATATGAAACTTGATCCGTATTTCCGCAAGGATAATCACCACAAAATGACTTTTGCCATGAGTTATAACGAGAGTGAGAAATACATTCTTGTGCTTTCCCATGACGAAGTGGTACATCTGAAATGTTCCATGATCAATAAGATGCCGGGCGAGATGGAAGATAAATTTAAAAATCTGATGGTCGGCTATGCGTTTATGATGGGACATCCTGGTAAAAAACTTTTGTTTATGGGACAGGAATTTGCACAGCTTCAGGAGTGGAGTGAGGCGAGAGAATTAGACTGGTATCTGCTGGAAAACCCGGATCATAAGCATATGCAGAACTGGGTGAAGAAATTATTACATATTTATCAGAAAAATCCGGCACTCTATGAACTTGACAGCAGCTGGGGTGGATTTGAATGGATCAATGCAAATGATGCTGAGCGCAGTATTTTCAGCTTTATCAGAAAGAGCAAAGACGGAAAGAATAATCTGCTTTTTGTATGCAATTTTACACCGGTGGAACGCAGCGACTACCGCGTAGGCGTACCAAAACACAAGACTTATAAACTGATTTTAAACAGTGACGATGCAGAATTTGGCGGAAGCGGCAAAGAGCGTCCGGTAAATTATAAATCTGTGTCGAAGGAATGTGATGGAAGACCATACTCGTTTGCATATCCGCTTCCGGGCTTTGGTGTGGCAGTATTCCGCTATTAAAAACTGTATAAAATAGCAGAACAGCGTTTGGAATCGTATCGAAAAACTTAATAAATGTGCTGATGTATCCGATATATACATCAGCTATGGATGGCGCAGATATTTCAGGGAAGTGAAAGTATGCGCCATTCTTTTGTCCTGATATAACCGGATTGGTCAGATATAACTGAGTGAAAAGCAGAAATCAGGCAAGGAAAAACTGTACGGAAAGTATGTAAGAACAGAAATGACAAGGAGAGTCGGATCATGAGAATAGATAACCAACAGCAGCAGAATAAGGGCGTGATGGATTTAATGCCGCAGACAGGCGCCGTGGAAGAAAAAAACGGAATTCAGATGTTTGCGGATGCGGTAAAGACAGAGAGTAGTAAAAAATCTGCAGGAACTACGTCTTTTCAGGCAAAAGAGGTTACTTATCTGAATCCGGCAAAAGAAGAGAAAAAGACGGTCATAGATGAAATAGAGCAGTCTGGTTCCATGGATGCAGGCGAGCGAAAAGCACAGATGGCTGTGCTTGCGGAAACTACTTCACCAGAAGATTATGAAAGAATGCAGGAGGATGGCTTTTCACTGGATGATACCACGAGCAATAAGATCGTGACCGTGACGGATAAGATCAAAGCACAGCTGGCAAAGGCGGGGGTGGATATTTCTAAATTTGGAGATGATCTTGATCTCGAACAGCTTGCACAGATCACGGGCAGTCCGGAACTTGCAGTTCAGATCGCAAACAGTCTGCGGGAAGCGGATCTGCCGCTTGCGGATGATAATTTTAAACAGATCGCAGAGACAGTAAATATGGCGGATTCTTTATCCGCATTGGATGATGGCGCTGTAAAATATCTGATTGATAATCGGTTAGAGCCTACGGTGCGAAATATATATTTTGCTGAGCATTCTGCAAGTGCAGGCTATATTCCGGCAGAACAGCAGGATATTTCGTCCTTCCTTCCACAGGTGAAAAACGTGATCGCATCAGCAGGACTGGAAGTAAATGATGATACCATTGCAACCAGTAAGTGGATGTTAGAAAATGATATACCGCTGACGAAGGAGAATCTTACTTATGCACAGGCTCTGCGCCAGACGGGACTGACCACGGGGGCAGAAGATATTGCCGCACTTGCAGCAGAGGCGGTCAGCGAAGGGAAAAGCGCACAGGATGCGGTGATCCTGTCCGGCTATACATGGATGGAGCAGGCGAAAGACGCTGTGGATACCGTAGAAAATGCCACGGATGAAGATCTTGCTTATATCGTGGAAAAAGGATTGCCACTTACCCTGGACAGTTTAAGGGAAGCTGCGGCAAACCGGACATCGGGAACGGCGGCGTCAGAAAGCCAGACGGTGGGAACTGTGGCATCACCTGAAGCTCAGAGTGAGGATGCAGCGCAGAGCATTGCGAACGAGAGTTATACCCCAAAAGGGCAGCAGCTTCTGACGGCACGCAGACAGTTAGAAGAAATTCGTCTTGCAATGACGGTGGAAGCAAATTACCGGCTGTTAAAACAGGGCATTTCCATTGATACCGAGCCGTTGGTAAAACTGGTGGAACAGCTGAAGGATCAGGAAAATGCATATTATAAAAATCTCCTGATATCTGAAGGTGTGGATGTGAACGACGAGCAGGTGGAACTTTTTAGAGAGGTCGATAAAAAAGTTTCCGATATGCGTTATGTTCCGGCATATGTGCTTGGAATGAAAGATGCCGAGGTGTCGACGATCAATGGTGTCCATAAAGCCGGTATGGAACTGAAAAGTTCTTTTGAAAAGGCAAGTCAGCAGTATGAGACCCTGATGACAGCACCGAGAGCTGATCTGGGGGATTCCATCCAGAAGGCATTCCGTAACGTGGATGATATTTTAAACGACCTTGATATGGAACTGACGGATGAAAACCGTCGTGCGGTTCGGATTCTTGGATATAACAGTATCGAGATCACCCAGGATTCTGTGTTTCAGATGAAAGCAGCAGATGAAGAAGTGCAGCGTGTCTTTAAAAATATGACTCCGGCGGTTGTCACACAGATGATAAAACGCGGGATCAACCCACTGGAAATGGATTTTACATCGTTAAACCAGGAGGCAGAGAACATTAAGAGCGAGGAGTCTGGTAGGGAGGATAACCGCAGATTCAGTGAATATCTCTGGAAAATGGAACAGAATCACGAAATCAGTGAGGAGGAGCGAAGCTCTTATATAGGAATCTATCGTCTGATCCGACAGGTAGAAAATACAGATGGTGCAGCAATCGGTGCACTGATACAGCAGGGATCGCCCCTTACGATGAAAAATCTTCTGACAGCTGTGCGGTCTGAAAAACGCAGCAATAAGATGGATTATTCTGTAGATTCTGATTTTAATGGCGTATCCGGGACATCCAATGGCAGCTCGATTACGGATCAGATTGAGGCAGCCTATCAGAATAACTGCTTAAAAGATGCTTCGGAATTACTGACACCGGAGCGTGCGAAAGTGTTGTTTGATCAGGATTCTGACTGGGAGAACATGACGCCGGAGGAATTTAAAGCAGCGCTGGAGCTGGCAAAAGAACAGGCAGATGAGAGTGGCATTGATGCAGATTATGCAAAAGAGCAGCTTGCGCAGTTAGAGCAGGCAGCAAATGCGGATGAGAGTATTTATCGTATTTTGGATAAATATGATATTCCAAATACAATATCAAATGTGCTGGCAATGGAATCCATGCTCAACCAGCGTAATCAGATGTTTCGTAAGATTTTTGGAAGCAGTATGGCAGACCACAATGGAGACAATCAGGTAGATGCGGATGATTTAGAAGCAATTAAGCAGGAATTGTTAGAGGAATTTGGAGAAGCTGTTTCAGAACCGGCAGATATGGCGGCTGCGCAGGAGAAGTTAGGCGAACTTGCAGAAAATGTGATGAAGACGATGATAAACAGCGATCATGTGACGAGTCTTGATGTGCGTGAGATGAAAATGCTTTCCGCGCAGCTTTCCGTAAACAGTATTCTTGCAAAAGAAGAGCAGTATGCTGTTCCAGTAATGGTCAATGATGAACTTATGAATGTTTCTGTTAAAATCGTGCGCGGTGTGGACAAAAAAGGAATCGTCGATATAATGATGGAAAGTGAATTGCGCGGAAAGATCGCGGCGACATTCCAGGCAAAGGAAGATGGTATACATGGACTGGTCGCCACAGATTCAGAGGAGACGGCAGAACTCTTTGAAGAACAGGCACAGAATCTTATGGATTCGCTTGGCGGAGAGAATGATGATGTTACAGAATTACACTGTGCACACATAAAGGACCTTGATCTGAATCATTTCTCCATGGGAGCGTTTGGAGTCGATGCAAAGAATGAAACTCCGACCTCTGAGGATCAGGATACTTACCGTGTGCAGACCTCACGTTTGTATGGAATTGCAGAGCATTTTATCAAAGCAGTAAAAGGAACACTCGCACAGGAGGCATAAAAATTGATTTTCGGACTACATGGATTCCGATAGATAATTTTGTATACCGATATATATGGCATTTACGAGCTTATTTTGGTAGTCGTCTGTCAAAAGAAGATCTGCCTCTGTCGGATTACTTAGAAACCCACACTCTACAATAACGGTAGGTGTGGGTGTTTTTTTGAGCAGATAATAGCTTTCATTTGCTTTTGCAACGCGGTGATTATCAGGATCAACATTTGCGATCAGGCTGTCCTGGATCGTATCTGCCAGTTTTTTTCCATCCTGCGACTGACCAAAATAAAATACCTGTGCACCGCAGACTTCCGGAGACGGATAGCTGTTCTGGTGCAGGCTGACCGTAAAGATGGGGGCTGCCTCCGTGATGATTTTACAGCGGTTTTGCATATCTTCCGCTTTTTTGTTGGTGTTTCCCTCAGAATAAAGACCGATGTCCGAGTCGCGTGTTAGGATAATCCGGATGGAATCCTGCTTGAATTTATCCCGAAGTTTCAGTGCCAGCGCAAGATTGATGTCCTTTTCCAGTGCGTCATTGGTGCCGACTTTGCCGGGATCGATACCGCCGTGCCCGGCATCGATCACGATCGATAAATTACCGGAAGGTGAGCTGGTCTGTCCGGTGTCCCCGGTAAGCTCTGTATTATGTGCGGAATCTGTGTCCGGTGTGCCTTTTGTGTCTATGTGACTGTTTTGTACAAGTATGGCGCTTTGACTTCCAAGAAAAAATGCGGCGATCACCAGACAGACAGCCATGATAAGTTCTATCTTTTTTTTCATAAAAACCCCGGAGTATCGTTTTTATAAAATATTCACGATATCCGGGGTTTATGTCATAATAAAATGATTGAATATTTGAATGATTGTATTTAATTGATGTATTTAATGATAGTGTCCCAGATAGAAGGCAGCTCTAAACCAAGTTTCCAGAAGGAGCCGCCGGCAAGCTGGTTTTCCTGAAAGACTTTTAATTTCTCTTCCAGGGAAGCAGCATCCTCCACCCATATTTTGTAAGTGATACCATTGTTTTCGTATTGTACATAATATTGACCGTCAATGTCTGACCATACCGGTTCGGCAGCATTTGTACTGATCAGTTTTTGAATCTCTGACATGCTTGTTGCATAGGAATCCAGTGTAAAAAGCTGATAGCTGTCGGCTGAGTCACTGGTGCCAGCAGCTTCATCGGCAGCCTGGGCATCGGCAGCAGCATTGTCTGTTTCATCAGTGTCGTTATTATTGTTATCGGATGTCTGTGTTGTGCTGTCAGCACCTGTGGTGTCATCAACAGGTGTCTCGGACCATACACGGGCATAAAACGGCATGCCTAAGATCAGCTGATCTGCCGGAACTTCTTTTAAGGTATTGGCAACGCCTTCTTTTACAAAGCCGATCGAAGCTACAGATCCTGCTTCCTCAGAACCGGCATAATGTTCATCGTATGCCATGACAACAACATAGTCTGCAAAAGTTGCCTGTTCTGCGCGATTATAGAATGCAGTAAAACTACTGGGAACATAATCGTCCACGGAAAGAACAATGCCATTGTTTGCACATTTTAATGACAACTCCCGTATGAACTGAATATAAGAGTCACCGACTTCAGAACTTAATGCTTCAAAGTCAACATTGATACCGTCAAAATTATATTGAATAGCTGCGGAGATCAGGTTATTGATCAGGTTCTCACGTTTGGATGTATAAGTTAAAACGGATGTGGTGTCGACATCTTTGTTTTCCAGATTGCTTACAAGTGCCCAGACTTCAATACCTTTCTGGTGGCAGTAATTTACATAGTCGGAGCTTGCAAGTGAGGCAATGTTTCCGTTATTGTCATTCAGGTAAAACCATGTAGGGGAGATAACATTGATCCCCTTGGTGTTCTGAAGCACGGATGCAATGGTTGTATTGGCATCTGCGTTTGTGATCTGATGCCATGCCATATTGATCTTAAAATCTTTTTTTATATGTGTAAATTCTTCCGCAACATAATCGCTGGTCAGCGTTTTTGTGGATGTTGCGCCAAGTGCTTTTGATTTGATATATCCGATGATTCCTTCTGCAGTGGATACTTTTGTCCAGGTATCTCCTGTTTCTAAAACAGTAACTTCCGTGTTTTTGCCGATATCTGCGAGGATCGGACTCTTGATGCCGCCTTTTTGACGGAGCTGTGTTTTTTGCTTCGCCGGCGCAGTGGTGTAGTCACCCCAGGCAGTCGTAAGAATTACACGGTTTGGTGAGTCAAGTACTTCATAGGAGAAATCGGAGTACAGTTTTAAAAAGTCGATTGCGATATATGCAGTCTGGGCATCCGCCTTGACAATTGGGTGATCTAAGGAATGAGAATCCTTTGTCACATAATAGCTGGTACTGTCTGCATCCGCAGAAATCAAATCTGTTGCAGTTGTGTAAAGAAGTTTATTTTCATTGTGATCCCAGTAAAAACGGTCATTCAGATAAGAACATACAGTTTCATAATCAAGATAGACAGTTCCGTTAAGGAGTTTTCCTTTTGCGTCGAGAATCTGGTTATCTAAGATCAGAGCTACGTCCTGTTCGCCGGACAGATTATAATAATCAGATAAATTCATATGTTCTTTGGAAGGTGTATATTTTTCTATGATGCTTCCGAGAAGCATAAAACAGATAATGACGACGATCAGAGCGCCGGCAGCCAAAATAGGGACAAATTTTTTCTTCATGTTAAGAACCCTCTTCTTCTTAAGAATTATCGTTTGTGTTCCTATTGTAGCATAATGATATGTAAATTCAAAGTTATTTACTCTTATTTTACGGCAGAGCTTATGTTCGGTAAAACTCTGCCGTTTCTTTTTGTCGGATTTGTATATCGTCTTAGATATTTTTTCTTATTCTGACCGGGTGGGCATTGAGGTACTCCATCCCTGTCAACTGTTATGATACCGGATCTGTCTGCAAAATGTACAGACCGTTATCAAAGGTTCGTTTTTTTGATCTTATCAAAATGTAATTCTGTTAACACCCCCTCGTTGAATATATAATCTCTCATGTAAGAATTTTCTTCTGTGACGGAAAGCTCTTCTGTGACCTCTTTTGAATTGCTTGGCACACCTTCGAACCAGATGGTTGTCCCCATATGTTCTAAGGAAGAGAGCTCTAAATAAAGCTTTTTCATATGTTTAGAATCCAATGTAGTTATCCCCCGTTATTACTTACTGTATGACAAAGCGGATCAAAGTCCTTTGTTCCCAAAAGGAAATTCGCTGGTTACAATTATGTGATATATTAAAAAAATGTTTTGCGCAGAAACTTTTCAGCAGATAAATTCCTGCAGAATGGAAAAGTGTTCTTTCTTTATATAAAATGGATCCGGAATGGATGGAACACTGCTTATGGAAATCTGATAAAGACGGGAAAAATCACGAATCTGTTTTGGACTTTCCGTTCGTGTTAGACAGTAAAAACCTTCCCCAAGGTTTGTATAGTGACTGATCGATTCTAATAATTCCCGATATTGCCTGATATTCCATGGTGCGAGACTTCCGATGACAAGTTTTCTGTCACAGCGCAGAAATTCATTGATACAGCACTCATTAAAACTTCCAAAATCAAGGAGCAGGATATGGTATCCCTGATTATATAGCTCCGGCAGTTCGTCCGGTGTTATGTCCGGATAGTAATCTACTCCATGAATGTCAAAAACAGTCCGGTTACCCATAAACCCGCATCTGCATGGGAGCGTGGTTTCAGAGGGAATTGTTGAAAGGTTTTTTCTCTTATGCAGCTCTAACAGTGCAGTTTTTTTATGCAGCTTGGAATGGCACAGGTTTGAAAGTGTAATTGCAAGGTGTGTTACACCGGCACCGGCTGTGCAACCTAAAATACCTATGGTAAGTCTCTTATTTAAGTCAGTTTTTCCGATGTTCCGGATGATGTATCAGCTCCTTTCGTTGTAGAATTTGCATAATAAGACGTTCCTTCTCTGGAGTCACATAAAAAGGATTGATGTCTTCAGGAAAACAATAGACCGGATTTTTCAGATATCTGGCATATTTTTTTGCAGCATTTTTATTGCCATGGTTGCAGATATATATGTAAGATCCAGTATTTTCAAGCCGGCTGATAAAAGACAGTGTATCTGCAAAATCCCATGGACTGCCGCTTAACAGGATAAATGTCAGGTCGAAGTGACCAAAGTCAGAATATTCGCTGGTGTGAGTGCCAAAATCCCTTACCCGGATGACAGATGGTAAAACAGGATCTTCAATTCCGGGACCATAACAGGGAGTGGCGGTAAAATTTTTTGACTGAAAGATTCCCTCGTGTTCTGTGAGCGAAATCCCTGTCTGGGTCATGGATATAAGGTTGTCAGAATGATCCATTGGTATATAACAGCAGGGAATATGTCTGTGATTCAGTGTGTTTACCAGGGATACTGAAAAAAATGTTGCACCGGCACCGGAACGGCTGCCGATCACGGCTATGTTTTTTATGAGATGTGCAAATGAGTGACACGCAGAATATCTCTTTTTGGATGACTGTCGGAAGATAAGACCTTTTTTGACCGGATTTTTTCCCCCGGCAAGTTCTGACAGTGCAAGCATAAGATCTGTGGCTGTCTGGTATCTGGAATCCGGATTCCGGTCGGCCGCTTTTTCTATAATATGCGTGAGTGTTTCAGAACAGTCAGGTGTGCATGCTCTGGCGAGTGCTTCTAACACTTTCCCAAGAGAATAGATATCGGAAGCTGTAGTTACGGTATCTCCGTTAAGAGCTTCCGGCGCTGCATATCCTTCTGTTCCGTATAACTGGAAATTTTTACCGAAAACGGTAATAAATGAAGCAATTCCAAAGTCGATTATTTTTACCTGATTTCCACATAATATAATATGCTCCGGTTTTAAATCCTGATACAGGATAGGGTATGGAGATAAATGATGCAGATAATCAAGAACGGCGCAAATCTGCATGCCGTAATTTATGAATTGTTCCTCTGGAATTATTTCCTGATGGAGAATAAGATCCTCCAGTGAATCACCCTGAATAAATTCTTCTATCATATAAAAAAAATGATCGTCTTCGTCGATATCATATATGAGGGGGATGCCAGGATGATTAAGATTCTTCAGAAGGCCGGCTTCCTTTAAAAGCTGTTCTTCTGAAAAGTTGGAAGTGTTTCGTGCCGTGTCTTTGGGGATACACTTAATAGCACGATAAACTTTCAGTTTGAGATGTTCGGCAAGATAGACAGTGCCGCTGCTGCCGGCACCAAGAGTCGAAATAATACGGTATTTGCCAAACAATAATTTGGTATCTATGCGATATCCGCTCCTTTCTGGGCGTGTCATATTCGCATCTCATGCATAGTTTATATCATGAATTATTTTACATTGCAACTTCTTTTGTAATGTTTGTGTAATATATACAAAGATTAATGCTTATAATACAGCATATGTTACAGAAAAAAAGCAGTTATGGTTTTAGAAAGTTTTAATAATGGTATACTTTACATCGATATTGCATTTGTTTATAATAGATGTACAGTTTACAAGGTTTTCCGGATAAAAGGAAGTGATTGTATGAAAATTGAAAAAGTAAATGATAATCAGATTCGCTGCACACTGACGAGAGAAGATTTAGCAGAACGTCAGATCAAGTTAAGTGAGTTGGCATATGGCACGGAAAAAGCGAAGATGCTGTTCCGTGACATGATGCAGCAGGCAGCATACGAGTTTGGGTTTGAGGCAGATGATATTCCGCTGATGATAGAGGCGATTCCGCTTTCGGCAGATACCATTATATTAGTCATTACAAAAGTAGAGTATCCGGAGGAGCTTGATACGAGATTTTCCAAGTTTTCTGATCCGGATCCTGAGGATTTATATGACGATGCTATTGTTGGTGGAAATGCTCCGATTTCCGAGGGGGCAGATGATATACTTGGATTATTCAAAAAACAACAGGAATTGAGAAATGCAGCAAAAACGCAGCAGAATAGCAATTTCGTACCGTCAGATGGCGGTCAGAAAGAAAAAGAAGATCCGGTCAAGGTCCTTGTAGACATTACGAAATTGTTTATGTTCCAGAATCTCACTGAACTGTCAAAACTCGCGGCTGTGTTAGGCGGTTTTTACAAAGGTAAAAATGACCTGTATGAAGATGTTGCAACACACAGATATTATCTTCTGGTAAGTAAGAGCAGCCAGTCACCGGAGGAGTTTAATAAGGTGTGCAATATTTTATCTGAGTATGGAGCCCAGCAGGCATATTCACCTGCGACGGAGGCTTTTTTTGGCGAACATTACAGACTGGTGATAAAAGGAAAAGCGCTGCAGATGCTTGCCGCATTATAACTGACGGACGATGATTTTATGAACGATAGATCAGTTTGATATCAGAAAAGGATCGTGAAGATGAGCAAAATCATTTTCACGATCCTTTTCTGATGTAATCATTTTTACCTGTAAGATGGTATTCCAAACTTACTATGCAAGGTCTTTTGCAAGAAAATCATTGATCTCTTTTACAAGAGCATCCGGCTCAATTCCATGAACCATAGCGGCCTCTTCGATGGTCTCCATCTGGGAAGATGGGCATCCGAGACAATGCATACCGATATTTAAAAGAATTGGCGCGATGTTTTCGTCAATCTGAAGCAGTTCGCCGATCATAGTAGATTTTGTTACCTGTGTCATATAGTCCTCCTTATAAAAAAATAGGTGTTTTTAGTTTTTATCACAGCTTATTATGCCTAGATGTGGTCATTATAATACGAATCGACAGGGATTGCAATCAGTTCCAACGGAAGTACGAAAAAATAAACATGGAGAATCCGTGAAAAAATTTATAATTTTTCAAACAACTGACTCTTTAGAGAAAGTGTGTTGAAACCGATATATACAGCAGAGAATTGGGACATGGAGTGTCGGAAATACAGCATGGATGCGTGGCGGAGACAATAGAAGGAGAAGAGAATGAGAATAAATTACAATGTGTCAGCAGCGATTGCGAATAAACATTTACTTGGAATTGAGGATAATTTAAGTGCATCGATGGAACGGCTTTCATCGGGACTTAAGATCAACCATTCCAAGGACAATCCGGCAGGAATGGCTATTTCCAACAAGATGAAAGCACAGATTGATGGTTTAAACCGGGCTTCCCAGAATGCATCGGATGGTATTTCTGTTATTCAGATCGCAGATGGTGCGCTGAGTGAAACGACCAGTATTTTACAGCGTATGAGAGAACTTTCCGTGCAGGCAGCGAGTGATGCAACAATGACACCGGCGGATAAAGAAGCAATCCAGAAAGAAATCACTTCATTAAAAGATGAGATTGACCGTATTTCAACGGATACAGAGTATAACAGCAAAACACTTTTAGATGGTTCATTAGATACCAGGGTTTACACCAAAAATGCAACAAGAGTGGACATTTCTGATCATGTGAAAGCAGGACAGTATCAGCTTTCCATTGATACAGCAGCTACACAGGCCGGACCTGTGACTGCAAATCGGAATTATAATTCTACAGCACCGATCGGCGTATCCGGAACGATGAGTATTAATGGATCTAAAGTAGAGATAGAGGCAACCGATACTTATGCAGAGGCTTTTGGGAAGATCAGAAATGCAGCAGAGACTGGTGAAACAACCGTTAAGATTGAAACGAATGGAGCACTTTCATTTACCGCAGAACAGTACGGAATGTCAAGCATCTTAGAGATCGCATTTGATGATAAGCAGCTTGCTAATGCACTTGGATTTACAGCAGCCGGAGGAAACAGTGTTGTAGAAGATCCAGAGAATAAAGGCAGCTATGTATACGGACAGATTCAGAATGGCAAAGTGATCGTACCTTCCGGTACGGATGCCGAAGTAACGCTCACAAAACCGGGTGATGGAACCGGGTTTGGTGATACAGCTACGGTAAAAACGGATGGAAATAAGATTACAATTACAGACAGAGCCGGATTTGAGATGTCATTTCTTGCTGATGCAGGTTATACGGGTGATTTGGATTTTGATGTTACAGATATTGGAACAATGGCACTTCATATCGGTGCAAACGAGGATCAGGAGACAAAAGTGCGCATTCCGGAAGTATCCTGCAAGAGTCTGTATATTGATGATGTAGATGTAACAACTGTAAATGGTGCCGGCAGAGGTATTACAAAGTTTGACGATGCAATCTCGAAAGTCAGTGAAGTGCGCTCAAGACTTGGTGCATACCAGAATCGTCTTGAGAGTACGGTATCAAGCCTGGATACGTTTGAAGAAAATATGACAGGAGCCCAGTCACGACTGACAGATGCGGATATGGCATCGGAAATGACAGATTATACACATCAGAATGTATTAAATCAGGCAGCAATCTCTGTTTTGACACAGGCAAACGATCTGCCACAGCAGGTATTGCAGATTCTGCAGTAACAGGAGGGATCTGTTTTGAAAAAAGAACAGATAATGGATTTTACAAGAAGGATCAGTCAGAGTAACAGGGGTGGTCTGGTCATTGTGATTTATGACATATTTTTTGCGTATATGGAAGATACAAAAGAGGCACATGATAACGGAGAATGGGAAAATTATAAGACAGCATTGCGGAATGCCTCAAAAACTATCAGTGAATTGATCTCATCGCTTGATTTTTCCTATGAACTTGCAGGAGAGTTATATCGCATCTATGTATTTTGCAGGGAGACACTTGCAAAAGCAATGTATAAAAGGGATTTAAAAGAGGTTGAACTTGCGGAGAACCTGATGAAGAAACTTTACACGGCGTTTGCGGAGGTAATGAAAGAGGATACCTCCGCACCGCTTATGCGTAATACCCAGCAGATTTATGCCGGATATACGTATGGAAAAAATGATTTGGTTGAGACGTATCAGGATTTTGATACTTCCAGAGGATTCTTAGTATAGGAATCCTCTATTTTTTTTATACTAGCGAGTAAAAATTTATAGCGCATTTGCACAGAATATAGTTCATAAATGCAGCAATCAATCATGTCCGGGTCAATTACATTTTCTAAATTACGGTATGCATCCTGTAGATCCTGCGCAGTCTGATGGAGGTCATTCATTAGCACTGTGTAATGCGCATCATTTGTTTTTTCTGGTTGAAAAAAACGAAACATAATATTCCTCCGTCTGAAAAATTCTTTATTTTTAGTATAATCACGAAATTTCCATTCTATACAAAAAACGGAAAAATTGTAAGAAATTATTTGCATAAAATATGTCCGGATGAATAAATTTGATAAAAAGAAGAGAAAAGGATATCTATATGCAGCAAATACAGGGAGAATGGGCAATCATAGGAGTTCTTGGTATGGTCCTTTTTATTGTTGTAATCGGGAAAAAAATACAGATGCTGTTAAATTTTATGATTCGTATTGTTTTAGGCGGAATCGGGATTATTTATGCAAATGATTTTTTTACTTCACAGGGAATAGCGATTAGCGTGGGATTAAATCCGGTAAGCCTTTTGACAATTGGAATCCTTGGTATAGGCGGGTTTGCGCTGCTTTATGGAATTTTGGCATGTAAATTTTTGTGAATAGTCTACAAAGATAGGCTGTTTTGTAAAAAAGTATGGACAAACAAAAAAAGCATTGCTATAATTCGACTTACAAACTACGAAAGAGGTGATGAATTGGGGAACTAATGAATCTTACATTGCTGACGCATCTTACGTTAGCGGTGGTGATGGATTTTGGAAACGGCAGGATCAGTAACCGGCTGATTGTTTCCGGATTAATTTGGGGACTTGCATTTCGACTGCTGGGGGAAGGAAGTGCAGGTGCAGTTCATTTTCTGATGAATATATCTATTCCGGTTATCTTATTATTTCTTTTATTTAGTCTGTGCATACTGGGTGCAGGCGATATCAAGTTATTTTCCATTGCAGGAGGTTTTCTGACACTGACACAGCTTTGCTATCTGATACCTGTGGCGTTTGTTGTGGGGGCAGTGATAGGAGCAGGAAAGATCGTTTACAAAAAAGTAACGGTTGGTTATGCAATTGGGACAAAGACATTCATGCATTTTTCAACAGCAATTTTAATTGGATATTTTATCGTGGTCTGGGGGTGGGGTATTGCATAAACTGGATGTGGCATTCTGCGATACGAATGAAACGTACGGGGAAAGATTTGCTGCATATCTGATGGAACATAAGGCAAAGGAATTTACGGTTCATTTATTTCCGGAGCCGGAATTATTTTTACAGAAAATAAAAAATGAAAAATTTGATCTGGTTTTGCTGGGGAGTGGCTTTTCAGAATTTGGCGAACAGGCAGTTTTGTCGGGAATGACCGTGCTGATCCTGTCAGAAAATATACCGGAGCGTCTGTCAGAAGATAATTCTTATCTGCAGTCGGGGAGAAAGCTGACGGTCATTTTTAAATATCAGCCAATGGAGGCGATCCTTCATGAAATGATGGTAGTGACAGGAGGGAAAAAAGCGGGAAAGGAATCATTTACAGACAGATTAACCAAGCTGGAGATAATAGGGGTATATTCTCCAATCGGTCATGAAATGCAGATGCCGTTTTCTATGGTACTGTCTTCTGTACTGGCAAAACAACGACGGATATTGTATATCAATCTGATGCAAAATACCGGATTTTTACAGTTGTTTGACAGTCAGGCAGAATACGATATCGGGGATCTGACCCTTCGATTGAGAAGGGGAACAACAGAATCAGAACAGTTTTTTCAGAGCATATATGAAATGGGAGATTTTTCGTATGTAGCACCATTTCGCAATCCTGAGCAGCTGGGGGAGTTTCAGATGGATGATTACCGGAAACTGCTGGCACATCTGGAAGAAAATACAAAGTTTGATACGGTTGTATTTGATTTTGGAACTGGGATTCCATCCATAGCGGCGTTTCTGGAAGAATGCAGCAGTATTTATTGTCCGGTAAAAGAAGGATATTTCTATGAATGCCAGAAAGCGGAATTTGTTCATTATCTGGAACAGGTAAAGCCGGACGGAATGTCCGAACGGTTACAGTTTGTAAATCTTCCGTTTACCGCAAAAGGAATCCGTGGTGGGGGAAATATGTTAGAACAGCTTGTCTGGAGTGAATTTGGAGATTATATAAGAGACTATCTGGCAGGGGATGCTTATGGAGAAATATAGGTGGAGTGAAGAAATATTTGATGATTTAAGATCAAATATCATAGCAGCACTTGACTTGTCCAGAGAACAAAATGATGAAGAAGTTTGCCGGTTTATTGAAAAGGAAGTGGAAGAATACTCCAGAAAAAATCTGTTAACTCTGAAAGAACGGGAACAATTAGAACATTTATTGTTTAATTCTTTAAGAAAGTATGATGCGATTCAGGAATTATTAGAGGATCCTGAAGTGACGGAGATTATGATCAATGGAGCGTCCCGTATTTTTTATGAGAAAAAAGGAAAATTATTTCGGGCGCAGACACATTTTTCATCTGAGCAGAAATTGGGTGATGTGATACAGCAGATGGCAGGAAACAGTAACCGTATGGTAAATGAGGCATCTCCAATCGTGGATACACGATTAGCAGATGGATCGCGTGTAAATATTGTGCTTTCGCCAATTTCCATAGACGGTGCTGCAGTATCTATCCGAAAATTTCCACAAACACCTATTTTAATGGAAGATCTGATACGGATAGAGTCAATTACAGAGGAAGCCGCAGCATTTTTAAAAGTGCTTGTGATGGCAGGATATAACATATTTATATCAGGAGGGACAGGCTCCGGAAAAACAACGTTCTTAAATGCGCTGTCCCAGTATATTCCGAGGGAGGAAAGGATCATTACGATTGAAGATTCGGCAGAACTCCGGCTTGTCGACAAACCAAATCTGGTAAGACTTGAAACAAGAAATCAGATGTTTGAAGGAGTAAAACCGATTACGATACGGGATCTGATCCGTACGGCACTTCGAATGCGGCCGGAGAGAATTGTGGTTGGTGAGTGTCGTGGAGAGGAAGCGCTTGATATGCTGCAGGCAATGAATACCGGACATGATGGAAGTTTATCTACCGGGCATGCAAATTCCTGTCGGGATATGATGAGTCGTTTAGAAACGATGGTGCTGATGGGAATGGAGCTGCCGCTTACTGCGATACGAAGTCAGATTGCATCCGGACTGGATATTCTGGTTCATCTTGGGAGAATGAGGGATAAAAGCCGTAAGGTCCTGACAATTACAGAAGTGACTGGTATGCAGGAAGGGGAGATTGTGTTGAAAGATCTGTATCGTTATGTGGAAAAACCATCGGACGGAGAAGCAGTCTGTGGAGAATTACAGCGGGTAGGTACACTTTTTAATCAGGAAAAATGTAAAAGAGCAGGAATCACACTTCCTGGTACAGGAGAATAAATGGATTATCGTAAATATCGGTGTAATCTGTGGGAACGACTGGGGTGTCTGGTAGCAGGGACGGCAGTCGCAGCAGCGATCGCGTGGCTGTTTTACCGTTCATGGTATGGAATGGTGCTGGTTATTCCTGTAAATTATCTAATCGTTTCTTATTACAAAAATAAAAAAAGAGATGAACGTGCAAAAAAGCTGATGATTGAATTTCGGGATGCGATCCAGGCCGTTGCAGCGGCATTGCTTGCAGGATATTCCATTGAACATGCATGGAAAGAAGCGGAGCGGGAAATTATGGATCTGTATGGAAAAGAGGCAATGATCACTAAGGAATTGATTCAGATGAATGCAGAAATAAAATTAAACCGGAATGTAGAAGAGATTCTGCATGATCTGGCAGTGCGGAGCGGTGTGGAAGAAATCCAAAGTTTTGCAGAGATTTTTGGTTTTGCAAAAAGGAGTGGGGGAGACTTCCCTCAGATTATCCGGACAACAGCAGCACGCATATCCGCAAAGATAGAAGTAGAGAGGGAAGTGGATACAGTCATTGCCGGAAAGAAGCTGGAGGGAAAGATTATGAGTGTGATGCCATTTTTTATTCTCGCCTATCTGAATCTTGCATCAGGAGAATTTATCGATCCGTTGTATGGCAATCTGGCAGGTGTTCTTGTCATGAGTGCAGCATTATTGGTTTTTGTGGGGGCAATGGCAATAAACAGACGAATTTCAGATATCAGGGTGTAAGGGGAGAAACGGATGATTTTGTGTATTGGAGTTTTGTGCGTGGCAGTTTTGGTGCCGGTTGTGGGAAGAAAAAAAGTATCATCAGAAGTAAGACGTGCGGCAGTTGTTATGATTTTAGTATCGGCTCTTGCAATTTTAGCACAAATTTCAGAAGAAATGGAAAGCGGTGGAATAGAATTAGAACTTGTGCGCCCATCATATGGGGAAGGGGATTATGAGGAAGAAATGACGGTCGATGCAGAAGGTATTTTAGATGGGTATTCCTATCAGGTGGTGGTTCCGGAACGTATTTTGTCGAAACAGGAGGAACAAAAATTACTTGAGGCTGCACAGCAGGAAATTGATGATGAATTTGTGAAAAACAATGGGGAAGTGCGGGAAAAGGCAGAGATAAGAAAAAATTACCAGGAGGGAGCGGTAAGCGCAGACTGGGAATTTGAACCGTATGATGTAGTGGACGATGAAGGGAGAGTGGTTGAGGAAAATATACCCGAAAATGGGATTCTGGTAAAAGCTGCAGTAACGTTAAGATGCGAATCATCAGAGTGCATCAGTGAACGGTATTTTCGTGTAATGCCAAAGGAGCTTGATGAAGAACACAAAATGATCCGTGAAATAGAGAATTATTTAAAGAAGCAGTCAGCAGATCCGGGGGATAGCATCAAACTTCCGGAGCAGCTAAACGGAAAAAAACTGATCTGGAATACCAAAAAAGAACATTTATCTGAAAAAATTCTGTTCCTTGGAGGGGGAATAGTAATCATCCTTCCTTTTGTGGAGCAATCGCGTAAAAAAGAAAGAGAAAAGAAGCGCAAAGCGTTGTTGGAACTGCAGTATGCGGATATGGTAAGTAATCTGGTACTTTTACTTGGCGCAGGAATGACTGTTTCTAAAGCATGGAACAGATTGACAGAAAATTATATGAATGAGCGGCAAAAAAGGACAATTTGCAGAAAAGAAGTCTATGAAGAGATGCAGCGGACTTCATTTGAAATAAAAAATGGAATGGGGGAAGAACGTGCTTATGAGCGTTTTGGAGAAAGATGTGGCGGCTACCGCTACCGCAAATTTGGCAATCTTTTGGCGCAGAATCTGAGAAAAGGAAGCAGGGGTCTGACAAGGCTGTTAGAGCAGGAGGCGGAAGATGCCTTTGAAGAACGAAAAAGTATGGCGCGAAAGCTGGGGGAGGAAGCCGGGACAAAGATGTTGTTTCCGATGATTCTGATGCTCGGTGCGGTGATGTTAATACTGGCATTTCCAGCTATGCGTTCCATGGAATTATAATTTAAAACAAAGGATTTGCCGGTAAAGTGTGTAATGATCATTTCATGAAATTATGGATTGTAAGATTAGAAAGGAGAAATTGTATGAAGGGGTTTAAAGAATTTTTAGGGGAAGAAGACGGGGTGGCCATTATTGAGATCGTGTTGATACTTGTTATTTTAATTGGGCTTATCGTTGTATTTAACACGAAAATCAAGAGCTTAAATACAAAAATTCTTAAGAAGATAACAATAGAGAGTAACAAATTGTTATGAAGACAGAGGAAGAAGGAAGTCTGACCATATTTTCTGCCCTGAGTCTGTTGTTGATTTTATCTTTTCTGCTTGCATTACTGGAAGGAGCAAGGGTATCGGGATTGCAAATGATGGATACCCTTGCGGCAGATACAGGAATGGACTGTGTGGCAGCGGAATATCAGACGGTATTATGGGATAAATATCATTTACTGTATTTGGATGGTGCATATGGTTGGGATCAGTTTGATGAGAATAAAGTGAGCTCCCGTGTCATGGACTATGTGGCTGGAAATTTGTCTGAAACCGGGGAAAACAGTGTGTTTCGAACAAAGCTGTGCGAAGCTTCCCTGCTGGAATATATGTTTGCAACGGATAATGATGGTACAGGTATGCTGCGTCAGGCATCTGCATATATGAAGAGGCATCTGCCGGAGGATGTTGCAAAGAAAATGTATCAGCAATATCAGGATGGAAAAAAGGCGGAGGCAGATGGAAAAACAGAATATAGTGTAGAGGATGCAGATCAGGCCATCATAAATGCAAAAAAGGAAAAAGAACAGGCGGATCAGAATGACAAAGAGGGTGCGCCGCAGGAGGAGGCTGGAGAAAAAAACATCCAGGACAATGAGAATAATCACGCACAGGATGCAGAAGACAGCAAAAAGGAAAGCCCAATCCAGATTGTCCTGCAATTAAAACAGAATGCGCTCCTTGGAATGACGGTATCAGATATGTCGTCTTTATCGGCGAAAGCAGTTGAAGCAAAAGATATGGTTTCGAACAGACAGTGTGAAACTGGGCGGTATGATATGAAAAAGGCAGAAAAAATGAATGTATCTGATCGTGTCATGGTACTGGAATATATTGGAAAACATTTTTCGGATTATACAGAGCCGGGAAAAGGAGATCTAACTTATGAGATGGAATATATCCTGTGTGGTAAAGATACGGATAAGAAAAACCTGGAATCATCCATAGAACGTCTGATGCGGATGCGCGAAGCTGCAAATGTTGCACATATTATAGCGGATAGAGAAAAATTAAATCAGACATTAATGATTGCAACATCACTTGCCGGTTTTTCCGGGAATCCGGCAGTTGTCAAGATTGTTCAAATTGGTGTGGTGGCAGCGTGGGCATATGTGGAAAGTATACTTGATCTGCGAACTCTTCTTTCCGGTGGAAAAATTTCACTCATTAAAAGTGCAGCAGAGTGGACCACGGATCTAAAAAAGCTGGGTGAAATAGTGACGGGTGAGGGAAAAGCAAGAGAATGTAAAAACGGCTTATCCTATCAGGCGTATATAAAACAGCTGCTATTTGCAATGAAAGAGAAAAAAATGGCATATCGTATGATGGATATCATGGAACTTGCCATGCAAAAGGAGCAGAATGGTAAAAATGCCAGAATGGATCATATGATAGACAATATGATCTGCGAACTGCGGTTTGAAGCTAAGCCGTTATTTGCAAAGAGAAGCTTATATGGAGATATGGAAATGGGGGGATATACGTTTTTTAAAAGACAGAAACTGTCATACATAAATAAATAAGGAGGGGATATGGCGGTGTTTCTTACAGAGAAGGAAAAAAAGAAATATAAAATATACAAAAAAGGATCTCTCCCGGAAAGTAATAATATTCTTTCTCATCAGGCGGAGGCCTGCCGCCGTCAGGAGACACCGCCATGTCTCTGGCTGGAAGGATCATTTACATTAGAGGCGGCTGTTATCTTGCCGGTTATGGCATTATTTTTTGTAATGATTCTAATGTTTTTCCGGGTAATGCAGGTTCAGATGGATGTACAAAAGGCATTGGATGATACCGGGCGTAAACTTGCAGTTATGGCAGCGCAGGAGGGTGAAGATCATGAGAAGATCGTTGGGATGGCTGCAGCAAATGTACTTTTCAAGAAAAATATAAAGAAAAGTGACAATATCAACCACTATGTAGTTAATAAAGTGGCAGGTATTAATCTTTTGAAATCAAAATTCACGGAGGATAAAATTTATCTTGTAGCATCTTATGGTGTCAAAATGCCGGTGTGGCTGCCCGGAAAGCCGTATCTTAAAATCAGACAGCATGTCATTTGCCGTAAGTGGACAGGATGGGTGGAAGATAACGGTAATATGGAGATATGGGTGTATGTAGCAGAAAAGGGGAGTGTATATCATACATCGAGAGAATGTACATATTTGAAATTATCAATATCAGCTGTTAATTATACAGATATAAAGAATAAAAGAAATAAATATGGAGAAAAATACCGCGAATGCGAAGTCTGCGCGGAAAAAATAAAAGAAAAAAATACGGTGTTTATTACAGATCAGGGAAACAGATTTCATTATGATTTAAATTGTGGTGGAATTAAACGCACAATTTATATGATACGTCTGTCAGAAGTGAGAAATAGAAAAAAATGCAGTAGATGCGAAACTTAGAAGAATGCAGGAGGATTATGGGAAAATGCTGCAAAATACATTAATACTTGGATTTTTTTCGATATCTGCATTTCAGGATTACAGAAATAGAAAAATAAATATATATTTTTTACTGACCGGAGGTATTATAGGACTCTTATTTCATCTCTATAGTATGGAGTTGAGTATCATAGAGATTTTACTCGGAATGGGGATTGGAATGATGATCTTGTTTTTTGGGTTATGGTCAGGTGGAAGTGTCGGGCGTGCAGATGGAATGATTCTGGTGGTCAGCGGGATATTTTTGGGATTTGAAAAAAATGTGGAGGTATTTGTTATGGGACTATTTTTAGCTGGGATAACATCTTTATTTTTATCGGTGATCAGAAGGAAAGGACGAACCTACAGGATTCCATTTGCCCCTTTTTTACTGGCGGGTTATCTGTTCGTAATGGTGATGGAATGAAGGAATGGGAAGCATCCATTACCATTGAGGCCGCAATCATTATGTCAATGGCGATGTTATTATTTTTCATTATTATGAAACTTGGACTGCAGTTGTATGACGAGACGAGAACACTTGCAGGGGGAATTATAAAAGATCAAACAGTAAATGCGGTAAAACTGTTTTATGAGCTGGAAAGGGTGAGAGAATTATTTTGAGTATTCAATTTAGTTATTACAGAAATATTCATGCCAGTCATATGATTTTAACACCGGCATTAGAAGGAGAACCATGGGAAAAAGAAATGCTCTGGAGAAACAGACCCAGGGAACTTATATTGCCGGAGTATAATAGCAGAAACGGACAGACACAGTTGTGGTATGACATAACAGGAAAACAGGCAGTGGATATGTTAGCGGAATTGTCAGATATCAGTTATGAGATATTTATTAAAATATGTGAGGCGGTTGTTGCGATGGCGGAGGTACTGGATGGCTTGCTGATATCTCCGGATATATTGCTGCTGCGCCCGGAAAGTATTTTTTTTGACAATCAGACAGAAAATGTCAGTTTTTGCTGTTATTTTGGAAATGAAAAGGAGATAGGAAAATCATTTCATGAGCTATTAGAGTATCTTCTGGCAAAATTAGACCATAAAAATGTGAATGGAGTTCAGACGGCATATGAGTTATTTGAATATACCAGAATGGATGGATACTGTATTGCAGAAATAAAAAAGATACTGAGAAAGGCTGAATATACAGAGGATGTACCAGAAAAAATTACAGAGACGGTGTGGAAGGAAGAAGAGTCTGAGTATATGTCGATTCCTGTGGAAAATAAGAAAAAAGGGATCCTGCGTTTGTGGCAGCAAAAAGAGCAGAACATATTTGGAAGGATCCGTAAATTATTACAAGGGGGAAAAATACCGGAGAAAAAAGTGGAGCCATTTGTATTTGAACCGGAACCAGAAATTAACATGCACCAGCAGAATCCAACTGTTTTACTTGCTGATCTACCCAAAAAGGAATATGGAATACTAAAATATGAAGGAAATGGCACCTGCAGTGAACTTTCGATAGATCATACCCCATATATTATAGGAAGTGAATTGGATTGTGATGGTGTGATACCGAGTGGAACAGTGAGCAGGCATCATGCGCGGATCACCAGAAAAGGGGAGGTTTACTTTATAGAGGATCTTAATTCTTCCAATGGGACCATGGTAGGCGGAGAGTTACTGAATTGCAGGGTAAAAATGAGCCTTCAGGCGCAGGAAACGGTTATGTTTGCGGACGAAAAGTTTAGATTTATTTAAGAAAATAAAAAGACATACATATTTGCAATCTTTTTTTGCTACGTTATAATGAACTTTAGCGAGTTCATATTATGTGTGGAAAACATGCACAATAAATACGGCTATAATTAAATCAGAGGGCAAATATATGAACAGAGAGATAGAACAGGCAATACTTACAGAAGGTTACCGGTTTTGCAGGGTACAGCCGGAAAATATCGGCGTTTTTTATAAATACTACCAGCAGGGATTTCATGTGGTAATGATGATATCGCTGGAAGATACACAGGCTTTGACAGTAGAACAGCATCAGGTAATGCAGGAACGTGTGATGGATCTGTTTTATCATCCGCAGGGAAGACTTGCAGATTTTCCGGAAGGCTATCCGGTTTATCATGTGGAATTGCTTACACTGCTGTCTGGTAATAATACGGATATGATGCATCAGTTATGCTGTATGCAAAAAAACGTCTGGGGTTACGACATGAAGCAGGGCAGACTGATCATTTATGAGAATCAGCCGGGGGATTTCTGGGGACTTAAAAATGCACTGGAGAATTGCAGAGCCGAATCAAAAAGTACCGGAAGTACAAATCCAGGTTTTTCTCTGAAGGGACTCTCCTATACTACGATAGCGATTGCTGCCATAAATGTGATCGTATATCTGATACTGGAAATTCTGGGAGATACGCAGGATCCGTTTTATATTGCATCCCATGGCGGAATGTACCCGGAGTTCATACAGATCAATCATCAGTGGTGGAGGATATTTACAGCGATGTTTATTCATTTTGGTTTACCACACCTGGTAAACAATATGGTAATATTCTGCTGTGTTGGATCGAGACTGGAGCGGGCAGCAGGTCATTTTAAAATGTTTGTAATATACATGTTATCCGGAATTGGTGGAGGATTATTATCCTATTTTATGATGTTATACAGCGGAGATTATGCAGTATCAGCAGGCGCATCCGGTGCGGTGTTTGGCACGATTGGCGGTTTGATCTGGGTAGTGATAAGACATCGGGGCAGATTTAAAGGTTTAACGGTAAAAGGAATGATCCTTATGGCGGTATTGAGTCTGTACTATGGTTTTTCCACAATTGGAATTGATAACTGGTGTCATGTTGGAGGAATTCTTACCGGATTTCTTGCGGCGATGATTTTATACCACAAAAAAGTGGAAAATTGTTGATTATAAGAATAAAACTTTATATACTGAAAACAGTATTTGGTGAACATGCAGGAAGAGGTAGAATATGAAAGTAAACATTTATTATGGTGGACGGGGATTGTTAGATGATCCTACATTATATGTGTTGAACAAAATGGAAGAAGTATTGCAGGAACTTCGCGTGACAGTGGAACGCATTAATATTTATGAGCATAAAAATGAGATCGCAACGCTTCCGCAAACGATGAAAGATGCGGATGGTATTATTCTTGCGACCACCATCGAGTGGCTTGGGATAGGCGGCTACATGCAGCAGTTCCTGGATGCCTGCTGGCTGTATGGCGATAAGGAAAAGATAAAAACGACTTATATGCAGCCGATTGTCATGTCTACAACATATGGAGAGCGCGAGGGCGAACTGACATTGCAGAGTGCATGGGAGATTTTAGGTGGACAGCCATGCCCGGGACTTTGCGGATATGTTGAGGATCTTGTCAGTTTTGAGATGAATAAGGACTATACCGTTCTGATTGAGAAGAAAGCAGAAAATCTTTACCGGACGATCTCGCAGAAAGTAAAATGTCTTCCAACCAGCAATCAGGCAGTAAAACAGACCATATTAAGGACTCCTCAGTTAGAGCTTACCCCACAGGAGAGTGAGCAGTTGTCAAAGTATGTGTCGGATGACACATATGTGAAAAAACAGAAGGAAGATATCGAAGAACTTGCAACGATGTTTAAGGGAATGCTTGGTAAGTCCGAAAAAGAGGATGAAGAGGCTTATATTGAAACATTTCGTGCACAGTTTGCACCGCAGCCAGAATTTAGGGCAAGATATCTGTTTATTATAGAGGGCAGGAAAAAACCGCTGTTTCTGGAAGTAAATGAAGGCGAGCTTACCATTCATTATGGCCAGGAAGAAAATATTGATGTCTATGCAAAATTAAAAACGGAAGTTATGGACAGTATCGTAGATGGACGGATGACATTTCAGAGAGCATTTATGACAGGGGAAATGACTGCGAAAGGAAACTTTAAGATCCTGCGTATGTTAGATACCATGTTTAATTTCGCACATTGATGCACAAAATCTGCAGGACGTCGCAGCAAATACGTTGATTACGCAAATAAAAGGAAGTGCAGATGCACGGAAATGGAGGATAATAGATAAAATGAGAGATGCAAATTGTATTTTTTGTAAAATTATTGGAGGCGAGATTCCGTCCAATACGATTTATGAAGATGATGAGTTCAAAGTAATTCTGGATGCAAGCCCGGCATCAAAAGGACATGCATTGATCCTGCCAAAGGAACATTATGCAGACATTTATGAGATTGATGAAAAGACTGCAGGACATGCAATGCAGCTTGCAAAAAAACTTGCAAAACATATGACGGATGTTTTAAAGTGCGATGGATTTAATATTGTGCAGAATAATCATGAAATTGCTGGACAGACAGTATTTCATTTTCACATGCATCTGATCCCTCGTTATAAGAATGCAAAAAATAATGATATTCTGATCTGGGATCATGAAGAGTTTACACCAGAAGAGATGGCGGAGATCAGAGATTCTTTAAAGATGTAAAAAGATTGCTGAATAATCAGTTTTTTGACCATAGTTATACAACGAAAGAGGAACAGACATATAAAAAATATATATCCGTTCCTCTTATCTTAAAAATCATTTTTTAGATGCGTCTAAAATCAGTCCGATAATCGTATCAATGGAATTACGGCTGTTACTATTTTCCATTGCCTCAATATATGCTTCCTTTTTGTGGAAGACATGTTCAATTGCTTCAAGAAGTGTTGTGTTTGACAGTTCTTCTTCCTCTAACACATAACTAAATCCCTGGGAACGAAACGAATTTGCATTCAGAATCTGATCTCCACGGCTGGCAGCGGCGGAAAGAGGAATTAAAATATTAGGCTTGCGCAACGCAAGAAGTTCACAGATTGCGTTTGCACCTGCGCGGGAAATGACAAGATCTGCAAGAGCAAACATATCGGAAAGCTCTTTGTTGGCATATTCAAACTGTGCATATCCATCTGTCGCAGTTAATGTATCGTCCAGATTACCTTTTCCACAGAGATGAATCACATTATAATTTTTCAAAAGTTCAGGAAGCAGGCCGCGGATCGCTGTATTTATTACACGGGAGCCGGAACTTCCACCAACGATCAGAATTGTCTGTTTACTGTGATCTTTAAAATGACAGAGCGAAAAAGCAAAGTCGGCATTTCCTGTTAAAAGTTCCTGACGAATCGGGGAACCGGTCAGTACTGCCTTTTCTTTCGGAAGATAAGAAAGTGTTTCAGGAAAATTACAGCAAACTTTTGTTGCGCTCGGAATGGCAAGTTTGTTTGCAAGTCCTGGAGTCAGATCAGACTCATGTATAATGGCAGGAACTTTGCAGTGTTTTGCAGCTAAAACAACTGGAACAGAGACAAAGCCGCCTTTAGAAAAAACGACATCCGGTTTTATCTTTTTTAAAAGCCGGATCGACTGCGCATATCCTTTTAATACTTTAAATGGATCTGAAAAATTCTTAGGATCAAAGTAACGTCTTAATTTTCCAGAAGAAATGCCATAGTAAGGAACACCCTGTTCCTCGATCAGCCGTTTTTCAATTCCTTCATAGGAACCTATATAAGAAATTTCAAAACCTTCATTTCGCAAGGCTGGCATCAATGCGATATTTGGTGTGACATGTCCTGCAGTGCCGCCCCCGGTCATTACGATTTTTTTCATAGAATAATCCCTTTCCTGTAACATTTTGCACTTCCCTATTTATAATACCCTTATGCATAAAAGTCAAGAAAAGACTTATAAAATGGAAAACAGGAAGAGAGAGAATTGATAAAAAGCAAAGAATTGAAAGGAAAAAATGTCGGAAGTTGCGGTCAAAACACGGCCGAAAGACCTTTTCAAATGGTTCTGTTCTTTCTATAATTAATAAGAAAAAGGGACAATACATAAATTTATTGATAAGTCCCGGAAAAGAGAGGTGGTATACATGGAGCAGATGGGAACCTTTATGGCAGAATATGCAGAATGGTTTTATATGGGAAGCAGTATTGTGATATTGATCCTTCTGATTTATGTATTACACAGGATAAAAAAAACAGAGCGAAAAAACCTTATGATGAACAGGGAAATAGAAAAAAGATTGCAGCAAATAGAAAAACAAAACAGACAAAAAGAAACTGAAGATAGAACAGAAAACGAACATGAAAAAATGACCGGTAAAATAAGGCTGAAGGAAGACACTGATTTACACCAGACGCAGGTATTGCAAGGTCTGGAGAAAGGAAAGCAGAATGCAGAGTCTGTGACCGTGATCCATGATGTTATAGAGGAGGTTTTTTCGTAAAATTTGGAATAAAATGTCAGATGCTTGACATTTCATGTTTGCTTTGCTATAATCCTCATTGTAATAAATCCGTAATAATTGTAACAAAGATGAATAAAACGAAACAAAGGTGTAATACTATTTACATAAGATGGTAAACACTGATGGAGGTTTTCTATGAATTTAAGAAAAAGAGCAATCAGCGGAATCATGCTTGCCGGTTCTATGGTAGTGATGTGCGCGATTGCAGATGCAGCCAGTACAGTTTCAGCAGAGGCAGTAGCGGTTGTAGCAGACACAAGGACGGACTTAGCTACAGATGGGACAGCAGGTGTTGTTGCACAGTTAAACCAGATAAACACAGATATAGTGGAGATGGCAGCAGCAGGGATTGAACACTCCCAGACCATACTTGTTGCTTCAGCAGATGAGGAAGCGCAGGCAGTGGAAGATACAGATACATTGGAAAATGCATCTGTAGTACAGAATGAAGCAGCATCCATAGAGGAATCTGCACAGATTGAATCAGAGGAAGATGGCACGGCACAGGATGCGGGTACTACAGAAGATATACAGGAAACAGTTGAAGAAAACGCAACAGATATAGAAAATACAGAAAACACTGAGACCGAGAATACAGAAGAGACAGAAAACATCGAGAATGCTGAGGATGCCGGGAATACAGAGAATACAGAAGATGCTGAGTGGCAGAATCGTCTGATGGCAGATGTTGATGAGTTTTTATATGTCAGGGCATCTGGCGGTGCGGATGCAGAGATTATCGGTAAATTATATAAAGGTGATGTGGCAGACGTTGTCGAGAGCGGAGATACATGGACTCATGTGGTATCCGGTGATGTAGACGGATATGTCAACAATGATTATTGTGTATCCGGTGAGGACGCACTTGCCTATGCACAGGAAAATGTTGAAACAGAGGCACAGGTCAATACGAATGGACTTCGTGTCAGAAATGAAGCGTCCGAGGATGCGTCCGTTATCACTGCAGTTTCCGAAGGAACGACATTGACGGTCGATACAGATGCTGAGGCAGAAGATGGCTGGGTAGCTGTAAAATATAAAGGACAGACCGCATATGTCAGTGCAGATTATGTTACGACAGAACTTGCACTTGGCGAGGCAGTTACAATCGAAGAAGAAAAGGCAGCATTAGCAAAGAAAGCTGAGGAAGAGGCAGCGGCAAAAGCAGCACAGACTACAGAGACATCCACCGTACAGAATGCTTCAGTTTCAGCATCTTATGATGATGTGACACTTCTTGCAGCACTGATCCAGTGTGAAGCAGGAAATGAATGTTATGAAGGACAGCTTGCAGTTGGGGCAGTTGTTATGAACAGACTTCGTTCCGGTGCATATCCATCCAGTATTTCTGGTGTTATTTACCAGAGCGGTCAATTCCCGCCGGCAGGACAGGGAATGGTTGCGAGTATCGCAGCAAACGGACCAAAGAGCAGCTGCGTACAGGCAGCACAACAGGCATTGGGCGGTTCTGATAACACTGGTGGTGCAACCTGTTTCTCAAGAGCAAGTTCCGGACGCGCCGGTGTTGTAATTGGAAACCATGTATTTTATTAAAAACGGCATAATATGATTTTAGACAGGTATTTCGGAAACGGAATACCTGTTTTTGCGTTTTCCTATGTTAAGGAAGAAGCTGTTAAATTATTCAAAAGGGATTGACAGATCACAAAGAACAAAGTATTATTTAAAGGAACTTCATACTGCAATGCTTTAAAGTGAAAAAGAAAAACGCATTATGAACACAATAGATTCAATGTTTTACAGGCAAATCTATTGATATAAATAAAAAAGTCAGCGCAAAGAGTACAAAATGTCTTTTAACAGGATGATATCGATAACTGATATAGAAAAACGGCGCAGAAACGGAGGACAAAATGGAAATGGAGTTCTTACGGAAACTTCCGACACCGGCAGAATTGAAGGAAGAATATCCGGTAAGTGCACAGGTTGTTGCAACTAAGGCAGAGCGTGATGATGAGATCCGCGCAATCTTTGAGGGAAAAGAAGATAAATTAATTCTGGTGATCGGACCGTGCTCTGCGGACAACGAGGATGCGGTAATTGATTATATTTCAAGACTTCGCAAAGTACAGGATAAAGTTGCAGATAAGATTTTTATGATTCCACGTATTTACACGAACAAACCAAGAACGATTGGAATCGGTTATAAGGGTATGCTGCATCAGCCGGACCCGGAAAAAGAAACGGATATGTTAAAAGGAATCATAGCGATTCGCCAGATGCATAAACGTGCAGTGGAAGAGACCGGTTTTACCTGTGCGGATGAGATGTTATATCCGGAAAATCACAGATATTTGTCAGATCTGCTTTCTTATGTAGCAGTAGGTGCACGTTCCGTGGAAAACCAGCAGCACAGACTGACGGCAAGCGGTGTTGGTATTCCGGTAGGTATGAAAAATCCAACCGGCGGTGACATTGCAGTCATGATGAATTCCATCATTGCTGCACAGAACAGCCATACATTTTTATACCGCGGCTGGGAAGTAAAAACACAGGGAAATCCATATACGCATGCAATTTTGAGAGGTTATGTGGATAAATTCGGAAGAAATATTCCGAATTATCATTACGAAGATCTGCAGAATCTGCTGGAGCATTATGAGGATGCCAATTCGTCAAGCAATCCACTTGCAAATCCGGCAGTTATCGTGGATGCAAACCATTCCAATTCCGGTAAGAAATTTGAGGAACAGATCAGAATCAGCAAGGACGTGCTGCATAGCTGTAAGATGTCGGCAGATATTCATAAGCTGGTCAAGGGACTGATGATCGAGAGTTACATCGAGGACGGAAACCAGAAAGTTGGAGAGCACTGCTATGGCAAATCCATTACAGATCCTTGTCTTGGCTGGGAGAAAACAGAGAAGCTTATTTATGAGCTGGCAGAACTGTGGTAAATGCCATGTACCGTATTTTGATTGTAGAAGATGACGAAAGTATAGCACGGAGTGTCAAAACTCATCTGGAAAGTTGGAATTATGAGGTATGCTGTGCCGAAGATTTTTCCAATGTGGCCGGTACGTTCGCGGCGTTTGATCCGCAGCTTGTGCTGATGGATGTGAAACTTCCTTTTTTCAATGGCTACCACTGGTGCAGTGAGATCCGCAAAGTATCAAAAGTGCCTGTTATTTTTGTATCGTCCGCGTCGGATAATATGAATATTGTCATGGCAGTCAGTATGGGCGGAGATGATTTTATCGCAAAACCATTTGATCTTGAGGTGCTGACTGCAAAGGTACAGGCAATGCTTCGCAGAACCTATGATTTTACAGGACAGAGTACTGTTTTAGAGCATAAGGGTGCCATGCTGAATCTGACAGAGGCAGCATTATTTTATGAGCAGGAAAAAATAGAATTGACGAAAAATGAATTTAAGATCCTGCAGGTACTCATGGAAAATAAACAGAAAGTTGTATCAAGAGATACGCTGATGGTAAAATTATGGGAGAGTGACAGTTTTGTGGATGAAAATACGCTTTCTGTCAATGTAAACCGTTTGCGGAAAAAACTGGAATCAGTGGGGCTTTGTGATTTTATTGTAACGAGAAAAGGAATCGGGTATCAGATCGGATGAGCGGAATTATTTCTTATGTAAAAAGAATTGGTGTCTGGCTATGCATTGTCATTGCATGTGAAATGATCATGATCATCACGATGATGCTCAATAAAATACCATTCGCAGAAATTGGTTATGGAATATTTATTTCACTGTTTCTGCTGCTGATACTTCTGGCTTTTGATGCGATGAGGTATTACAGGCATTATCAGAAGGTAAAGGAGTTAGAGCATACCATCATGCTCTCCACGGACGGGATGCCGGAAAATGCAGACCTGCTGGAAAATGAATACCAGAAGCTTCTTCGGATATTATCGGATGAATATACAGGGGGGCAGAGCCGGGAAGCCACAAGACAGAAAAATATGCAGGAATATTATGCCATGTGGGTTCACCAGGTCAAGACACCGATCGCAGCACTGCGGCTTCTGCTTCAGAATAAAAATGATGAGGGGCAGATGACAGAGGAACTTTCCGAGCTGTTTGGGATTGAACAGTATGTGGAGATGGCATTGCAGTATCAGCGTCTTGATTCGGAAACGACGGATTTTGTATTTGAGGAGACCGATTTAGATGAGATCATACGGACTTCCGTGAGAAAATACGCCAGGCAGTTTATTGCAAAAAAAATCAGTATGAGCTATGAGCCGGTTGAAACAACGGTGATCACCGATAAAAAATGGCTCTCATTTGTCATAGAACAGGTGATATCGAATGCGGTCAAATATACAAAAACAGGCGGTATTAAAATTTATCTGGAGGATGGGGATGGAACCATGTCGGTGCCAGTGCAGAAAGCATCTCATAGAAAAGAAGATGATGGGGAGAACAGCGGCATGAAATCGGTTCGCCTTGTCATTGAGGATACCGGAATCGGGATCCGGGCAGAGGATCTGCCGCGTATCTGTGAGATGGGATATACCGGCTGTAACGGACATGAGGGACAGCATTCGAGTGGAATCGGTCTGTATTTGTGCAGCCGTATTTTAAAGAAACTGGGGCACACATTTTCCATTACTTCAAAAGAAGGGGTGGGTACGGTTGTAAAAATTGGTTAAAGCGGCTATTTCAGGTAAAAATGTATAATGGAATAAAAATGCAATCTTACAGGAATGTAAGATACGGCAGGGAAATGTAAGCTGGTTCGATGGCATACATTTCCCTGTTTTGCTATACTGGGTACAGTCCTTGAGGAAATGAAATAAAATTGCTGCGGTAAAAACGATGCTTACAGCAGCAGAAAAAATATGAGAGTAGAAAAGACGGGGAGGAACCTGATATGGCACTTTTAGAGGTAAATAATTTAAAGAAAATATATACCACGCGGTTTGGAGGAAACCAGGTGGAGGCATTAAAATCGATGAATTTTTCGGTGGAGGAAGGCGAGTATGTGGCGATCATGGGAGAGTCCGGCTCTGGAAAAACGACGCTCCTCAATATTCTTGCCGCACTGGATAAGCCGACTGCGGGAGAAGTCCTTTTGAACGGGAAAAATATTGTGACGCTCCGTGAGAAAGAGATCTCTGCATTCAGACGGGATCATCTCGGATTTGTTTTTCAGGATTTTAATTTATTAGATCAGTTCTGTTTAAAGGACAATATCCTGCTCCCGCTTGTACTTGCCGGTGTAAAACCGGAGCAGATGGAGCCAAAAGTATATCCGCTTGCAAAAAAACTTGGAATTGAAGAACTTTTGGAAAAATATCCGTATGAAATCTCCGGTGGGCAAAAACAGCGTGTGGCAGTGGCGCGTGCACTGATTACAAATCCACAGCTGATCTTAGCAGATGAACCGACCGGGGCACTTGATTCGAAGGCAACCGACAGTATCCTGGCATTATTTAACCAGATCAATGAGGATGGACAGACGATCCTTATGGTAACACACAGTATCAAGGCAGCAAGTCATGCGAAACGGGTGCTGTTTATCAAAGATGGAGAAGTATTCCATCAGCTGTACCGCGGGGATATGAGTACCGAGGAACTTTATGCGAAAATATCCGACACACTCACTATTTTAACGACAGGTGGTGAGCGTCATGAATAAACTTTATCTGAAACTTGCATGGAGCAACCTAAAAAACAGCAGACAGTTTTATCTGCCTTATGTGATCGCAGGAATGTTGTCAGCCATGATGTTTTATACGATGTGTGCGATCCAGGGGAATGAAGGACTCTCAAAGATGCGCGGAGGAGCCAGTGTCCAGATGGTTCTTTTCTTTGGAGTGATCGTCGTAGGTGTGTTTGTCAGTATCTTTTTGTTTTATACGAACAGCTTTATTATGAAGCGCAGAAAAAAAGAACTTGGGATCTATAATATTCTTGGCATGGAAAAAATCCATATTGCCAAAATCATGGCATGGGAAACGGTTTTTTCTTTCCTGATCGCAGTTGGCGGCGGTCTGATACTCGGTATCGTATTCCAGAAATTACTGACTATGTTTTTGTACCGGCTGACCGGATTAGATGCAGCAATTCCGTTTTACATTTCAGGATGGGGATGCCTTCATACCGCAGAACTTTTTGGTGCCATTTATGTATGTATTCTTCTTTACAATCTGATGCAGATCCGGCTTTCAAATCCGGTGGAATTGCTGCATAGCGGAAGTACGGGAGAACGTGAACCGAAAACCAAAATTCTGCAGGCAGTGCTTGGAGTAGTTTGTATTGCAGCCGGTTATTATATGGCAATCACTGTGGATAACCCGGTAAAGGCGATTACTCTGTTTTTCGTTGCAGTCATGCTGGTTATTATCGGAACCTACTGGCTGTTTAATGCCGGCAGTATCGCATTTTTAAAATTACTTCGGAAAAACAAGCGTTATTATTACCAGACCAGACATTTTACAACGGTTTCCGGCATGATCTACCGGATGAAACAGAATGCTGTGGGACTAGCAAATATCTGTATTTTGTCAACAATGGTACTGGTTGTGATTTCTATGACAGTATGTATGTACGCCGGACTTGAAGATGAGTTAAAAACACAGTATCCGGCAGAGCTGGAAGTACTGTTTTATGACCCGGATGGACAGCAGGATTCCGGGACATTTGACCGGATGACAGATGAGATTGAAAATGTGATAAAAGAAAATGGCAGAGTAATAACAGGCAGACAAAAAGGAATCTATGCGGGAGCAGCAGTGATGATGTCCCAAAATAAGGTTATGGCGCTGGATCGTTCTAATATGGATTTTTCCAATATGTATATGCTTGAAGTTATGACAAAACAGGGATTTGAGGAATATATGCAGGAATCAATCCCGGATATTTCAGATGGAAGCGTGGCAATAATGGCAGATCCTGTGTATGAGCTGGAAAGCATTGTGATTGGTGATGATGAGTATCCGGTGGAACAGACCATGAAAATTCCGGGGAAAGATGCAATGACGGAATTAGTGGGAGGTACTGTAATCGTAATTGTAAAAGATGAAACTGCATTAGAAAAGATGCGTCAGCAGTTATCAGATATGGAGACGGCTGCCTATGGGGAAGATCGAAAAGTTGACCTTACCTATATGATGAACTTTGATATGAGTGGATCTGTGGAAGAAAAAATTGCCTGCGCAAATGCTGTGCGGGAGCACCTCAATGAATGGCAGAATGATGAGACAAATCCACAGATTATGCGGTTGGAGTATAATGTAGTATCAAGAGCGGAGGGCCGCATAGATTATGAGTCAAGCAATGGCGGTTTGTTTTTCCTTGGACTGTTTTTGGGAAGCATGTTTTTGATGATCACGGTACTGATTATTTATTACAAGCAGATATCCGAAGGTTATGAAGACAAGGAACGGTTTGCCATCATGGAGAAAGTCGGAATGAGCAACGCAGAGGTAAAGGCCTCGATCCGTTCCCAGGTGCGCACGGTATTTTTCCTGCCGCTCGTCACGGCAGCATGTCATCTTGCAGCAGCATATCCGATGCTAAAAAAACTGCTTGCACTGGTGGCTTTGTATAACGGAACCCTGTTTGCATGGTGCTTAGCAGGCACAGTGCTGGTATTTGGACTGATCTATCTGGCAGTCTTTGCAGTTACATCAAGAAGCTATTATAAAATTGTGGGAAATCAGGTATAAGACGGCTGCCGCATCTGTTTTGCAATGGACAGATGCGGTATTTTTGACATTGGAATCCGTTCTGTGTTAGAATCAGTCGAAATTAAAAAATGAGAGTTTGAAGATGGAGATCGTGTGACTGTGCATTGTCCCTAAAAGGATAGAAACGAGGAAGATTATGGAACAGATAAAAAATATTATTTTTGATGTGGGGGATGTTTTACTCTCCTACCGGTGGAAATATATGCTGATGGATTATGGTCTTACAGAAACGGAAGCAGTGCGCATTGGAACAGAAATGTTTGATGACCCGGAAGGATTGTGGGGACTGCTTGATCTGGGAACCGTCCCACAGCAGGAGATCATTGAGCGTTATTGTAGAAAATATCCGGCAGATGAAAAGGTGATCCGCTGGTTTATCGGGCATGGAGAGTATATGCCCGTAGCAAGACCTGCAGTCTGGGAACTTGTACACGAACTGAAAAAGCAGGGGTACGGGGTGTATCTGCTATCCAACTATTCAGAGGAATTATTCAAAAAGCATACAGAATACGCGGATTTCATGAATGATATTGATGGACTGATCGTGTCCTATATGGTGCACAAAGCAAAACCGGATCCGGCGATTTATGCGGCACTCTGCGAGAAATATGAGTTAAATCCATCTGAATGTCTGTTTTTTGATGACCGTCTGGAAAATGTACAGGCGGCGATAAGCTACGGCATGCAGGCGAAGCGGGTATTGTCAAAAGAGGGGCTTGTGGAGGATCTGGAGAAAATTGTGCAGGTGTATGAGATTTCGCAAAAGAAATAGGGGTTGTTTTTTTCGCATTCAATGCATATAATATACTTAACAAGGGAGCTGGTCGGATAGCTTGTACCTATCCGTTCCGGCGTTATGTCTTAAGTTATAGAATAACCGTCCAACCTTTAGCCGGGGAGTGGACGGTTATTTTTTGCGCTTATTATCTCTAACAAGCGTAATGATTGCACAAAGCATGATGACAAAGGTAAATAAGTCTGAGTATGTAACCATAGCTTGTCCCCCTTCCGCAAGGTCTCGGAACGGATGGCAAGAACCGTCTAACAGCTCCCTTGGTAAATATATTAAATTATCAATGTACCTCAAGGGGAAATAAGAATTTCTATGAAAAATAAAAGAGAGCAGACAACGGGAATCGCAAGTTGTGATTTTACATGATTTTTGGTCTATTTTTGAATGAAAATCATATAAATAAGGCTTGTTTTTCCCGTTATTTTTTTGTCTGTGCAATTTTTTAGTATCATTTTAGTATCACAAATATGTGTTGTCAGCGCATAATTTTTCTAATCTTTCCGCAACCTCGATCTGCTTGGATGGGAATAGATGTGAATAGATGTTTAATGTGGTTGATACGTTTTCATGTCCAAGCCGCTCCGATACCAGAAGGGCAGAAAATCCCATTTCAATTAAAAGGCTTGCGTGTGAATGTCTTATATCATGAAGCCGTATACGCTTGATACCGGCTTGTTTGGTGTGATCTTCCATCTGACGGGCATAGGTCGAATGTGATGCCGTGAACAGGCGCATATCAGCTTCTAAACCGTATATGCGTTTTTCATATTCCCGGATAACAGCAGACAGGAACGGGGGAATGATAATTGTTCGGTTGGCTTTCTGCGTCTTTGGAGTTGTCACAATACCCTGACCATTGATCAGATGGTAGGTTTTATTAATAGTTATGGTGTTTGTGTCCAGATCCACATCGGCAGCAGTGAGGGCTTCCAGTTCCCCGATACGCATACCGCAATAATAGAGCATCAGGAAAGCCACATAATAAGGGCTTGACTTCTCAAAGGTGTCTATGAATTTATCAAATTCTTCCTTTGTCCAGAAGTTAAGGCTGCGCGTTTTCTTGCCTACGGTATTACCGGCAACGTGACAGGGATTGACAGCAAGCCCATAGAAGCGCACTGCAAAATTGAAAATGCTTGAAAGCTCCATGACAAGATTCTGCATATATCCGGCGGATAAGGGTTCATTGTTGGCATTCTTAGACTCTTTTAGGGTTGCCTGCCATTTTCTTATGTCCGTCGCACTGATCTCATTGATCGGCTGTGTGTTGAAGTATGGAAGAATCCATGTGTTAATCCGGTTCTTCTTTGTTTCATAGGTTATTTTCTTTGTGTGAGCCTGCTTGTCCTCCAGATACAGATCAGAGAGCGTTTTAAACGGCATAGATGGTTGCGCTGCCTGTTTGGTAATAAATTCCCGTTCCCACTCTTTAGCATCACGCTGCAGCTTGAACCCGCGTTTCAGTTTCTGTTTTTTCGCCCCTGTATAGTCTGTGTAATAGGTCTTTACATAGAATGTTCCTCGTGCTTCGTCTTTGAATACTGGCATATTTTACCTCTTTTCTATATCTCTGGCGGCGATGTAGTAAAAGAGAAATATGTACTGAGGACCATTTGGCGCTGAGTGACTACAAAATTGCGGTGGGCTGAAAAATCAGCCGTGAACCCGTACTTTTTTGTTCGGGCCAGCCCCAATTTTGGGGGATTCCACCACTTAAGCCCGTTTGGGTGTGAGTAATTGTCACATCCGGCAAAGGGGGGGAAATAGTACGCATGCCCTTCCCCTCAATCCGGGCAGCAGTTCAATAATATTGACTTGGTTGCACTTCATACGAATTCCGTACGAATACCGTCGGAAAGGTGCTGAAATTTGAGCGAATTCACTCTTCATCAAGTAGTTCATCTGGTAGACGATAGTCATCAGAGTCACATAGTAGTTTTGCGTATTCTAATAATTTTTTTTTCCCATCTTCATTTAATAATTCATAGTACACTTCTAACCGTAGTTCTTCTGAATATTTCTTATCATACTGAAGATTTGCAATATCTAAAATAAAGTCAGCAAAATCAATATTCCCATTATCTAAGGCTGTTTGGGCTAACTGCGTAAGATGTGGAATGTCGAGTAATACTAGAATGCTTACATGCAACGCATTTGCAATATCACATAGAACACTTAGTGGAACTTCGACAACACCACGTTCGTATTTTTGTACAGAGCTTTCGGTTTTTCCTATAATTTTTGCTAAATCTTTTTGGGTCATATTTTGTTTTTGTCTAAGCTCTTTGATTTTAAAACCAATAAATTTATTATCAATAGTATTATTTTCTAACATTCAATCACCTCTGAAAAAATAATATCATATAACGCAATTAAATTCAATTTTTATTATTTTATATATTGACACACGCAATTTAATTGCTATAATGAAGATAACACGAATTTAATTGCGTGTATAAACAATTTAATTGCGAGGTGATGAAATGAAAGTAAGCAAGAAGAAATTAGAAATTGCAATGGCACGTGCAAAGCTCAACCGCAACGACTTGGCAGAAAAAGCCGAAATGCCAGTGAACACAATTTGTAGCGTGTATTCAAGAGGTACATGCAAGCCGGGAACCGTTGGAAGAATCGCGGAAGCCCTTGGCGTAGACGTGACAGAAATTTTAGAAGATTAAAGAGCCTGGCGGCGATGTAGTAAGAGAGAAAGGAAGGAAAGAGAATGGCACAGGTAAAATTTAGAGATTATGCAGAGGTAAACGCGAAAATTTTAGAGGGGTACACAGTGACAGGGGTTGTAACTGCAATCAATGCAGAAGAAACCGGTGTGATGATTTATCTTGAAAGAACCGTTGATAATGTGGTTTTGGGAATCACTATGACTTATAACCCGGATGCAGATCCAGAAGTAGACGAAACAGAGCTGATGATCTCTGAAGAATACGTTAAGAGAATTGAGTAGGGGGATATCTATGAGCAAAGAAGAACAGGCAAAGATTATTTTAAAAGAGCTTAATAAGTTCTATTCCGTGCCGACGTACATGGAAAAATATGCGATCAAGGGAATCATGTCCGGGCTGAATGAGATCGCGGTCAAGGAAGAGAAAGGAGCGTGAAAGCATGGCAGAAGAAAAGCGGTTCTTATCTGCTGCTGATGTATCGCAGATCATGGAGTGCAGTACAAGTCGAGCATATAACCTGATACGCCAGCTAAACGCGGAAATGACCGAAAAGGGGTTCATTGTCATGGCTGGCAAGATTAATGCGAAGTACTTTTATGAACGCATTTATGACGGAGAGGGGGCGGAACATGAATAGAATATATACCATTGATATATTTGAATTAAAGAGCAAAATGTTTGATTGCGCGGTTACAATGTTAGAGAATGAAGATATTACAAATGATGCTGTTAGGGATAAACTTGAAACCTTATCAGAGATAAATGGCATTATAGGCGATATTAATAAGGGGATGCATAGCAGGAAGGAGCATTCAAAAAGTGAATGAGAAAAAAGAAAGGAGCGTTTGGCGTGGTTTTTCAAGATGTTACAAGACATACTACATTACCACTAGAGGCTAAAGGGTTATACGCTTATTTGGCGTCACTTTCAGACGTAAATGATGAGTGTTATCCTACTGTTGACTTGATACGTCATGAGTTGGGAATATCAAAAGACAGATATTACAAGTATATGCGTATGTTAGTTGCTGCTGGAGTAGTAAAAAAAGTTCAAATAAAAACAGAAGATTGTAAATTTGGGAGAAATGTATATAAGTTAACTCACGAGGTCTATTTTTCGGAAAAACCGTATACTGAAAAGTCGGACACGGAAAGTTCGACTACGAAAATCCCGACTGCGGAATCAAAGGATACTAACAATAAAAGTATTAACAATAAAAGTATTAACAATAAAAATAATAAACAATGTGCATCTGACAATGCACTGAAAGTTAGTAAAGCGGCAATCAATGACTTTTTTGAAAGCATATGGAAATTGTACCCAAATAAAAAAGGCAAGGGGCAAGTAAGTGATTCCAAGAAGAAAGCGCTTTATGATATCGGTTACGATGAATTAAGCAGAGCCATAGAACGATACAAGGCAGGACTTGCCCGGGATGAATGGAGAAAGTTGCAGTACGGCAGTACATTTTTTAACAGCGGCTATATTGACTATCTGGATGCAAACTATACAGAACCGGAGCAGACAGAGCCGGAGGAAGGAGACAGATCTATATATAAAGACGATGAAGAGTATCGAAGATTATGGGAAGAACTTGGGTATAAGTAAGAAAGGACTACCGGCGGAGCGCATAGAGCTGTCAAGGGAGCGTATAGAACTGCAGGACGGGAAAATGTGTGATCTGGTGGCTTATAATGTGCAGGACTATGGATATGTAGAGTATGCAGAGAATATCGAAATCAGCAATGGAGAGTTCCGGCGGGCACGTTCTCTTATGCCATTCAATTACCTTGATGCAAATATGCAGAAATTCAACTGGGACCTGTACGGCCAGAACGTGCAAATGCAGCAGTGTGTTGCAGAATCGTTTGTCAGTCAGTTCAACGAGTACCAGAAAGCAGGAAAGGGATTGTATATATTTTCCAAAACGAAAGGGAGTGGAAAAACATTGCTTGCATGTAGCCTTGCAAATGGGATCATGGAGCATCAGGATATCTGTGTAAAATTTGTATCGGTGCCCGAACTGCTTGAAATGACGAAAAAGAGCTATAAGGATTTTATAGAGAAAGAGGATCTTGAAAGAATCCGGACAGCAGAGCTATTGATCCTTGATGATATCGGCGCAGAAACAAAGAAAGAATGGATTGACACAGAATTGTTCAGGCTTATTGATTACAGGTATTCAAATAAGCGCGTAACGATTTTTACAAGCAATATACCAATGGATTCCCTGAAACTGAATGAAAGAATAGTTGACAGGATATTCAGTATGTGTATAAAGCTGGATTTGCCTGAAAAGTCGATCAGAACCATGCAGGCGCATGATGAGAACATGAAATTTTTAAAAGGAGTTATTAAGGGATGAATAATAAAAAATTATACAAAAGACTTTATGAGAAACTTTCAACATTAAGTGCTAGTGAAATTGAGCTTTTGAGAGATATTCATAAGGAAAACAGTTTAATTGTGCAGATATGCGAGGAGGTACTTGCGGAAAAATATATTGATGAGCTGATAGAATTGAAAAACGCCCCGGACGGTGCGGGCACACCATCACAGGGCAATGAAACCCGATAACAAGACAAAAGACCGGATTCATTCGAATTGTAGCAGATTCCGGCGGAAAGGGAAAGCATGAAATTGTATGAAATGAACGAAACAATGAAATTACTGGGTGAGCAATGCTATTTTGAAATTTTGAAAGATAGCAGCCCGGAGCGTGAAGCGTACAACGATATGATGAACGCATACCGAGAGAATGGTAACACACATTATGCAGATGTTGCGATGGATGCCTTTGTATTGGGGTATATATACGGCAAGCGCGCAGAGAGAGCAAGACGGAGGGCAGGGCATGAAAGATAAATTTTTATTAAGTGAGGATATACAGAACCTTGATGTTATCAAAGATAAGATAGCGGTATTATTAAATGACGTTGAATTATACTTTGATAATGTCACACATAGACCTGAAAGCCAGTGCGAACAGTCCGCTTTTGATATGGAAATTACAAGGCTAGGAATCATTTATGATTACATAGACCGGATGGAGGAAACCATAAATAAGATGTATGACCATGTAAACTAGAGCGGCACGCTCTGAATGAAACAAGCCCTAAACCGCGGGAACTGCGATAGTGCCACTATCAAATAACAGATCTGAGAGGTGAGCAATGATAAAGATTAGAATATCCTACGATACAGAGCAGGAAGCCGCGCGGATCATTAAAGTATTGTCTCCGGCAATAACCGGGGCAAGGATAAAGCGATCAGAGAGCGGGAAACATAAGAAAATATACATAGAGCTGCGTTAATTGCTTGTCGCTGCCGTGTGAATATGATATAATGTCTCTGCAAACAAAATATTGATAAGTACCCCGGTATTTACCGGAAGCCTTAGAAATAACGGCGCGGGAAATGGTTAGAATATTATGTTCTGATTGTTTCACGCGCTTTTTGTTTGTCGTCTGCATTTTATAAAATCCTCTTTGATGGCTCCCGTCCGACTTGTCCGGGGAGCCGAAAAAAATAGTCCACCTGGGACGTTAAAAAGAAAGGGTATAGGAATGATTAAAACATCAGTAAAACATTGTGGATACGGCTTTATTGAGGAAACAGCGAACGATCTTTTAAAGCATATGAATGAGAATGAACATTTTGTTGATTTAAAGATCACGTCATTAAGCGATATTATGGCGATCGTGATGCTGATTTATGAAAGTGAGGTATAAGCAATGGATAACGAGAAAAACACAGCCAACGGGGGCGAAAATACCGGAAGAACATTCACGCAGGAAGAAGTGAATCAGATCGTAAGCGGTCGATTAAAAGAAGAGCGTGAGAAGATGAAACGTGAACAGGATGCAGCTTTTGCGGAGAGAGAGCAGAACATCAAAGCAAGAGAAATGCGCATGAATGTACTTGATAAACTCAAAAGTAAGGGATTGCCGGAGTCATTGGCTGACGCAATCAACTGTTCAGACGAGAAATCAGTAGATAAAAGCATCGAGATATTGGCAAATACATATAAAGCAGAACAGGGCGAGCACCAGAGAGCAACATATCATCCCGTAGGCGGTACAGGAGAAAAACCGGATCTGATCCGGGCAGCTATGGGGCTTAGCCAGTAGAAAGGATAAAACATGGCGATTAATTTAGTTACAAAATTTCAACCATACGTTGATGAAATTTTCAAAAAAGAGAGTAAAAAGGCACTTGTGACAAATCAGGATTTCGATTGGACGGGCGCGCATACGGTAAAGGTATATAAGATCAGCACCGGATCAATGAATGACTACGACAGAGCTGGAACCGGCAGCGGTGTGACAGGTTCCCGGTTTGGTGCAGTGGAGAGCCTTGACGCGACAACGGAAGAATTTACATTAAAGAAAGACCGTTCTTTTACGTTTGCCATTGATAAACTGGATTCAGACGAGACAGCGCAGCAGCTTGCAGCGTCAACAGCGCTTGCCCGTCAGCAGAGGGAGGTTGTCATTCCTGAGATTGATTCCTATGTATATGGAGTCATGGCAGCAGGAGCAGGAACAAAACCAAAGGCTGTGGCACTGACACCGGAAAATATCTATGATGAGATTACAAAGGGAACTAATACCCTTGATAATGCGGAAGTACCGGACGAGAACCGGGTTATTATCGTTTCCCCGGATGTGTACCGGCTGATGAAAAAATCAAAGGATATCGTGATGGAAACAGATATTGACACCAATTTGCGCAAACAGGGCGTTGTTTCTAATCTGGACGGTGCAGCAGTTATTAAGGTACCGGCGTCAAGGCTGCCAAAGAATTGTGGTTTTATCCTCTGCCATCCATCCGCAACGGTGGCACCTACCAAGTTAGAGGATTACAGAGTCCATCAGGATCCACCAGGAATCAGCGGATCACTGGTAGAGGGGCGTGTGTGCTACGATGCATTTGTACTTGATAATAAGAAAATGGCAATCTACTATCAGGAACTGACAGCGTAAGGAATTGAGGGGGCAGCAGTTGCTCCCTTTTTCGTTTCAAAAAACGTTGCAAAAAGCGAACGTTTCGTTCGTTTTGAATCCGAACGTTCGGTTTGAAAATACTTACAAATACTTACATTTTATCTGGTCTGTAAAGCCGCAGAAATAAAGGATAAAGGGGATGGATATAGGAAATTCATAGGACAAAATGTACTCTAAGATTCCCCAAGATAAATGCTCGGATTTGCTAGGGTGCATGTTGGAAAATGATGGAGTAGATTGTGGAGAAATGCAACGTAAAAAGTATTTATGTTGCGTATTGGAGAAAACGGAGGGAAAGCATATGGAAGAACAGGTAAAAAGCATGGAAGAGGTAAAGCAGTACCTAAATTCCTGTCTATCGGCCAAAAGGGAAGTAGAACAACTGGAAACAGATATTGCATACTTTAGAGCCGAAAAAATGTCAGTCCGCCACACGCTAGACGGCATGCCGCGCGGATCGGATCACAAAGACTTATCAGATTATATTGTAAAGTTGGAAGAACTGGAGAAGAAACTGCTGCGGGCAAGGTATAAAAGAGTTGCGATATATACGCAGATATTTGATCAAATTGAAAAGATGGAAGATGATATGGAAAGGGAACTATTGACATACCGTTATTTAAAGGGGCATACCTGGGAGAAAGTGGCGGATGAAATGTATCTATCTTATGGTTATTGTCATAAAGTCCATAATAAAGCATTGGAACACTTTGTTTCAGTATGGACCAGTTCCACGGAGCGGGTTGCACTGGAATTATAATAGTATCATTTGAGTATCAAAAAAGCTATGAAACACCCAAAACAGGCACCTCATAGCATTTATAAAGCAGACAACGGGAATCGAACCCGCCTCCTCAGCTTGGGAAGCTGATATACTACCGATGTACTATGTCTGCCCGTAATGAAATAACTACTAATTATTATAGCAAAACGAAAAAAGATTGCAACCGTTTTTTTGACGGTGTAAACTGAGAGAGAGAAACATTGGAGGAAACGATAACGATATGAAATATCCAGAATTTTTACCGGAAAACGGAACGATCGGTTTTGTGGCACCATCTTTTGGCTGCAGTATAGAGCCGTACCATACAGCATTTTTAAATGCACAGAAGAAATTTACCGGACTGGGACATAGATTAGAACTTGGACCAAACTGTTATGCGTCGGAAGGAATCGGCATCAGCAACACTCCGGAAGCATGCGGGGCGGAGCTGACAGAATATTATTGCAGCGATAAAAATGACATACTGATCTCCTGTGGCGGCGGTGAACTGATGTGTGAAATCTTAGACAAAGTAGATTTTGACAGGATCAGGGTGACAAAACCAAAGTGGTATATGGGATTTTCCGATAATACTAATATGACATTCCTGCTTGCCACGCTGTGCGATACAGCATCTATATATGGACCATGTGCGGCGGCATTCGGCATGGAACCGTGGCATGAGAGCCTTTGGGATGCCTATCATCTTCTGCGTGGAGAAAAAAGCAGTATAGAGGGCTATGCACTGTGGGAAAAAGAAGGAAAAAAAGACGAGGAACATCCGCTTGAACCATACAATGTGACAGAAGAGAAAAAACTTATGGTATGTCTGCCTGAAAAACAGAAAAATAATGTGCAGTACAAACCATTGGTGCAGCCGGCAGAGGAATTACAGGAAGAAATCACCATGCAGGGAAGACTGCTTGGCGGCTGCATGGATTGTCTGGTCAACCTGCTTGGAACAGAATTTGATAAAGTACAGGAATTTACAGAGAAGTATCAGGATGACGGAATCATCTGGTTTTTAGAGTCCTGTGATCTGAATGTGATGTCTATCCGCAGGGCGGTCTGGCAGATGAAACATGCCGGATGGTTTTCGCATGTAAAAGGTTTTTTGATTGGAAGACCGGCGGTGTTCGGACAGGAAATGATGGGATTAGACCAGTACCATGCGGTTACAGACCTGCTTGCCGGGTATCAGGTACCGGTCATTATGGATGCGGATATCGGACATATCCCACCGATGATGCCGCTTGTCTGCGGAAGTTATGCGGACATCAGTGTCAGTGGAAATGCGTTGAAAGTAAATATGCAGTGGAAATAGATTTCCCCCAAATTATAAAATGACATTCACATTGCTGCCGATTCCTGTGTTGAGCAGTGTGTTTAAATCAGCAGTTACCGGTGTAACAGATGCGATGTTAAGTGCATTCACAGCGGTAGAACCGGTATCAGCAGAATCGGTTTTGCCGGTGGTGCTGTCGGAAACAGACGAGGATGTCTGTTTATTTGCATTGCGCTTTGCCAGTGCATCATTGTATTCGATCTGTGTCAGAATATTGCTTCTGTTTTCAAGACGTCTGGCATAGGAATTGACACGCTGCATGTATTCTGAATCTGCAGAAAACAGAGATTCAAATTTTGAAATGTCGGCTGAACTAAAAAGAGAACTGCGTGATTCAAGTGTGCCGTTGCCTTTTACGGTAATACCGATCTTGTCAAGCTGGCTTTCATACTCTGCAGTCAGATTCTTCAGACTTTTCTGGGTGTTTTTGACGGTACGGTCGTCTGATGCACCGGATGAGTTTATCATATTATTGTAGGTGCTGATGAACGCTGAAACACTGTTTTTGATATTTGTTTCATTATCGTCATCATATGTAAATGAGCCAAGGGAACGTATCGCACGGCGCAGCGCATGCGAATCGGCACCCGTGAGGGTGGAATTGGTCAGATTACTGCGTGATGTGGTGGTACGTGCATCCGCATTTGATGCATAAAAACGGCGCATATAATAGGATGTACCAAGTGTGGTTCCGGCTCCGACATAAGCGGTATTGGCCATAAGAAGGACCTCCTTAAAAATCATCTGTTATATGTTTCGGTCGAAAAGCGTAGATAATTAACCATGGCATTGAAAATTTATTTGCGTTATACTACTATAGAAACAGCAGAAATATTACGACAGGAGGGAGAAGATTATGGAGATAATAGTTTGGTTGGCATTGATCATTTTCTTTGTGGTATTGGAGATCGCTACCGTTGGTCTGACATCAATCTGGCTGGCAGGAGGAAGTCTTGCAGGACTGATTTGTGCGGCATTTGGAATGGGAATCACGGGACAGATCATCGTGTTTGCAGCAGTGTCATTTGTACTGCTTTATTTTACAAGACCCTGGGCTCTGAAATATTTAAAACCACATCTGGTTAAGACAAATTACGAGGAAACAGTTGGGAAAAATGTCTGTGTTACCGAGCAGATAGATAATATCAGGGGAACCGGAACCGCGGTTATGAATGGTCTGGAATGGACAGCCCGCTCGGTGGATGATGAAAAGACCTTCGAGCCGGGGATGATCGTGATGGTAAAGGAAATCAAGGGTGTCACTCTTTATGTGACGGAGAGCAGTGATATGCCGCAGATGAATGGAGATCAAGAGAAATGAAACTTGGAATGGTATTTGAAGGCGGGGCAAACCGCACGGTTTTTTCCTGTGGAGTAATGGATAAATTTCTGGAAGAAAATATCATGCCGGATTATTACATCGGTGTTTCCGCTGGAATGGCATATGGATTGTCGTATCTTTCCGGGCAGAAAGGACGTAATCTGGAACTGATGGAAAAATATATGGCGGATAAGCGCTATATGGGTATGCGCCATCTGCTAAACCGCAAAGAACATGCGTATTACAATACGAAGTTTGTGTTTGAAGAAGTACCGAATGAGCTTCTTCCGCTTGATTATGATGCTCTGGCACGTTTTCCGGGAGAGATTGAAGCGGCAGTCACAAATATTCACACAGGAAAAGCAGAATACATGGAAATCCCACGTGGGAAAGAGATGAAGGATCTGCTGATCGCAACCTGTTCACTGCCGATTCTTTTTCAGCCGGTAAAGATCGGCAGACATTATTATCTGGACGGCGGACTTGCAGATTCGGTTCCTTATGAGCATGCTATGGAAATGGGCTGTGAAAAACTGGTTGTTGTTCTGACAAGGGAACGCGGCTATGTAAAGACACAGGAAAAGGCGGCAGGCGTTATGAACCGTCTTTATCAGCGATATCCGAAGATCGTGGAGGATATGAAACTTCGCGCGGAGCGCTACAATGCTTCCATGGAAAAACTGATGCAGTTAGAGAAAGAGGAAAAAGTATTTGTGATCGCACCGGAGTCGACCTATGGAGTTGGCAGGACGGAGACGGATACCATAAAATTGCGCAGGCTTTATGATGAAGGTTATCGTATTGCCACAGAACAGACAGACGCCCTTCGCGCCTATTTGAATAAATAATGCAAAGGAGAAAAAAGATGAACATTGTATTTCTGGATGCAAAAACTATCGGGGAAGATATTGATCTCTCCGGGTACGACAAACTTGGAACAGTTATAAAATATGGATTTTCCACAACGGAAGAGGCGAGAGAGCGCACCAAAGATGCCGATGTGGTGATCGTAAATAAAGTACAGATCAATGAGACATCGATCGGTGAGGCAGAGCACTTAAAACTGGTCTGCGTGACTGCAACCGGAACGAACAATCTGGACAAAGCATATCTGGATGCACATGGCATTGCCTGGAGAAATGTTGCCGGATATTCCACGGAGACGGTGGCACAGCACACATTTGCCCTGTTATTCTATCTTTGGGAAAAATTAAGATACTATGATGACTATGTCAAATCAGAAAAATACGTTGGAGATATCACATTTACCCATTTTGATAATGTATTCCATGATCTGAATGGTAAGACATGGGGAATTATTGGGCTTGGAGCGATCGGACGAAGAGTTGCGGACATTGCCAAAATGTTTGGCTGCCATGTGATCTATTATTCTACAACAGGGAAAAATAACCAGCCGGGTTATGAGCGTGTGGAGTTTGACGAGCTGCTTGCAAAATCAGATATCGTGTCCGTACATGCACCGCTGACAGAGCAGACAGAAGGGCTGTTGAATGCAGAGGCGTTTTCAAAAATGAAACCGTCTGCTATCTTTTTAAACCTTGGCAGAGGACCGATCGTTGTCGAGAAAGATCTTGCAGATGCTTTGGAAAATAAAACGATCGCAGGAGCCGGACTTGATGTGCTGACCGTAGAACCGATGAGTGCAGAAAATCCATTGAAACGCATCAAGGACAGCGACCGTCTGATCATCACCCCTCATATTGCATGGGCAAGCCTTGAGGCGCGCACGAGACTGATGAAGATCATTGAAGGACAGATCCGTGACTTCTTTGATGGAAGTGATAAATAAACACTGGAATGGACACTTTGCAAACAGCCTGTTGGTCTGTTATCAGAAGTAAAATACAAAAACAAAATACAGAAATAAAAAATACCGCGCAAATCTGTGCGGTATTTTTATTGGTGCGTGGGATCTGAATGCCAAAAACGAAGAGCCACCTTTTGCTCTGGAAAATTGAGCAGACATTACCCAGCCGATTAACTTGGGATCGTAGCACTCAACCCGCTGTGAAACGAAAGATTTCCATATTCCTGCAAAAAATCCTGTATAGCAGCGTCCTGCCTTGCTGAATCAGCACCTGCATGAAGTGCAGCATACAGCGAATGGATCCGGGACAGGTACAGCTCTTTGGATTTATCATACAGTTCAAAGAAACTCTCATTGGAAGTAATGGAAGAATCCCATGGATTTTTCCACAGTGCATGTCTTAAATTAAATGGATCCGTGCGGAAAAACAAGGTATCACTCGGGATCAGTGGTGAAAACAGCGGATATCCGAGACAGATCCGCTCCGTCAGCCGGACAATGGCCTTTTTCTTTCCGGAATCATCGTGCATCAGCCAGAGACCAAGCTGCATGGAAAAAATAGCAAGGTACATGGTATATTTGCGGAATTTGACATCCGGAAAGGCATAGCGGTAGGCATAATAGAGCATACTTGCAATAACATGTTTCTGGCGGTGTGTCAGCCGGATCGTGTCCTCGGTATGGAAATTGCAGGGCTGGCGGTGCAGCTTTAAATCGAGCAGTGCGGTATCGATATCTGTTTCCAGATAGGCATGTCTTGAAAAATAGGCTTTTTCCTTTTTATCCTTATAGTGTGTCATGGCATAAATATACGGATGACATATTGTATCCAAGGTATAGTGCCCGAGAAAACCAATCAGGTAGGCTTCTGCAATGTTAAGATCCGTGCGGGAGGAAAACTGGTTACGGCTTTCAATCAGACCCTGGAAAAAGGCACTGGTCTCGCGGACATGGGCAAGAGCACCGATATTGTGACCTTCTAACACATAGGAAGGAAGATAATAAAAGAAAATATCCGGTCCCTGAAGTCCGAGACCGTAGGCAGCGCGATTATAATAAAGATTCTTTTTTAAAGAATTATTTTTCAGGTTATGATAAACCTCTCTTCCGAATATATAATGGGTAACATATCCAGGCATGATCAAAAATCTCCTTTCCATGAAATGAACCATCGTTATTATAACCAGTTTGGAAAGAACTGTTAAGCATGGCAGTTAAGATTTAAGAAAAAAGTAATAATCGCTGATTGACAAAGTTTATTGGAATGATATAATACAACATAGTTATCAATACTACATGATGACACATGAATGCTATGCAAATATTGTCTGATGTAGTCGGAAAATAGACAAAAAAGCAAATTTGTATATTAGATGGCTACATTAAAAAGTCATTGCATATTTAAAAAAGAGTGCAATTTTTTTATACTTGCTTCTAGTAAAAGAATGTGAAAAAAATAACGGAGGTCGGAGTTATGGCAAATTTAGCACTGACAGTAGAGAGAAAAGCATTCAGCGTCGCAATCGATGCTGCACTGAAAAGTCTGAACAAGGATCGTGAGAAAGGATTGTTACAGATCGTAGATCTTACAGAGAAATTTATGGGAGATAACTTCCGTAAAGAAGCTTATGATGGTGTAAGAAAAATGATCCAGAATCCGGATCACAAATGGATGCGCTATGTCAATCGTCTGTTGGATGAGACAGATCCGCATGTTGCAAAAATGACCGCATTAAACCTTGGTTTTCAGGCTGCATTTTATGGAACAAAGACCATCCGTAAAATGAGAGAGGTTCATGACTGTAATATCCCGTGGCTGATCTTAATGGATCCGACAAGTGCATGTAACCTTCACTGTACCGGATGCTGGGCAGCTGAGTACGGTAATAAATTAAATCTTTCCTTTGATGAGCTTGACAGCATCGTAACACAGGGAAAAGAACTTGGTATTTATTTTTACATGATGACCGGTGGAGAGCCTCTGGTTCGTAAAGCAGACATCATCAAACTCTGTGAGAAACACAATGACTGTGCATTCCACTGCTATACAAATGGTACACTCGTAGATCAGAAACTCTGTGATGATATGAAACGTGTCGGCAACCTTTCCTTATCCATCAGCCTTGAGGGATTTGAAGATGCGAATGATTTCCGCCGTGGAGAGGGCGTATATGATAAAGTTCTTCATGCAATGGATCTTTTACATGAGAACGGATTGATTTTCGGAAACAGTGTATGCTATACTAGCAAAAACATGGATGCTGTTACATCTGACGAATTTTTTGATCTTCTGATCGAGCATGGAAGCCGTTTTGCATGGTATTTCCATCTGATGCCGGTAGGTATGAAAGCTGCTCCGGATCTGATGCCGACCAAAGAACAGCGTGAATATATCTATCACAGAATCCGTGAGGTTCGTGCGATGGAAGGTGGAAAAGAAATCTTTGTTATGGATTTCCAGAATGATGGTGAGTTCGTAGGCGGATGTATTGCAGGAGGAAGAAACTACTGCCATATCAACCCGAAGGGTGACGTGGAGCCATGTGTATTCATTCATTATTCCGGTGCAAATATCCGTGAAAAATCACTGTTAGAGTGTTTGAAACAGCCATTATTCATGGCATACAGAGATAACCAGCCATTCAACGACAACATGCTGCGCCCATGTCCGATGCTTGAGAATCCTGAGATCTTACAGCGTATGGTACATGAAACAGGTGCGCACTCCACAGATGTTGAGGAGGCAGAGCCGGTAGAACATTTATGTGGAAAATGTGAGGCATATGCATGTGAATGGAAAGAGACTGCAGACAGACTCTGGAAGGAGCATCCATACAAACAAAAAGGCTACACCAATTTCAAAAAGAAATAAGTTTTGTTCACAGTTGCAGTGTGAGCAGCAATAATAAGGGGCGATTGTTATCAGTAAAATACAAAAGCAGCTTTTAAAATGGGGACTGGTTCTGGCAGTCATTGGTATTATCGTGTATACTTTCCGTGATTCGGCAGGACCGATTTTAGAACAGCTTACGAAAACATCACCAGCCGTTGTCATTGGCATTTGTCTGATGGCAGCGGTATATCAGATCATAGAAGGCATTATCACGACCGTGCTCGCAAAGCAGTATCGGTCGTCTTTTGCATGTAAAAATGGTATTACGAATGCGTTTTTATGCTCTTTTTACCGGGTGGCGACACTGGGGAGCGGTTCCGGTGTTGCGGCGATCATTTATCTGGGGGAGCAGGGAATCGAATACGGCGGTGGATTTGGGCTGTATATGATACAGTATGCACTCCATAAAATGAGCATAGCGTTGTTTTCCGCGATTCTTTTTGTGATGAACTGGGAATTTATGAAAAGCTGGTTTGGAGATTACGCGGGACTTTTAGCAGGCGGATATGCGGTCACACTTGTGATCACCATCGGTCTGTTCCTGTTCTGCTGTTCAAAGAAATTCCACCGGCTGATCTTCCGGCTGCTTGATATCGTAAATAGAAAGCTTCACGGGAAATTTGAAATGACAGCAGAGGAGATTAAAAGACAGTGTGGAATGCTTGAAGACGCTTCCAGACATTTACTGAAAAACAAAAAAACTACCACAGGCGTGATCTTGCTCTGTCTGCTGAAATGCTGTTTCTGGTATGGAATCCCGTATCTTCTTTTTCGGGGAGTTCAATTTCAGGGAAATCCGGCATTGTCCCTGTCACAGGTGTTTGCAATTACTTCCCTGTCTGTTATGCTTGCGGCAGTTATCCCATCTCCGGCGGGAATTGGTTCCACAGAGTTTGTGTTCACGACACTTTTTGCCGGAATCGTCGGCACGGGCATGGCGGGGTCAGCATCGCTTTTGTACCGCTTTGGCACATTTGTATTTCCATTTCTGGTGGGAACCGTTGTCGTGCTTATCAGGCATTTTAGAAGAAAAAAAATATCCGGTAACCGCATATGAAAAGATTAGTTGTAATCTCAAAGTAAATATAGTAATATGAATAAAGGCACAAAACAGATAGTATACTGTATTTAAAATTGAATTAGGGAGGAGTTTTATATGCCAGGAGTAATTGTAGCACTGATTATTTTAATTATTGTAGCACTGCTGATCGCAGTATCCTGTGTTAAGATCGTTCCACAGGCGACTGCATGCGTGGTAGAACGTCTGGGAGGTTATCTCGCAACATGGTCTGTAGGTATTCATTTCAAAGCACCGTTTATCGACCGTGTGGCAAAGAGAGTTGTATTAAAAGAGCAGGTGGTGGATTTCCCGCCACAGCCGGTTATCACAAAAGATAACGTAACGATGCAGATTGATACCGTTGTATATTTCCAGATCACAGATCCGAAACTTTATGCATATGGCGTGGAGAACCCAATCATGGCGATCGAGAACCTGACTGCAACCACACTGCGTAACATCATCGGTGATCTTGAACTTGATGAGACACTGACATCCAGAGAGACGATCAATACCAAGATGAGATCTTCTTTGGACGTTGCAACCGATCCTTGGGGAATCAAAGTCAACCGTGTTGAGTTAAAGAACATCATCCCGCCTGCAGCAATCCAGGATGCGATGGAGAAACAGATGAAGGCAGAGCGTGAGCGCCGTGAAGCAATTCTTCGTGCGGAAGGTGAGAAAAAGTCAACCGTCCTTGTTGCAGAAGGAAAGAAAGAATCAGCAATTCTTGATGCGGAGGCTGAAAAACAGGCAGCGATCTTACGCGCAGAGGCAAAGAAAGAGGCAACGATCCGCGAGGCAGAAGGTCAGGCAGAAGCTATTTTAAAGATCCAGCAGGCAAATGCAGACGGACTTCGCATGATCAAAGAAGCTGCACCGGATCAGAATGTGATCCAGTTAAAGAGCTTAGAGGCATTTGCAAAAGCAGCAGACGGAAAAGCAACCAAGATCATTATTCCGTCCGAGATCCAGGGAATCGCAGGTCTTGCAAAATCTGTTACGGAGATTGCAGCAGATCATAAATAAAATCAGAAAAATTTATCAGAACGGATGGTGCGCGTGGTGTACCATCCGTTGTGGCATAAAAAGAAAATATATGCAGCCATGCAAAAGGAGAGAAAAGACATGAATTTAAAAGAACGTAATTTTTTAAAATTAATGGATTTTACACCGGAAGAGATTACATATATGATTGACCTTGCGGCAGATCTGAAAGCGAAGAAAAAACAGGGCATCCCGCATAACAGCCTGACCGGAAAAAATATTGCACTTATCTTTGAAAAGACAAGCACCAGAACACGCTGCTCTTTTGAGGTGGCAGCACATGATCTCGGCATGCATGTTACTTACCTTGACCCGTCAGGTTCCCAGATCGGCAAAAAAGAGAGCATCCCGGATACCGCCCGCGTGTTAGGACGCATGTTTGATGGTATTGAATACCGTGGATATGGACAGGATATCGTCGAGGAGCTTGCAAAATATGCAGGCGTACCGGTATGGAACGGCCTGACCAACGAGTTTCATCCGACACAGATGCTTGCAGATATGCTTACGATCCGTGAGCACCTTGGCAGATTAAAAGGTGTGAGACTGGTTTACATGGGCGACGCACGTTATAATATGGGTAATTCCCTGATGGTGACCTGTGCAAAACTCGGTATGGATTTTGTTGCATGTACAAGCAAAAAATACTTCCCGGATGCAAAACTGGTAGAGTATTGCGAAGGTGTTGCAAAAGAAACGGGCGCTTCTATTACCCTGACAGAGGATGTCAAAGAAGGAACAAAAGATGCAGATGTTATTTATACGGATGTCTGGGTATCCATGGGTGAGCCGGATGAGATCTGGGAGGAGCGTCTCCACGATCTGATGCCATATCAGGTAAATAAAGAAGCTATGGCAAATGCAAAAGAGGGTGCCATTTTCATGCACTGTCTGCCGGCATTCCACGACTTAAAGACCAGGATCGGCAAGGAAGTTTATGAGAAATTCGGTTACAGTGAGTTGGAAGTAACGGATGAAGTATTTGAGAGCAGACAGTCTGTCGTATTTGACGAGGCGGAAAACCGTATGCATACGATCAAGGCAGTAATGTTTGCAACGCTTGGAGAATAGTGTGAAAATTTGTGCTGGTACACAAATGTAAGATGAGCAAAGAACAGTGTACCGGGTATGGATATTTTGGAGGAAACAGATGAGGACACAGCTACTAGCGGCATTAAAGGAAGCCGATGATTATATTTCCGGTCAGGAACTGTGTGAGCACTTTGGAGTATCGCGCACTGCAATCTGGAAAGCGGTGAAGCAGTTAAAAGAGGCTGGATATGTGATCGAGGCAGTGCAGAATAAAGGATACAAGATCGTGTCGACACCGGACTGCCTGAATACGGCAGAACTGGAAAGCATCCGGAAAACAAAGTGGGCAGGTCGTGAAATTTTTTATTTTGATACAATTGATTCCACAAACACAAAGGCAAAACAGCTTGCGGAGGAAGGACATCCGACTGGAACGCTGGTTGTTGCGGAAAAACAGGAAGCAGGCCGCGGCCGCCGTGGAAGAGGATTTGAATCACCGGCGGGTGTCGGGATATTTATGACTCTGGTGCTCAAACCGGATTTTGCACCGGATCGCGCTTCTATGCTGACGCTCATAGCAGCGCTTGCAGTATCGAAAGCCATCTCGGAGAAAACTGGACAGGAAGCAGGGATCAAATGGCCGAACGATATTGTGATGAACGGCAAAAAAGTTTGTGGAATCTTAACGGAGATGAGCGCACAGTTAGATTATATCAACCATGTTGTCATCGGTATCGGTATTAACGTCCAGAATGAGTCATTTCCAAAAGAAATTGAACAGGTGGCAACCTCGATTTTGATGGAGACCGGACAGCATGTGAACCGTGCAGAGCTGATCGAGGCAGTGTTAGAACAGTTTGAACGTTATTATGAAATATTTTTAGAAACCGAAGATTTAAGCGGTCTGGTCAAAGAATATAATGCACATCTGATCAATATGCAAAAACAGGTCAGGGTATTAGATCCCAAAGAACCTTATGAGGCAAAAGCAATGGGAATCACGCCGCATGGTGAGCTGATCGTGGATACCTGGGAAGGCAGAAAACTGGTATCCTCCGGCGAAGTTTCCGTGAGAGGAGTATACGGATATGTCTGAGAGAGAAGAAGTGGTGCTCTGTGGAGCGAGCGCTTACAATAAAAAATTTTATCTGAATCAGTATTTTAAGGGACTGCCGGATTCGATCAAAGATGAATTAAAGATTATGTGTGTCCTTTTCACGGAGGATATCGGTGGTATTTTTCAGGTCGTCTTTGATGAGGATGGCAATCTGGAGTTCCGTACTTCCAGTGATGAGAACGATCTTTTATATGATGAGATCGGCTGTGGATTAAAAATACGTGAGCTGCAGCGCACAAAAGAAGAACTGCTTCGCGCTTTAGAGATGTATTATAAAGTGTTATATATTGGTGTGGACGAATCAGAAATGTAAAGAAAAAGGTAGGAAAATACGATGGTAATCACGATTGACGTAGGAAATACAAATATCACTGTAGGAGTATTCCGTGGGGATGAGGTAATGGCAACTTTTCGTATCACGACGAAGATGCCGCGTACTTCGGACGAGTATGGAATGCTGCTGTCAAACCTGTTAGAGCAGAACAACATCAGACACGATGATATTGAGGATGCGATCATAGCATCTGTTGTTCCGAATGTGATGCATTCCTTAGAGGGTGCGATCATCAAATATTTTGGCATCAATCCGATCATTGTGGAACCGGGTACAAAAACGGGAATCCGTGTGGTAACAGAGAATCCGCGCCAGATCGGCGCAGACCGTATCGTAGATGCAGCGGCAGCGTATGAACTATATGGCGGACCGGTACTGGTACTTGATTTTGGTACTGCCACAACTTATGATCTGGTCGATAAAAACGGTGCATTTGTTTCCGGTGTGACTGCACCTGGAATCCGCATTTCTGCAAAGGCACTGTGGGAAGATGCAGCAAAACTGCCGGAGATCGAGATCCGTAAACCGGAGAGTATTCTGGCAAAAGAGACGATCTCAAGCATGCAGGCTGGTCTTGTATATGGACAGATCGGACAGACGGAATATATCGTGAAACATATGATCGAAGAGGCTGACATGGGACCGGTCAAGGTTGTTGCAACCGGTGGATTGGGACGTATCATTGCAAATGAGACAGATGTGATCGATGTGTATGATCCGAACCTGACATTGAAGGGAATGAACCTTATTTATAAGAAGCAGAACCGTAAATCAGGTAAGATTAAGAAATAAGAGATATCTGACCGGGAGATTCAGGATGCCTGGATCGGGTATAAGAGAGTGAATTATTTAGGAAATGGTGGCATGGGAGAAATCAGACGACTTCAGATTGGAAATGTAACGTTAGAAAATAACCTGATATTAGCACCGATGGCAGGCGTGACAGACCTGCCATTTCGTTTGCTTTGCAAGGAACAGGGAGCGGGACTGCTGTGCATGGAGATGGTCAGCGCAAAGGCGATCCTTTATAAAAACAGAAATACAGAAGAACTTTTGACGATCGACAAACGCGAGAATCCGGTGTCGCTGCAGCTGTTTGGCTCTGACCCGGATATCATGAGTGAGATTGCAAAACAGATCGAGGACAGACCATTTGACATTTTAGACATCAACATGGGCTGCCCGGTGCCGAAAGTGGTCAACAACGGCGACGGTTCTGCGCTTATGAAAAATCCAAAGCTCGCCGGGGAGATCATTGAAAAGACTGCCCGTGCAATCAAAAAGCCGGTTACGGTCAAGATCCGCAAAGGATTTGACGAGGAACATGTCAATGCGGTTGAGATGGCTCACATTGCGCAGGAATCCGGTGCTGCGGCAGTGGCAGTCCACGGCAGGACAAGGTCACAATTTTATTCGGGAAAGGCTGACTGGGATATCATAAGACAGGTAAAAGAGGCAGTTTCTATCCCCGTGATCGGAAATGGTGATATTTTAACGGCGGCGGACGTGATCGCAATGCAGAAACAGACCGGCTGTGACGGCTTTATGATCGCACGCGGTGCGGAGGGAAATCCGTGGATCTTTGCGCAGATCCTTCATTATTTTAAGACGGGTGAAGAACTTCCGAAACCGACGTTCGAGGAAGTGACGCAGATGCTTCTTAGGCATGCGCGCATGCAGCTTGAGTTTAAAGGCGAATACACCGGGATCCGTGAGATCAGGAAACACGCGGCGTGGTATACGTCCGGCTACCGCAATTCTTCGAAGCTGCGCGGCAGGATCAATGAGGTGGAGACGTATGAGCAGCTGGAGGCACTGTTTCAGGAGGTTTGCCATTTCCCGATCGGTAGGTTGTGAACCACCTTTTTTTACGTCCAAACTTTATAAAGTGAAAGTCGTGGGGAAAGTAATGAAACGGGAAACGTTGTCATAAAGATGGAAAAAGGGATATTGCAGGGAGAAGTTCGATGTCTTTTTCCAACGAGTTTTTATATGATTTTAAACCGGTGTATGAGGGGATTCTTATGGCAAAAGACGTAAAGCCGGAGCGTGCAGTCGTCGAGGTGATCGATGAGGAGCAGGAGGGAGCGGGCATGTTTGAGCCGGCAGGCGCACTTGAAGTGTTAGAGCAGATCGGGGATGACGTAAACACGCTTACAATTTATACGGACCGGGCTGCATATTTTAGGGAATTTGCAGAGACAATGTATGAGAAGAATGGATTGGTTTCGCTTATCGTATCAAAAAAGCGCCTTGGACTGGCAAAAAAAACGGTGGGATGCAGCAGTATTTTCCTGTTTGATTTTGAGTGGAACAGTGCCTTTTATGAAAAACAGATCGCGCTGGGAAAACATTATATCCCCATCCATAAAAGAGCCTGGCGGACAGCTGAAAATCTTGACATAGCAGTGCCTATCGGTTATAATACTGTGATTGTTAAGAGACCAAAAAAGAAAACGGGGACGCCGTGGCAGGACAGATTTGAGAAGGCTTTTTATCGTTCATAGCGTCTGGTGCAAAGTATTGTGCCGCCGTATACATGAACCGAACAATAATTATTATAAAGAAGGGTAAATGCAATGGACAAGAAAAACATTCTGACTTATGAAGGACTCAAGAAACTGGAAGACGAATTAGAGAACTTAAAAGTTGTAAGAAGAAAAGAAGTTTCACAGAAGATCAAAGAGGCAAGAGAGCAGGGAGATTTATCTGAGAACGCTGAGTACGACGCTGCAAAGGACGAGCAGAGAGACATCGAAGCACGTATCGAAGAACTTGAGAAAATTTTAAAGAACGCAGAGGTGGTTGTAGAGGAAGAGGCTGACTTAGATAAAGTAAGCATTGGATGCAGCGTAAAGATCCTTGACTGCGAATTTGAGGAAGAATTAGAATATAAGATCGTTGGTTCTACCGAGGCAAACAGCTTAAAAGGTAAAATCTCAAACGAGTCGCCGGTTGGTAAGGCACTGCTTGGCAAACAGGTGGGTGATACCGTTACTGTCGAGACACCGGCAGGTGAGTTTTCATACAAAGTGCTTTCAATTCACAGAGCAAACTAAGAGATATGACGCAAGGGCAGAATGTCTGTCCGTGGAATAAAACAAGTGGAGGATAAACATGGCAGAGCAGAACAATAACCAGCAGGATTTAAATCAGCTGCTTCAGGTACGTTATGACAAGCTGCATGAACTGCAGGAAAACGGAAAAGATCCGTTTGTCATCACAAAATATGATGTGACAAGTCACTCAACCGATATCATTGACAATTTTGAAACAATGGAGGGCAAGCAGGTATCGATTGCCGGCCGTATGATGTTCAAACGTGTGATGGGAAAAGCATCATTCTGCAATATTCAGGACTTAAAGGGACGTATCCAGGTATACGTTGCAAGAGACAATATTGGTGAGGAGATCTACAAAGATTTCAAGAAATCTGATATCGGCGATATCTGGGGCGTAAAGGGATACGCTTTCCGTACCAAAACAGGCGAGATTTCTATCCATGCTGAGGAGATGACACTGCTGTCAAAATCATTACAGATCCTTCCGGAGAAATTCCACGGACTGACTGATACAGATATGCGTTACCGCCAGAGATATATCGACCTGATCATGAATCAGGAGAGCAAGGAAGTATTCATCAAACGTTCCAAAATCTTAAAAGAGATCCGTAATTTCTTAGCTGACCGTGATTTCATGGAGGTTGAGACTCCGATGCTTGTATCCAATGCAGGCGGAGCAGCAGCAAGACCGTTTGAGACACATTACAATGCCTTAAATGAGGATGTAAAACTGCGTATCTCTCTGGAATTATACTTAAAGAGACTGATCGTCGGCGGACTTGAGCGTGTATACGAGATCGGCCGTGTATTCCGCAATGAGGGTGTTGACACCCGTCATAACCCGGAGTTCACACTGATGGAGCTGTATCAGGCATACACAGACTATGAGGGCATGATGGAACTGACAGAGTCCATGTTCCGTTATCTTGCAGAAAAAGTCTGCGGAAGTACAAAGATCAGCTACAATGGCATCGAGATCGACCTTGGCAAGCCATTTACACGCATGACCATGAACGATGCGATTAAAAAATATACCGGAATCGACTTTGATACCGTAGCAGATGATGCAGCAGCAAAGAAACTTGCTGAGGAGCATCACATTGCATACGAGGAACGCCACAAGAAAGGTGATATCATCAACCTCTTCTTCGAGGAGTTCTGTGAGAAAGAACTGATCCAGCCGACCTTTATCATGGATCATCCGATTGAGATTTCTCCGCTTACCAAGAAGAAACCGAGCGATCCTACCAAGGTAGAGCGGTTCGAGCTTTTCATCAATACATGGGAAATGTGTAACGCATACTCCGAGTTAAACGATCCGATCGACCAGCGTGAGCGTTTCGCAGCACAGGATGCAAATGCAGCAGCCGGTGACGACGAGGCAGAGCACACAGACGAGGATTTCTTAAATGCATTAGAGATCGGTATGCCGCCAACGGGTGGTATCGGATACGGAATCGACCGTCTTGTGATGCTGCTTACAGACAGCGCAGCAATCCGTGACGTATTACTCTTCCCGACAATGAAGTCACTCGATAAGTAAAAGCCAGTGTTTATGCGGGTTTGAAGCACCTGTTATCATGTTACTGCAACAAAAGTGCAACAAATTTTGAACGAATAGTACGGAATAATACTCCTATGTACGTTCAAGGTTGTGCTAATCCAATCAAATAATTTGTACCTTTAAGGACATTTTTCTAAAAGAAATTTTAGAGAGATGTCCTTTTTTGTTATGGTCAATCATTTAAGAATTGGAGGAAAAGAACATGAGTATTACAGCGTTAGGAGCAGGAGCCGAAAAAGCCCAAGAAATTATTTTTATCAGCGAAGCACATGAGAAATTCTACTATGAGAAATTAAAAGAGGTACGGTATCAGGACGTGTACCACAAGGCACTTTGCTATTGTCTTGGCATTAGCGATGATACCAGAAGAAATGCGAACCGTATTTATGATTTTAAGTCGGGAAATGTAAAGACAGAGTGTTTACACGAAGGCTGGCAGACCAGCGGAAGCGTAAAGGTAGTCAGAATGGCGTTTAACCTGTATTGCAACGCCACACCGAGCGTTGATGATTACAAGGACGCAGAGGAGCAGATAAACGAGTGCAGGCAGTATTCAGTGGAGGAATTATTCTGCTGTGCCTACGCACCATATTTTTGGCAGGCGGTACAGATCAGGTATCCGGAGTATGCAGTATATAACCGGGAGCTGTATGACCTGTTTGGAGGACGGGATTGATGTTAAAAGTCAGATTGATGGGAACAAAGAACGATATTAAGTGGTTTGGGAAGATTTTACAGAGAAATCCCAAGATTGAAGTGACAGAGTTTTCAGATTTATATCCCAATAAAGGGACAAAGAGATTTCACAGGGCTTATGTGGAAGTCAGAAAAAGCAACGTAAAAGAAAAACAGTAGAAAGCAAAGGAGAATTATCATGTGCAGAGTTATAGCAATCGCAAATCAGAAAGGTGGAGTCGGAAAGACCACCACGACAAGCAATTTAGGAATAGGATTAGTCAAAAATGGAAAAAAGGTGTTACTGATTGATGCAGACGCTCAGGGAAGCCTTACCGCAAGTCTGGGGTATCAGCAGCCGGACAAACTGGAAGTCACGCTTGCAACAATCATGGAGCATATTGTGAATGAAAAGGTATTTGAGCCTTATGAGGGTATCTTACACCATGACGAGGGAGTCGATCTGCTTCCGGCAAATATTGAGCTGTCCGGTACGGCAGTTTCACTTGTGAACATTATGAGCCGGGAAACAATTCTGCGGGAGTATGTGAATTATGTGTCCGATTTTTATGATTACATATTGATTGACTGCACACCGTCACTCGGAATGATAACCATAAATGCACTTGCCTGTGCCGATTCCGTATTGATTCCGGTGCAGGCGGCATATCTGCCCGTAAAAGGTCTGGAGCAGCTTATCCGGACTATAGGAAAGGTAAAGCGTCAGATCAATCCGAAGCTGGAGATTGAGGGCATTCTTATGACTATGGTGGATACCAGAACCAATTACGCAAAGGAAATCAGCCAGTTAGTGAATGAAGCCTATGGGGATAATATCAAGATATTTGAGAACAGTATCCCTAATTCCGTCAGGGCAGCGGAGATTTCCGCAGCAGGAGTCAGCATTTATGTCCATGATGGAAAAGGAAAAGCGGCGCTTGCCTATGAAGCATTGACAAAGGAGGTGCTTTCCAATGAGTAAAAAGAGCGTGACAGGCAGTATCAGGCTGAACGGATATGATGATCTGTTTGGCTCCGGTGACACTTCTGGACAGAACGTCCAGAAGCCGGAAAACCAGATGGTAGAAATACCGCTTTCTGATTTGCATACATTCAAAAATCACCCGTTTCGGGTGGTCGATGATGAAAAGATGGAGGAAACAACGGAAAGTATCAGGCTGCATGGGGTATTGGTTCCCGGCATTGCAAGACCTAGAGCAGAAGGCGGATATGAGATCATTGCCGGACACCGCAGGAAACATGGCTCAGAGCTTGCCGGAAAAGCCACAATGCCTATGATTATCCGCAATTATACGGACGATGAAGCCACAATCATCATGGTTGACAGCAATATCCAGCGGGAAGATATTCTTCCAAGTGAAAAAGCAAAGGCATACCGCATGAAATACGATGCCATGAAACATCAGGGCAGCAAAGCAGGCGGGCTTACGCTTGATGAGATTGGCGAAGCTGCCGGGGAAAGCGGTAAAACAGTTCAGAGGTACATTTGGCTGTCAAGGCTGTCCGATGCGTTGTTAGAGCTGATTGACAATAAGAAACTTGGCATCATGCAGGGAGTGGATATTTCTTTTTTGTCAGAGGAAGCACAGCAATGGGTGCTTGTGATGATAGAAGAATTAAATGTAACAGTTACCACAACACAGGCTTCCAAGCTGAAGGAATACGGTAAAAGCGGGGAGCTGACATTGGCAATGGTTAAGCTGATTTTGTCAGAGGAAAAGCCAAAGGAAAGAAAATTCATGATGAAATCGGATAAGATCGGCAGATACTTTTCAGACAGCTATTCCAATGAGGAGATTGAAAACATCATTATTTCGCTTCTTGATAAATGGAAAGAGGAAGGGGCTGTTTGATAATGGGATATTTAACCAGCGGAAACGTGATTGTTGACGCAATGGGTTCCATAAATATTTCCGGAAACATTATCCCTTCTGTCTGGTACAGGACAATCACAAAGGAGAATGGGAAACCATATCTCCTTGCGATTGTTATTCTGGCTGATATTGTTTACTGGTACCGTCCTTCCGAGGTGCGGGATCAGGGAACCGGGCATATTCTTGGATGGAAAAAGAAATTTTCAGAGGACATTTTAAGGCAGAGCTATCAGTATTATGCGGACTTGTTTGGAGAATCAAAGAAAACAGTAAAAACCGCAATGGATAAGCTGGAGAAATTACAGGTAATCAGGAGAGAGTTTCGGACAGTCAGTTATGGAGACGGGCTTGTTTCCAACAATGTGATGTATGTGGAACTGAAACCGGATATGCTGTACCGACTGACATTTCCAGAGGAAATTCCTGCTATGAATGGGGAGAACAATTCGTATGCAGGTGTATCTGATGATAAAACGGGAGGGAGCCTCCCTACGAAATCGGATGCCCCTATGGAAATTTTGGGAGGGAGGGGTATCCCAAACGGGACACAGGTATCTACAAACCGGGAGACAGGTCATAACGAAACGGGAGATACCCTCCCGCCGAAACCGGATACAGGTCTGTCCCAAAACGAAGGGACAAATTCAGAGACTTCTGCAAATATTTCTGACGGAGAATCCTATCATATCAATCTATCTGCTGAAAGTGCGGAGAATAAAGGGATTGATGATGATAGGATGGATGAAACGAAAGCATATATCGAGCTGATAAAATCCAATATCGAGTACGATCATCACATGAAGTATGACGATTGGAGCAGCAAGGCTTTGTATGATGAATTGTTTGATGTCATCTGTGATGTTGTATGTGTGAAACGCAAGACAATCCGGATAGCCTGTGAGGATTACCCGTATGAGCTTGTAAAGTCAAAGTTCTTAAAGCTGGACAGCTCCCACTTGGAGTATGTCATTGGCTGTATGCAGAACACTACAACCAAGATAGGCAATATCAAGGCATACATGGTTACTGCACTGTATAATGCACCCTCAACGATGCACCATTTTTATCAGCAGGAAGTCAATCACGATATGTATGGCGGCGGATGGGAGGAAAAAGGCATCAGCTAGGACATGGCGCTTCTGGACACAACGTCCAGAGGTGGGAAATTAAATATTGTTTATGACAGGAGCAGCGAGTGATTGGCTGCTCTTTTGCATGGAAGGAGTTTGTTATGGAATCAATGAGAGATGTGGACAGGGTAATGGAACGGGAGATCAAAAAGGGCAGTACACCCTTACAGTTTGAACAGTTAGGTTTCGGAGATTACCGCTATAATGAGATTAGTTCAAAAGAAAAGCTGTTGCAGGTGCTTTCTTATCTGCTGCGGATTGGAGAGTATCAGCAGTTTGCCGGAAAAACGGTAGGAAACAATGTTTACATGGATATGAAAGGGAAAAAGGTTGTTTTTAAGAGAACCAGACTGACTTATGAGAGAAATAATATATTCGTAACGATTAAGCGTCTGATAAAGAAGTATAAGCCGGACTATGAGGGGAAGGTCTATCTGGAAACGGTCAGATGCTTTTTTACCATATCTGAGGAAGAATTGGAAAAGTGCCGATACGATTATGAGGGCAGAGCTACTTATGCCTTTGTGATGTCTGATAAATACATCATGGCTTTATATACGCATTGCCTGACTGCAAGAAAAGCAGTAGCTTTTGAAAATATAGAGCTGGAGGGACTATCGGAAACAGAGCTTAGTGTGGTAAAATTAGAGGGTGTCCGGGAAGTATTATTTCAGGCATTGTTACTTGATGATGTGAAGTTTGAAGATGGAAAGATGTATGCTGATTTATGCAGTATCTATCTTTTGGAATAGGAGTAGAAATGGCAAATAAGGTCTGTCCGGAATGCGGAAGAAAAATGAAACAACAATTTATTGGCTTACAACACTGTAAATGTGGAGTAAGCTGGAAGAAAGATATAGGTTTTTTTGAGCGTTCCGGGGATATGGTGTTTGCATTGGAACGGAAACAGGTAGGGAAAAAGATAAAACAGTGTTCTGAAATCAGATATAGATAATATGTAAAATTATTATAATAATTCTTGAGGAAAAGATTATGAAATTGGAGTTTAAGGGAGATGGGGAATTTTTTCTACCACCTAATCAAATGTGTACTTTTCAGCATAATGGTAGAAAAATACATTGTAATGTTGACTTGTTGATAGCGGATTATAGTGAAAAACAAGCAGATATGATAAACGTTAATGAAATATATAAGCCAGATAGCACAGTTAATTCTAAATATGCCATGACAACTGATATCAGTAATCCTATTATTGTTGTTCGGTTTGATGATGGAACTTATGAGATATTAGATGGAAACCATAGGCTATTTAGGGCAGCACATGAAGGACAAGCTCAAATTATGGCACATATTTTGAGTGAATCGGAATTGAATAAATATATTATGGATTGAAAATTATAGAAGATACATATAAGTAAAACAGCGTTAGGGCAGTTATAGACCATAAAGGTTTGTAGCTGCCCTTTTTTGCGTTTATACAACTTCTGGACACAACGTCCAGAAGTGGAAAGGAGAGCTTATGAAATATTTGCTGCACAGGCTGTATGTTCCACCATAACGGAAATACAGCTACAAAAAATCAAGGAGGAAAACCATGCAGGAGGAAGTAACACAGAAAACGATTGCCCTTGTTTTCAAGTCCTCAAGGCTGACCTCCGATGTACTGAAAAAAGCCATGAAGATGTATCTGGAACACCGGAAAGCCGGGAAACAGGCAACGCATGGGAAAATATCAGTGAAAGATTTGGTCGGTCAGGGTATGGGAGCTTCGAGTATTGAGGTTACGGATAACAACATCAAGTCCTTTGAGCGGGTGGCGAAAAAGTACAATGTTGACTTTGCTGTGAAAAAGGACAGGACGGTGGAACCTCCGAAGTATATGGTATTTTTCAAGGGCAAGGATGCCGATGTGATCACACAGGCATTTAAGGAGTTTGTAAAAGTTAATGAGAAGAAGCATGGCAGAGTGTCCGTTAAGGAGAAGCTGGCAGAGTTCAGGGAGCTGTTAGGCAAGGATAAGAACCGGGAAAGAGCAAGGGAACACCAAAAAGACAGGGGGCAGACGTTATGAGTAAGATTATAGACGGTATTGCCAAAGATTTAAAAGCGGTTCCGGAAAAGCTCAAGGCACAGGCAGGGAATGTTGATAAAAAGAAACTCTTTCTAATGAGCCTGCCTTATATTCTTGTCGGCTATTTCTGCGATAAAATAGCGTGGCTCTGGCGTGTATCGCCGGGGCAGAATGCTTCCGATAAGATGATGGCAGCCATGAATGGGCTGAATGATCTATTTGCCAATCCATTACCGAGCTTTTTCCCGAAAGATCTGCTGATAGGTGCAGGGTGCAGTGCCGCACTCCGTCTTGCGGTGTATTTTAAAGCCAAGAATGCCAAGAAGTTCCGGCGTGGCGTGGAATACGGTTCCGCTAGGTGGGGGAATGCAAAGGATATAGAGCCTTATGTTGATCCAGTCTTTGAGAACAATGTCATACTGACAGAAACGGAAAGGCTGATGATGTCCGGCAGACCAAAACAGCCGAAGTATGCAAGGAATAAGAACATTCTTGTTATCGGCGGTTCCGGCTCTGGCAAGACAAGATTTTTTGTGAAGCCGAACCTGATGCAGATGCACAGCTCCTATGTCGTCACTGATCCGAAGGGAACGGTGCTTGTGGAGTGTGGAAAGATGCTCCTAAAAAACGGGTACAAAGTAAAAGTGCTGAACACCATTAACTTTAAAAAATCGATGCATTATAATCCTTTCGCTTATATCCGGAGCGAAAAAGACATCTTAAAACTCGTAAACACCATTATCTTAAATACAAAAGGCGAGGGACAGCAAGCCACAGAAGATTTTTGGGTGAAAGCCGAAAAGCTCTATTACACAGCCCTTATCGGGTACATCTGGTATGAGTGCGTGGAGGAAGAACAGAATTTTACCACCCTGCTTGACATGATAAATGCCAGTGAAGCAAGGGAGGACGATGAGGAGTTTAAGAACCCTGTCGATTTGATGTTTGATGAGCTGGAGGAGAGAGAACCAGACCATTTCGCAGTAAAGCAGTATAAGAAATACAAGCTGGCTGCGGGTGTTGTATGCTCTAAAAGACTTCTTAATCAAGCAGTTGGGAAGTCTCTTAGAACACACAACCTAAAACCGAAGAAAGGAGCGCAAGTTA
>OGCM01000261.1_pt1 | contig 88865 bp, 79 predicted proteins | sample 1570151 | NCBI WGS metagenome assembly OGCM01 (sample SAMEA4370582, study PRJEB24528) | human gut metagenome
GTCGAGTGCCCATTTATATTACCATCCCCTCTCCCTTTTGTAAAGCTTTTTTTCTATCTTTTTTTGTTTTTTTTAAAATTATTATTTATATAAGCCATTTTTTCATTCTATAATCATTACTTTTTTTATAATTGCTTAAATGAAAGCTACATTTTTCACATAACTCACATACATAATGGAAGCGGAGGTAAAGATTATGCATAAATTAAAAAAATTAATTTTACTAATATTATCTATTTCTATAGCTTCACTCTATCTCATGTTTTCTAACTCTACAGAAATAGAAGCTTCCAGTAATGATAATAATTCAATAAATTACTTAAAATTAAAAAATAAAAGTACATCCCTTTCTACTATTTATAGTGAAAAATATCAAACTCGTATACATAATCAAATTAATAAACAAAAGAAATTAAATAACTATACTTTTCAACATCCTTTATTAATAAGGAATCCATATGGAACAAATACAACAGCTGTTTATATGTATTTTAAAACCACAGAAGAATTACAAGCAAGTTACACAATTCATTGTAATAATTACGCTGATTTTTCACAAACTTTGAATTCTAATACATTAAGCAGTTATACAACAGAACATGAATATCTCTTAATTGGAGCAATTCCTAATCAAACAAATACGATTACAGTTACTCTAACAAATAAACAAGGTAAAGTTGTTGATACCTTATCATGGTCATATAATGCCCCTTCATTACAAGGCGGTGATCAATATCTTACAGTAGAATGTGATGATTCAAATACATCATCCTTATCTAACGGTCTTTATACTGTTCTTGGAAACGAGGTTACTGAAGATAGTGAAGAACAAGCTTATATGAGACTTTATGATAATTACGGCATCATTCGTAGTGAAATTCCTATCGTTTCTTATAGAAGTCACCGTATTCTTTTTGAAAACAACACCATGTACTTTAGTATTTCTAGTACAAAAATAGTCGGTATGGAACAAACTGGTTATGTTTCTAAAATTTATGATACAGGTAATTATAAATTACATCATGATTACATCTTTGATAGCAACAATAATATTCTTGTTCTTGCAAGTGAAAAAGAGGCAAAAACAAGTGAAGATAAAATTATTATGATTGAAAAAGATTCTGGTAACATAACAGAACTTGTAGATCTTATTGATTTATTACCTGATTATTATTCAACAACTTCATTACCTGATGGTGCAGAAGATCTTGATTGGATGCATATCAATTCACTGTCTCTTGTTGATAAAACAAGTTTAATTATTAGTTCAAGAGAAACATCCACAATTATTAAATTAGATAATATCTATTCAAATCCAACAATTGATTACATGATTGGTTCTGATAACTTTTGGCAAGAAAGTGGATATGATTCCTTACTCTTAAATAAAACAAGTGATTTTTCAATGCAAGCCGGTCAACATTGTGTCACCTATGTAGAAGATAACTCCCTACCTCAAGGTCAATATTATCTCTATCTTTATAATAATAACCTTGCGGTAAGTACAACACACCCTGATTATGATTGGAAAAGTGATTCAAATTATTCAAATGCTTACTACAACTTAAAGAAAGGAACATCTTATTACTATAAATATTTAGTAGATGAAAATAATCGTACTGTTGAACTTGTAAGTAGTATTCCTGTTGCTTATTCAGGATATGTAAGTAGTGTTCAAGAATTAGATGGAAATGTAATTATCGATAGTGGTATCGCAATGTCTTGGAGTGAATACAGTCAGGATGGAACTTTATTAAAAACATTTAAAACGACAGGTGGTAAATTCGTTTACCGCGTCTTTAAATATGATTATCTAGATTATTGGTTTCAATAATTAAAAAGGTGTAGTTTGTGCTACGCCTTTTATATTCCACTTTTATAAAGAACATATTGTACAAGATTTAAAAAGAATACTTGTAACTCATTCATACTTTTATCAAAGCTTTTTTGATTTATATTGTAGTTAAAATAAAGATGATTATCTTTAGGAGCAACTCCTATAAACCCAATTTTAGGCTTTATTTTCACATCTAAATAGTTAGCATTTTGATAAAAAACAGATCTATTTGTACAAAAATCATCATATGTTTCATGTAAACTTACAATAATAACCAAATCATCTTCTTTCAAGTGAAACTGATCAATAATTTCTTCTTCACTTCCAAGATAAACCGGTATCTCACAAGGATATCCTAAATATGTCAACGCTTTTTGACATAGTAACAATGCAAACCTATTTCCATCGCCTAATATAACAATTCTTTTACATACCATGATTTTTTTAAAAATTTGTGTTTGTATGTGAGGAAAATTATTTTTAATAACCTTTTTCATCTTTTTCATATCTACTTCCGCATGCATATATTCTTCGTACATAACATTTTTAAAATAAGAAAACTTATTAATATTAATATTTTTTAAATATCTGACCATCGAAGTCTTAGACACACCCACTTCTTCTATAAATCTATTTAATGTATAATCCTTAATATTACCTTTTAATTCCATTATTTTTTTACTAATTAAATATTCCACACTCTCTTTTGAACTACTATTTTGTATCATCATTATTTTTCCTATAATCATATTTTCATTCCTTTATATATAATTCATAGTATCTCGTTTTAATTAAATCAAATAGAAATAAAAAAACATAATGCATTTCATAATAATCATTATCCGTATCCATAGAAAAGCTGAAATCAATATATTCACTATTTATTTGAGATTTACTAAAAAGTATCTTTGTATTCTTTGTATCTAAAACAACTTCTTGAAATTTTGCATCACAACAGCCTAATAATCTTCCTGTTGCTGTAAAGAGACCAATAAGATCATTATTTTTTGGTACTAAAATTTTTTCATTATTTACTGAACTTAACAAAACCGTTTTATCAAATATTTTCATATCTATTTGAAAATCAAATAATAAATTTAAAAGTGTTGGTGATCCATAAGCTATAAATCTTTCATGTTCATTTATTTCATAACATATGCCATCTATGTCATTCATATCGATTGGAGATTTTCTTAATTGATTTATTACTGATAGTATTTTATCTTTTTCAAATTTATCATATCTTTCTCTTATTTGTTTTATTCTTACTATTTTTTCAAAAATAATTTCATCTTTAAAAGCTGTAAAGTTTTTATAGCCTATTTGATTTAAATATGCTTTAAACTTTGGTTTAGATACATTTAAAATAGATAACATTTTTTCTAATGTATATGTTGGTACCTCATTATAATGTTCAAATATAATTTTGGATATATATGTATCAATATTATCAAACCCTATATTATTAGCTGCTTTCAAGACATATTCTATTTTTAAATTTGTTTTACCCATAAATAGATCTCCTTGTATAGTCATACATATCTTAATATATCACAAAAATTAATATAAATAACACACTTAAAAAACATTTATTGATAACATTAACACTTTGTAAATAACGCATTTAAAAAACATAAAGAAAAAGTTCAATTTTATTTTATTAAAAATTGAACTTTTATACTAATTATTTTACGCCTTAATATTATCTAGCAGTTTTTTTTATAGTTGTATAAGCTCCTGCTGCAAGTAACATCATGATAGCATATGAGCTTATAACTGCGTTATCTCCTGTCTTAACACTTTGAGATTTTTTATCAGCTGTTGGTTGTGATGGAGTTTGTGTACCATCTTTTTTGTCATCAGTTTTTGCAGATGTATCTGCTACATTGTAATTAGCAGCCCATTTCCAAATACTTGTTCCATCAGCAGATTCTGGATTATTATTTAATGTATAAATCCATGACCAATGATTACTAAATTCTACTAGTGTTTTTACACCATCTTGATCAAAATCTTCTCCGAATTGTAACTTACCTGCTTCAGTTGTATCGTATAAAGAAATTTTATATTTACCATCTTTTGTTTCAGTTGTAGTGAAATCAGAATCTAATTCTTGTTCATGTCTAGATTCTACAACTTCTTGTCCATCAGTTAATGCTTTAAATATACGTTTTGAACAATCTTCTGTATTAACTGTTCCATCTGTAGCCCCTTGTACTAACCAAATAGCTGTTGGAGAATTTTTTAATGAAGCTAATTCTTCATCTGTTGGTGTTTCTCCACCACGTTTAGTAGCAACATCTAAAGCTGGACAATTGATCATTGCAGCTTTGAATAAATTAGGATATTTAATTAACATACGAGTTGTCATATATCCACCAGCAGAACATCCTGAAACATATACTTTTTTAGGATTGATTCCTTTTTTAGCAACAACTTCTTGGATTTCATTATATGCTTTTTCTAATAAGCCATCTTTTTGTGCATAATACCATGTGTCTGGTGCTTGGAAAGCCATAACATGAGCATTTCCAAAAATATCTTGAGCTTCATCTGTTGCCCATGCAACTGTTCCTCTATTAGCTAATAATTGAGCAACATTATTTTGAGAACCATTGTAATCTCCTTCACCATTTCCATGGAACCATACGATTAATGAATCTGCATTCCCAGCATCATAATATTGATAATTAATACCATTTTCCACTTTCACAGATGTAAATTTAACAGCTTCTTCATCTACAACTGTATTAGTACATGAATAAGCAAAAGTATCTTCTCCTAAATCAGTTCCATCCATTGCACTTACTTTAACAGGTGTATTTTGAGTAACTGTATAATTAATGTCTGAAGGAATATTTCTAGCTCCAGTAGATAAATATGATAATGTTCCAGCAGCACCATCATTTTCATCAAAATAAATTTCAACTTTTGTTCCTTTTTCTTCTACACGAACAATAGTTCTATCTTGATCATAATCCCCATAAGCTTTCTCACCAGCTGGTCTTTTACCTTCTGTAGTTGTTTTGGCATGAACAGTATATGTATCTTTATCTACTCCTGATACTTTAACATTTCCATAATCTAATACCATTTTATAAATTGCTTGCCCATTATCTTCGATACGTCCATAAAGTTGAGCAGCAACTGTAGTAGCAGCCGAAACTGGTACCATACATAACGTTGCTAGTAATGTAAACACAGCAACAAACATCGCAAATGCTTTTTTCATTATTTTCATTTTTCTTTCCTCCCTTTCGCAAATACAATGGTACCACTTTCATTTCTTGTAAGCGATTACAGTTTTATCATCCTAATATTTCTTTAAAATACTCAATATCAAATATTATTCTTTAGTACTTTTTTATGGTACTTTTGTTATTCTTTTTTGTTATACTTGATTGCACTTTTAGTATTGTACTTTTATAATAATGTTAATTATTCTTTAAAGAAAAGAGTATCTTAAAACAGATTTAAATATTGATAAAGAACTCATTTTGTCAACTTATTAACAAAAATATTTAATTATAAATTACTCTTTTCTTTAAGAGGATTACAATATTATGAGGGGGGGGACTTTTTTAATGAAAAAAACATTATATCTAATGAGACATGGTCAAACCTTGTTTAATTTGCAACATAAAATACAAGGTTGGTGTGATGCACCTCTTACACCTTTAGGAATTAAACAAGCACAAATGGCAAAAGAATACTTTACAAATATTACTCTTGATCACGCTTATGCTTCTACTTCTGAAAGAGCATCGGATACTTTAGAAATCATTACAGATATGCCTTATACAAGATTAAAAGGTTTAAAAGAATGGAATTTTGGTGCTTTTGAAGGAAAAGATGAATGTTTAAATCCTAAACTACCTTATGGGGATTTCTTTAAACAATTCGGTGGTGAAGGTGAACTTGAACTTAGAGAACGTATGAATAAAACGTTAACTGAAATCATGGGTAAGAATGATCATCAAGTTGTTTTAGCAGTTTCTCACGGTGCAGCTTGCGCCCAATTCTATCGTGCATGGGAAGAACATGCAAAAGTAAAGAAAACGGAAAGATTTTATAATTGTTGTATTCAAAAATATGAATATGAAAATGGCATCTTTACTCTTGTTGAAATTTTTAATCGTAATATTACAGAATAGGAGAAGAATATGGATTCGACAAAACGTAAATCATTTACTGCAAATGTTGATTTGATTCATGGACCAATCTTTAAATCACTCATCATCTTTGCATTACCACTATTTATATCAAATATCTTCCAACAACTTTATAATACTGTTGATACCATGATTGTTGGAAACTTTTTAGGAGACGCTTCTTTAGCAGCCATTGGATCATGTACTTCCATTTATGACTTGCTTGTAGGTTTTGCTTTAGGGATTGGAAATGGTCTTGCTATTGTTACTGCAAGAAGTTTTGGCTCTAAAGATGAAAAATTATTGAAGAAATCAGTTGCTAGTTCTTTAGTCATTGGAATCGTTGTTTCAATTGGACTAACACTTATTGGTTTAATTTTCTTACAACCACTTCTTCATTTATTAAATACACCTACAAACATTATTGATGAAGCTTATAGTTATATTTTCTTTATTGTTTTATTTATTATTGTTATGTTTGCTTATAACTTATGTGCTGGATTAATGAGAGCCATTGGTAATAGTGTTATGCCTCTCGTTTTCTTAGTTGTTTCATCTGTTTTAAATATTATTTTAGATTTAGTTTTTATTACTCAATTAAATATGGGAGTTCAAGGAGCTGCAGTCGCAACTGTTATTTCTCAAGGAACTTCCGTTATTTTGTGTATCATTTATATGTTTAAAAAGACACCTTTATTACTTCCTAAAAAAGAACATTTTGAAGTTGATAAAGATCTTTATAAAGAATTATTAGGACAAGGTTTTTCAATGGGATTCATGAGTTGTATTGTTTCTGCTGGTTCTGTTATTTTACAATATGGTATTAATAATTTAGGTTATTTAATTATTGCTGGACATACGGCTGCAAGAAAACTTTATATGTTCTTTAATATGCCTTTTACAGCGATGGCTCTTGCTATTTCAACCTTTGTTTCACAAAACAAAGGAGCAAATCAAAAAGATAGAATTAAAAAAGCACTTCGTTATGCTTATATCTATGATATTGTTGGTGCTGCTATTGTAACATGCATTATCTTATTATTTGGTTCTTCTTTAGTAAAACTTATTTCAGGTTCTAGTAAAGAAGTGGTTTTACATAATGGAACACTCTATCTCACAATTGTTGGACCTTTCTATGCCGTGCTTGGAATATTGATGCAAACACGTTATGCACTTCAAGGAATTGGTCAAAAACTGCTTCCTTTAATTTCAAGTGTGATTGAATTCTTTGGAAAGATTATCTTTGTTATCTTCTTAATTCCACGTTTTCAATATATGGCTGTTATCTTCTGTGAACCGGTTATCTGGTGTGTAATGACAGTTCAACTTGTTTATTCTTTCTATCATAATCCTTATATTAAAAATAATTAAAAAAATTGGACGGTGCCAAAGCATCGTCCTTTTATTATATTAAATTTCTTCTCCGTTAGATTCACAAACTTTTTTATACCAATAGAATGAATCTTTTTTACTTCTAGAGAAATCTCCAGTTCCATCATCATGTCTATCTACATAAATGAATCCATAACGTTTTGCATATTGTCCTGTTCCAGCTGATACTAAATCAATTGGTCCCCAAGTTGTATATCTAATTAATGGTACACCATCTTCAATAGATTCTTTCATTGACGAAAATATGTTATCAAAGAATACGAGAGCTAATGATTATTATCTTTTTTTAATTCAATTGATTTCACATCCTCAACTAATCTAAGTTTATGAATAACTAAAGTTTCACTAAAATATTATCTTTCCCTTTTTTTTAATTCATTGAATCAACACCATAAGTTATTCCCAAAAAATGAATATTTTTTTAAAATTGGGAATAGAATAATGACAGGTTACATTTATTATGCTAGTATACATTTGTATATGATAATACCGAAAAATAAAAAAAATTAAAAAAATGGTAATAGGAGATAACAACATGCAACTTATTGTTAGAAAAAAATATTTAGACGAGCTGATTGAATTATATGGGACACCTGATATAAAAGTAATCACAGGTATTAGACGAAGCGGAAAATCAGTATTACTTCAAGAGTTTGTCACTTACTTGCAATCATTACAGGAACAGGTGAATATTGTAATGATAAACCTGCAAGAATTAGAGTTTGATCAGTTATTAGAGTACCATGAATTGCATAAATACATTTTGAATCAGTACAAAGAGGGTATGCCAAATGTTTTATTGATCGATGAAGTTCAATTATGTCCTCAATTTGAACTTGCAATCAATAGCATTTATGTAAAAAGAATCTACGATATTTATATCACTAGTTCAAATGCATTTTTACTAAGTTCGGATCTAGCAACACTTTTTACTGGAAGAACAATGGAAATACAGGTATATCCATTTTCTTTTGTAGAATATCTCACTTACTACAAAATCACAAAAGAATATGATGAAGCTTTTGATCAGTATGTACGAACTGGTGGTATGCCTGGAGCTTATGTATATAAGACTGAAAACAGACAATATGACTATGTTAGAGACGTATATTCAACTATCCTTATAAGAGATTTGGTTGAAAAATATAAGATCAGAAATAAATCAGAATTTACCAACATCTCTGAATTTATGATGGATAATATTGGTAACTTGCTTTCTCCAAATAATATTTGTAGAACCTTAAATAATAGTCAAAGCGAAATAACCAGAAAAACAGTATCAAAATACATTAGCTATTTAGAAAATGCTTTTCTTTTCTATGAAGCAAAACGCTATGACTTAAAAGGAAAAAAATATCTAACGAATAATAGCAAATATTATCTTTGTGATTCATCATTTCGTTATGCAGTTAATGGTACAAGAAACATGGACTTTGGAAGAGTTTATGAAAATATTGTTTATTTAGAGTTACGTAGAAGAGGATATGAAGTATATGTGGGAAAACTTTATAAAAAAGAAATAGATTTTGTAGCCAAGAAACGTGAAACACAACTCTATATTCAAGTGAGTGATAATATTTCGAATGAAAAAACATTTGAAAGAGAATATTCTCCACTACTTGCCATAAGAGATGCATATCCTAAAATGATAATTGCAAGAACATATCATGAAACTTATGACTATAAAGGTGTGAAAGTTGTTGATATTTGCAGATGGTTACGAGAATGTTAGCAATTTTTAACAAAATAAAGAATATATAGAAAAAAGATGAACATAGGGGGTAATTTCATTATATATTAATCATCTAATTGCTTACAAAATGATTTCATCATCTTTTCTATATTTCTATCAAAAAATTGGACGGTGCCAAAGCATCGTCCTTTTATTATATTAAATTTCTTCTCCGTTAGATTCACAAACTTTTTTATACCAATAGAATGAATCTTTTTTACTTCTAGAGAAATCTCCAGTTCCATCATCATGTCTATCTACATAAATGAATCCATAACGTTTTGCATATTGTCCTGTTCCAGCTGATACTAAATCAATTGGTCCCCATGTTGTATATCCAATTAATGGTACACCATCTTCAATAGCTTCTTTCATTGCATGGATATGTCCTTTGAAGTAATCTATACGATAATCATCATGAATTGATCCATCTTCTTCTACTGTATCAAATGCTCCAAAACCATTTTCTACAATCATTAATGGAGTATGTGGATAACGATCATGTAATAAGTTTAATGTATATCTTAAACCATCTGGATCGATTTGCCATCCCCAGTCAGATGCTTTTAAGTATGGGTTTTTAGCACCTTTTGACATATTACCTGCAGTAGTTTCAGCATTTTCATCAACAGTTACACAATTTGACATATAGTATGAGAATGTATAGAAATCAACTGTACCTTCTTTAATAATCTTCTTATCTTCTTCTGTAATATAAGAAGTATCAATATTATGTTCTTTAAAATATCTAAAGATAAATGATGGATATTCACCACGTACTTGAACATCTCCACAGAAGTTATTTTTAAAGTTATCTTCATCAAAAGCAGCTAAGATATCTTTAGGATTTGGAGTAAGTGGATATAAAGTTGTATGAGCAATCATATTACCAATCATGAAATCAGGATTGATTTTATGACCTTCAATAACAGTTTTAGCACTTGCTACAAATTCATTGTGTAATGCTTCAAACATAATTTGTTCATTTGATTTTAATTCATTTAATGGAATTCTATGATCTGCATTAACATCTTCTGGATCCATTAACCCAAGTCCATAAAGGTTACCAATTCCACCTTCACCCATACATGCAATATTGATTTCGTTGAATGTTAACCAATATTTAACTTTATCTTTATAACGTTTCATACATGTTGTAGCGTATTTCACAAACATATCGATGACTCTACGATCAGAGAAACCATTATATTTTGTAACAATGTTCCATGGAATTTCATAATGACATAAAGTAACTAATGGTTCCATACCGTGTTTATGACATTCATCAAATACTTTGTCATAGAAAGCTAAACCTGCTTCATTTGGTTCTTCATCATCCCCATTTGGGAAAATACGTCCCCAGTTAATTGATAATCTGAATACTTTCCATCCCATTTCAGCAAATAAAGCAATGTCTTCTTTATAATGATGATAGAAATCTACCGCTTCATGACTAGGATAAAAAGCTTCTGGATCTGTTTTTGGTAAGAATGTTCTTGGTGTATTAACATCTCCACCTAATAACATATCTGGTACCGATAAACCTTTACCATCTTCTAAATATGCACCTTCACATTGGTTGGCAGCTACTGCTCCACCCCATAAAAACCCTTTAGGAAATCCCATTTTCATTACCTCCTTGTTTCCATTTGATTTTTCTATAAACATTATAAAGGAAAATCATTTAAATTTCTTTCATAATATGAAAAACTATTCAACATTTTCCCACCAATGTTCTTGATAAGTTTCTATATGACTATAATCGATAATCTCCCCAATCTTTGGTGTCGCCACATTTAAGTTTTCCTTTTGTGATCTTGTGGTAATTTGTTTAATTGGATCATCCCAAGCATGATTACAAATACAAAAGGCACCCCAATGAACAGAAACTGTCCACTTTGCATGAAGATCTTTCATTGCTTGAATGCCAGCTTTGGGTAACATATGAATGTTAGACCAGGACTTATCATATTGTCCATCTTCAATCATTAATAAATCAATGTCACCAAACTTTTCATAAACTTCCTTGAAATGATTTCCATAACCGGTATCCCCCGTAAAATAAGTTGTATATTTATTATTTTTAAAAACATAGCCACTCCATAATGTTGTATTATTTTTCCAAGGAACACGCCCAGTAAAATGCCTACCTGGTGTTGAAGTAATCGTTAGTCCATCTACTTTTACTTCATCCCACCAATTCATAACATGAATTTTCTTTTCATTGACTCCCCAACGAAGAAGATGTTTTTCGACGCCTAGAGGAACACAATACTCTTTGACTTTTTTATCTATTTGTTTAATTGTTTGATAATCTAAATGATCATAGTGATCATGAGAAATGGCAAGAACATCAATACTTGGCACCTTTTCTATATCTATTGGTAATTTAGTAAAACGTTTTGGTCCAATAAAAGGAATCGGTGATGTATAATTTGAAAAAACAGGATCCATTAATACGTTCTTTCCTTCTATTTGAAGTAATGAACTTGAATGTCCAAACCAAATCCATTTAAGTTCATCGTTCTTCGCTTTTTCTATTTTCTTTAACTGATGAACAGGTATTTCACCTTTAGGAACTTTTTCTTCATTTTTATACTCGCTCTTTTGTCCTGTCATCAGTTGAATTTCAGGATTCCCATGAAATATTCCTTTTTTATATAAAGAATTTCTTGCTTTATAATTCTTTTCATCTTCCTTATTAACACTTCCTCCTAAACTAGGCCAAAACTTAATAAGCAACAAGGCAATAACCCCAATACATAAAATGACAATCCCTATTATTTTTAATACTTTCTTTGTCATTTTTTACTCCATATAAAGTGTAACGGTTACACTTCCTTTCCCTAATGCTTCTTTTAAATATGTTGTATCTTTAATATGACCTAACTTTGTAAAATCCCATGTATTTTGATTATAATAAAGACACAACTTATTACCTAAATATAAAATAATATCTCCCTCTTTTGTTGTTAAAGTTTTATCATTACGAGGTAAAGTAGTTCCTAAATCTCCTACTTTTTCAAAGTTTCCATAATCATCTAAAGATAGTACTCTTTTTTCTTTAGAAACATATTCCTTAAATGCTTTTGCACTTGTATTGTTTTCTAAATCAATTTCAAATGTATATCCATTAACTTCTAATTTCATTTTTTTCTCCTTATCTTCATTAAAATTTACAAAAAGAAAGAATCCCATTATTCCTAATAAAATAAATAGTATTATTTTCTTCATTATAAATTTCCTCCAGTTGAATATTATTATATTCTATGATAAATTAATAGTAATACCTAAACTTAACTTTAGGTCAAGAGGAGGAACTAAAAATGTATTCTATTGGTGAAATATCAAAAATGTTTGACTTACCTATTTCTACATTACGTTACTATGATAAAGAAGGTTTATTTCCTCATTTAAAAAGAGTAAATGGGGTAAGAAAATTTAGTGAAAATGAAATAGAAACCTTACGTATAATTGATTGTTTAAAAAGATCAGGTTTAGAAATCAAAGATATTAAAGAATATATGAACTTATGTTCATTAGGAAATTCTACTTTAAAACAAAGAAAAGAAATCTTTGTTAAACAAAAAGAAGAAGTATTACAAGAGATGGAAAAACTTCAAAAAGTACTTTCAATGCTTAATTATAAATGTTGGTATTATGATCAAGCCATTGAAAAAGAAGATGAAGGTTATGTTCAAGCTCTTTCTTTTGAACAACTTCCACCACAAATTCAACAATACTATCAACATAGTCATGAGGATTGTTAGAGATGAAAAAGAAAATATTAATGACACTATCCATCATTTTAATTCTTTGTGTGGGTTGTTTTGGCATCTATGTCAATGATTATTATCATGCACAAGATGATGCCCTAGAGATCTTAAATCATAAAAATGTTAAAAAAGTAAATTCAAATCTTATTGCATTAACTCCTGAAAAGAAAAGTGATGTAGGTATTATCTTTTATCCAGGAGCTAAAGTAGAAAATACAGCTTATTTACCTTTATTAAAACATTTAACAAGCAACGGCTATAACTGTTACTTATTAAAGATGCCTTTTAATATGGCCATCTTTAATAAAAATGCGGCTAATAAAATTATTGAGCAATATCCAAATATAAAACATTGGTACATATGTGGTCATTCAATGGGTGGAGCCATGGCTTCTTCCTATGTTTCTAAAAATAAAGATAAAGTAGATGGTTTAATTCTATTAGGTTCTTATATTTATGGAGATGTATCAGATAAAGATACACTTACTATTTATGGTTCTTTAAATACAAGTGTTAAAAAGAAAATTGATTATAAAAGAAATATCGTTGTCATCAAAGGTGGAAATCATGCAAACTTTGGTAACTATGGTCATCAAAAAGGTGATGCTAAAGCAACTATTTCACGTAAAGAGCAACAAAATCAAACTGTAAAAGCTATCAATAATTTCATTGAAAAACGGCTGAATTAATTTTCAGTCGTTTTTACATAATCATTTAAATGAATACCATTTTTTAAAGCTTCAATGACATGAGCCTTATCGATAACATTTTCTACCTTTTCATCAAGTATTGTTCCAATAAAACGTGCATCATCATCAAGAGTAATAGGCCAATAAAAATAGAAATGATTGCCATCTTTAAATTCAAAACGATAATCAAGTACATACCAATCTTTAGCTATTGGTGTTCCATAACTTTCATAACGATGATTTAAAATCAATTCAACACTTTTTATATCTTCATACTTATACTCTTTCATAAACTTATCTTCTCTGCTTAATAGAACCGCATAGAAATATTTCACATTATCAATAAAATTATTAAACTTATAATAACGAATACCATCACTTAAAAATTCAACAGATTGATTCATTGTTTGATCTAATGGCATATGTAAATAAAGTTGTGAAAATTGAAAATCAGATGCTAAAAATATATTTATAAATACAAATGAAATAATAGTTACAGAAAGTATCCTTGTTAGAAAACTTTCTTCAATAACTGCACTAAAAAATAGAACAATTAAAAATGTTGGTATAAATTTATATAAGAATTTTTTAATAGCAAGTTTCTTTGTAAGTCTTCTTCCAAGAGATACCGTATCTGTTGTTTTTTGATAACCAAGCTTATAATTCTTAGTTTCTCTTTGGATTTGTTGTAAAGCCGGTAACATTGGTAAATCTTTACTTACGTACATTTCTATATTTTCTTTTACTTCTTCTAAGCTTTTAATTTGTTTTTCTAAATGAATCTGATTGATTTCTAAACATTCTTTAAAATCTAATTCATTATTTAAGATTGCTTTAACATCATCAATTGAAATATTTAAGTTTCTTAAAAACTTAACCATTATTAATTTTTGTAAATCTTCTTGGCTATAACTACGATACCCATTATCATCTCTTTGTGGTGTAATAATTCCTTCTTTTTCATAATAGAAGATTGTATGTTTTGAAATTCCTAATTCCTTTTCTAATTCGTGTGTTTTCATATATAACACCCCTTCCTTAACTTCATCTAACACTATAGAGTGGCTTTATAGTCAAGGCTTTTTATCAAATTTTGAATGAACCGTAAGAAATCCTGATTGATATTTATTTTCTTGAACATAAATCCAATGATTTTTTAAATAACCATTCATCACTTCTATAATTCGATCTATTGAACACTCTTTTCCTTCTTGTCTTACTTCTAAACCACAACAGGTACATCCACCTACACCATGAATTGAATATTCTATATTATTTTCGTTAAGTAACTGATTGATTTCTAGAATCATTTTAAAATTAACAACATTATTCATAGTCATCTCTCCTTTACTTTATTATAAACAAAAAGGAAGAACGAATCTTCCTTTATAAACACATTTTATAAATATTCAAACAATCTTTTTGACTTAGTGATCGATAAGCTCTTGGTAAAGAATCTTGACCATAACATGCCTTAACTTTTAATTCATCAAATTTTTCATCTGTAATATTCATTTCACTAAGTGTTGTAGGTAAATGAAGTTCATCTTTGATGAAGTTTTGTAAAGCTTCAATTCCTGCTTTTGCATTAGCCATGTCATCACCTTGATCTTGAATACCCATCACATTTAAACCAAAACGAGCAAAATCTGCAACAACAGTTTCATCTTTGTTTAATAAATAAGTCATCCATTTAGGAGTAATGATAGCAAGTGCTAAACCATGCGTCATATCATATGTTGATGAGAATTGTTCAAGAGCATGAAGTTGAGCTTGTGTTTTATAACCTGATGTACAAAAACTATTTAATGCCCATGAAGCCGCCCATAACATAGTTGCTCTCGCTGCATAGTTTTCTGGTTCTTTGATAGCTATTGGTAATTGTTCTCTTACTGTTCTTAATAATGTTTGAACAACATTGAATTGTAATGGGTATTTATCGCTATTAATAAAATAGTTCATATCAAATAAGTGAGCCATAATATCAAATCCCCCACATGCTGTTTGTTTAGCTGAAACACTAAATGTATTTGTTGGATCAAGGAAAGCTGCTTTAGGTCTTAAGATATCCCCATTAATACCACTTTTAACACCTTTTTCTACATTAGCAATTACACATGATTTATCCATTTCACTTCCTGTTGAAGCAATTGTAGGCATTGCTAGTACGGGTAAGGCATTATTCCACGCTACTTTCTTTTCTACTAAATCCCAAATATTATCTGTATCAGCAAGCGTTAAAGCCGCAATGGCTTTAGAAGCATCGATTGTTGAACCACCACCAATACCAAGAATGGATGTAATATGATTATCTTTACAAATTTTTGCTCCTTTATTAACTGTTGTATGTCTTGGATTTGGTTCAACGCCTGCAAGTTCATAAACTTCAATATTATTTTCTTTAAGTTCTTTTATAACTTTGTCATAAAGCCCTATTTTTTTAATTGAACCTCCTCCATAAACAACAAGTACACTTTTACCATATTTTAATACTTCTTCATGTAAATGACCTAATTGGTCTTTACCAAAATAAACTTTTGTTGTGTTTTGAAATTGAAAATCATTCATCTTATTTTCCTCCTTCTGGTTTTAAAGGCCCATAGTAATAAGAAGATGTTGCTCCACCATCCATTAAAAATGTTGACCCTGTAATAAATGCTCCTTTATCACTCATTAATAATTCAGCTACATTTGCAACTTCATCCGCAGTTCCTGGTCTACCTGCTGGACATTTAGCAAATATATTTTTATAGAAATCTCCCCTTGGTCCATTAAATTCATCAATTGCAAGCGGTGTTACAATAATACCTGGGGCAATGGCATTGATTCTTGCTTTTCTTTGTCCCCATTTAACAGATTCAGCCATTACACGTTTTTCATTACATCTTTTTGCTAATTGATAAGCATGTAATGTATCTTTAATATTTTCTGGTTGTAAGATTTCTAAGTCTAATAATTCTTCAGTTGGTTTACAAGCAAGTTGTTCATCTTCTAAAGCTGTAAGTTGTTTCATACGGAAACCTGATTGACTAGAAATTGTCACACCAACGCCACCTTCTTCAATAACTTTTCCTACTTCTTCCAATAAAACAGCAGTTCCATAAAGATCAACTTTTAAAATAGCTTCGATTGGTGCTTGAGAAGGTGAAACCCCAGCGCCATTGACAAGCATTTTAATAGGTCCATAATTTTTAGCCATATCAATCATTTTTAAAATATCTTGTCTACTTGATAAATCCATTTCTATAACTTCAACATCAAATCCTGCATCCACCATTGTCTTTTGAATATTTTTAGCGTTTTCAATATTCTTATCACCTAGAATAATTTTCTTACCGACACCCATTCTTCTAGCAATCGCCATACTGATTTGACCAGCACCAACAACAATCATAACTTCTTTCATTATTCTTTACCTGCCTTTTCTATACAATCAATGGCATTTAAACTTCTTGGATATCCTACAAAAGGAACATTTTGTGAAACGACTTTAATTAAAAATGCTTCATCATTTCCTAATCTTATATTCGCTTTGGCATGGGCAATAGCTTGTGGCTTGCATCCACCTTGTGCATATAGGAAACAGAAAGTAATCATTTTTCTTTGTTTATAATCAAGTCCACCTCTTGTATAGTAATCTCCAAAACAGTTATCTGTTAACCATTTACGAATATGCATTGTTTTAGGATCACCACTTGTCGCATATCCTCTCATTTCTTCACCAAAGATTGCTACTTGTGCTTGCTTTCCTTTTTCTAAACGATTGGGAATAGGATCATTTTGATTTTCTAATGGAAGTTTTAAACCTAAAGTCTCTTCAATAAAACTATTCACAGCTTTTAAGAAAGGAAAAACTCTCCCAATTCCTAAATAAGCAACAGCTTGATAAACAATTTCTTTCATTTCTACTGGAGTTACTCCAAAATTATATGCTGCTTTCAACATTCCTTTAAATTCATCAATTCCTTGACACCCTAGTAAAACAGCAAGAATTGAAATAAATCTTGTTTTATCATCTAAATCATCTTGATTAACTACTTCATCAAAAGCGAAGTTATCAAAAGCTTCAATAAATTCTGGATCTGTTCTTAAAAAATCTGAAACATAACCTGGAAACATTTTTTCATGGTAATTTTTAGCGTTATCTGTCATTTTATTTTCCTCCTAATCCTCTTTCTAATTGTTGTCTACATCCATCAACATGACTTCCACGAATACTTAAGCCTTTATGAAGGATACTATTTGGACAAAGTTTCTTTAAATCACTTTCACTTCTTCCCATACCACTTCCTTCATGGCTACAAATCGGATAGATATGCTTATTGGTAAAGTCATAACTTTCTAAAAATGTCATAACAATCGTTGGCATTGTTGACCACCAATTTGGATATCCTAAATAAATCGTATCGTATTCATCAATACTTTCTAATGGATCTAATATTTGGGGACGAGCATTGTTTTTAAGTTCTTCACTTGCACGCTTTGTACATTCATGATAATCAAATGGATAAGCATCCACTTCTTTGATTTGATAAATATCTGCATCAATCATTGTAGATAATGTTTCAGCAATGACTTGTACATTCCCTTTTTCTAAATTAACAATATTTCCCGAGAAATAATTTTCTTTATTATGCGAAAAATAAACAATTAAACTTTTACTCATTGATTTTTATCTCCTTTGCTATGTTATATGCTTTTTCTATTGAATCTGTTTTTTCAATATCATCTTTATTCCCTGTTTGGAAACCTAAAATAGAATCTACAAAACGATTACCACCAACTCTTAAACAATCAATATATTTTTGGAAAGTATCTTTGATGATTCTAAAATAACTTTCTTCAGGAGCTAATCCTGTTGTAAGTAGATAGAAATCTTTGTCATGAATTGTTTTTTCAATCGCAAATGTACGATCAATTAATAACTTCATTGAAGCATTAAATGTATAAAAATAAACCGGTGAAGCAAAGAGAATGACTTTTGCTTCTAACATCTTTTCATAAATTTCTTGCATGTCATCTTTTTGTACACATTGATTTGTCTTTTGACAAATATTACATCCTAAACAAGGTTTAATATTTTGATAATTGACATAAATCTTTTCTGTGCTATATCCATTTTCTTCTACACCTTTAATAAAAGCATTCGCTAATCGATCTGTATTCCCATACTTTCTTGGACTACTCATTAAAACAAGAACTTGTGCCATAATTACTCACTCCTTTTTCCACTTATATGATAAAAAAAAGAAGGAATTGAAACAATTTCAATTCCTAATCATCTTTATAAGTTTTACTTATTTAATATTTCTTTATACATCTTTACAAATTCTTCTATATAATAATTGGTTTTATCTTTAGACCAACAAGCAAAATAATTTCTTTGAATAGGCTTGCCTTTATAAGATAATTCAATTCTTTCAATTCCTGACATAGGCTTATCTAAATGACCTATTTGATCAACGGGTAAATAACCTCTTTGGCTAGCTACCATTAAACGTGCTTGTTCCAAAGAATCCGCATAAAGAAAACGATGTGAAAGATTTAGTGACTTTTCATAAAATTCTCTTTCTGAATCTTCTCTCTCTTTAGAAACAACGATAATACAAGACATATTCTTTAAATCATCAGCACTAATAACTTCTTTTTTAGATAAAGGAGAAAGTGTTGAGATTTCAATAAAAGAAACACTTTCTTTTAAGTTTTCATTATAATAATCTTTATTAAACGTTCTTCTTTGTTCACTAATTTTCATATCAATACGATGATCAACTAATAGTTCAAACAATTCCTCATGTGTACCACTGACTACTGAAATATTAACTTCTGGATAAATTCTTTTAAATTCAACAATTGTTTCTAATAATTCATTGGTACTAAAATTTTTAGGATAACCTATTGTTAGGTTTAATTCTTGGTCTTCTCCTCGACGAATTGTTTCTTCTTTAAAATCTTCAATTTCATCAAGGAGTACTTTTCCATGACGATAAAAATATTCTCCTGCCGCTGTTAAAGAAAATTGTCTTTTACTTCTTTCAAATAAACGTACCCCTAATTCCTTTTCTAGAGCTTTGATTTGTTGGGAAATAGCTGATTGTGAAATAAAACATTGTTCAGCTGCTTCTGTAAAACTATGTAAATCAACAACTGTGATAAAATATTTCATTTGTTTAAGTAACATGGATTTCACCTCTTTTTATATTTTACTGTATTTTTAAGTTCTCTGCACAAAAATTTGTTATAATTTAGAAAAGGAGTGGGAATATGAAAAAAATAATCACAGTATTACTATCTTGCATAATGCTTGTAAGCTTAACAGGATGTGCCATGTTTGAATCAAAGATCAATGATATTAAAGGAAACCTTGTTGGTAATGGTTATACCATTGATACTTTTGATAACTATGGAAAAAGAGTTATGACAACAACAGGAGATAAAATAAATATTCAAGGTAATCCTGTAGAAACAACTTCTTATGATAGTGATGGAAGTATTATTACAGGATATGAATTATCTTCAGTTATTACCATTACCATTGATGGTCAAGAAATTGAATCTTGTGGAGATACATGTATCTTTACTCAAAAAGGATTAGAACCAAATGTTGATTTTACTCAAGAAGACATAGAAAGTAATGATAATGGAAAACTTTCAAATAATACATATATTGCTAATATTATTAATAAATATAAAAACTACTTTGGTAAATCAAGAGTTGTTGTTATTAAGTCTCAATTAGGTCAACCGATTACAGCTTACTCAGGAGATGAAGTTTATTGGTCAGTACCTAAAAAACTACCTAAAATGACAAAGCTTATGATTGATGGTAAAGCTCTTTATATTCATCGTGCAAATTATCAAATCATCGATACATCTTTATTAAATTAAAAGACGGCATTACCGTCTTTTAATTTTTAGCTTCTTCATTATAGCAATCTAAAATATATTCCGCATTTTCTGCCCATAAACCGTTTTCAACTTGAGTAAGTGTTTTATATGTTTGAGAATGATAAAACTTGCCTGTTGCTTCTTCAAAACCAATATTTTCTTGTTTCTGTATAAGATTAATAACTCTATGAATTTGAATACATACATTCATAGTAATATCTTGTCCATTAAAGAAGTAAATATCATGCATCGTATCTCAACCTCCTTATAAGTTGTAAATAATCTAATGCTTTTTCACTATGAAAAGAAATTTGATTATTTACCTTACTATATTTCAATCTTTCTACAGCTTCTTAAGTTGCTCAATTATTTGACACAAAACACATTTTATAATTATATATTTTTCATTTTACAAAGAATATTTTTCTTTTCAAATATTTCTCTTATTCCCTCATATTGAGTTTTTGTAGCATTCTTCTTTTCAAAATAAAGAACTGCACCTGCTCTAGTCAACATCATAATAAGTGTCCCTGTATCAATTACTTCTTTTATAGTTTTATACTCTATGAAAGTATGTTGTGATTCTTGTATCATATCAATACCTTCATCTAAAAATACCAAATCAAAAGATATTTCTTCTTTTTTAAATATTTCTTTTTGAAGGTTTATTGTTTTTTTTGCAAAATAATAAATCTGTACTTCAAAAACAATTATTGCTATTGGTAGTACAAAAGCCATCCATAACTTAAATTGACGCATCAGCACATTTATCAGTACTAACACAGCATAGACTAATATACATATTTTAAATGCTAATCTTATTTTTGGTGGAAACAAATATCTTCTATTATCCTTTACTATCTGCCAATTTCTCTTATTGTCTTTTATTGCAATTTCCATACTTAGCTCTCCTTATATTATTTTACATTGTATCCAAATTATAACATATTATCTTTCTAAATATTAATTATTTACTTTAGAAAGATATAAATCTAAAAGTGCTTTGGTATGTTCATCAATATAACCTCTTTTACTTCGATCTTTAACATCTTCTATAACTGTTGTAACAAATCTGCCATGTTCACTTTCAGTTGTATCACTTTGACTCTATTTGATTTCTGTCGTTCCTGTTTTGAAATATATGTCATTCCTATTTCTTTTATATCATTATTTTATGCTATCTAAATAGTAGTTGTTAACCTATTATTGATTAATAAAACATTCATCATTATACCAGAAACTCCTGTTCCCGCATGCATTCCTTATTTTACTTTTTTACTAATTTCTTAGAAGCAACTACAGTAAATACTGCTCCCAAAAATAAACAACCAATTCCTAAATAATAAATTACACCATCTTGAAAAATTCCTTCTAAAATAAGCCCCATAGCAAAAATAATTTCCGCAAAGCAATTATTTTTACAATAATTTTTAACAGATTCTTCGGTATATTTCTTTCTCATTCCCTTTGTTAAAAAGGGCGTACCTTTTGCCATCAAAACAGCAATCAATATTGTAACAATTCCTAAAACTACAAAAAAAATAACTTTTCCAATTTCTAAAAAATCATTCATAACACTTTGCCTCCCTTTAAATATTTATATAATTATATAAAAAAAAAGAGCCATTACGAAATTAAACAAATAATTTCGTAACAGCTATTTACATTGTAAATAAGCTTAAGATATCTTCTTTAGACATTTGTGATAATCCACCACTATTATTTTCTACAAACATATCCGCCAATTCTTTTTTACGTTTTTGCATTTCAATAATCTTTTCTTCTACACTATCTTTCATCACAAGATTAAATACTTGAACATTACTCTTTTGACCAATACGATAAGCACGATCTGTTGCTTGGTTTTGCGCCGATACATTCCACCATGGGTCATAATGAATAACATTTTCAGCCGATGTTAAGTTAAGACCTGTACCTCCTGCTTTTAAAGAAATTAAGAATAATGTTGTATCATCTTTTTGGAATCTTGAAACAAGTTCTCTTCTTTCTTCCTTATTTGTACTTCCTGTAAGCATGTAATATGTAATACCAGCTTTTTGACATTCCTCAGCAATTAAATCCAAAGCGGAAGTAAATGAAGAAAAGAGAAGTACTTTTTGTTTATTTTCTTGCATTGTTTTAATAAGTTCCATACAGGCTTTAAGCTTCGATGATGGTTGATCGATATTATCATAAACAAGACGTGGTTCTAGACATAATTGTCTTAGTCTTGTAAGCATTTTTAAAATTTGCATCTTATCTGAACCTTCTATGTCATAAAGTTGTTGAAGTTCTTCATTGACTTTAGCAAGATTAGCCACATAGATTTTTTCTTCTTCATCACTAAATGGAAGAATCATATTTTGTTCTATTTTATCCGGTAATTCTTTTAATACTTCTTTTTTATTTCTTCTCAAGATAAATGGTGTTACTAGTTTTTTAAGCTGTTTTGTTTTTTCTTCGTCATTATTTTTAACAATACTTGATTCATATTGTTTTTGGAAATAATGGTAATTGAATAAGTATTGTGGCATTAAGAAATCAAAAATAGACCATAATTCTGCTAAACTATTTTCAATTGGTGTTCCTGTTAAAGCAAGTTTATGTCTTGTTTTTAAAGTTTTAACCGATTGTGCATTCTTTGTCTTTTGATTTTTAATATATTGAGCTTCATCTAAAATCACATATTCAAATTCAATATCTTGATACAATTCAAAATCTCTTCTTATATAATCATAAGATGTTACATATAAACCTTGTTTAATCTCTTTTATTAATTCTTTTCTTAAAGCACCATTACCTGTAATACATGTGACTGGTAACTGTTTAGAAAACTTATGCACTTCATCTTCCCAGTTATAAATAAGTGAAGATGGACATACAACAAGACTTGGTCTTTTTGTTTCTAATGAATCTAATAATGTAATAATTTGTAATGTTTTACCTAACCCCATATCATCCGCAAGAATACCATTAAATCCATAATCTTTTAAAGTATGAAGCCACACATAACCTTCTTTTTGATAATCTCTTAAAGTATTTTCATAATCTTTAGAAAGTGGATATTCTTTTTGAGTTGCTGATTTAAATCTATCTAGTGTTTCTACAAAGGATTCTTCACGATCAAGTTCTACATATTCAAAATCATTTTCTTCATCAATTGCGAGCATTCTCTGTTTATTCATTGAAAACTCACCATTATCAATATCTTTAACATCAACATGATAAGCATCCATAAATTCACTTAATTCTTCTAAATCAGGTGAATCTAAATAAAGCAGTTCGCCATTTTTTAAACGATAGAATTTCTTTTTACGACGATATTGATTTAAGACATCTTGTAATTCTTTCTTTGGTATTTCATGTGATGAAATATCAAATTTTAAAAGATTGTTTTCAACACTAACTCCAACATGTAAGTTATAAGAAATCTTCTTACCTACTCTTTTTAATGCTTCTGATACATAAACATCTCCATATTGTTTTAAATAATCTAATCCTTCAAAGATGAATTCATAAGTTGTTTGGCTATTCATATCAAAATAAGCACGATGCTTATTTTCATCTATAGAAGAAGCATATTGTTCAATATATTTTTCAACAATATCTTGTTGATAAGTTGTAATAATATTATCATTAAAGCCATAAACACGATTTTGATTTTCATCAACATAAACTGGTTGAAAATAAATCATTTGATTATCATCAATATCTCCATAAATTTTGATTTCATCATAAGTTGGTATATCATTTTGAGTTTCATCAAACACTTCAAAATAAGAAAGAATTGGTAACAAAACATATTTATAGAAGTCTTGATATTGTTCCTCTAAAATAATCAATTTCCCCTCATTATCTAAAATACTGCTTAAAAAGCGACAAACATTTCCTTCCTTATCAAAAGTCATACGATTCATATAAAACTCACCATTATTCATTCCATAACAATAACCATGTTTATCCCCAATATAAATTGGGTCTACTACAGTTACCCTTACAATATAATACTCATCTTCTTTTTGGATATATAAACGTAAATTACATTCCATTTCACCTAAAGAAAAGATTTCTTTATTCGCATCATAAAATTCATCAAATAAACGAGAATCTATTGTTATACTTCTTTTAATAGGTTCATAATAGTAAGGATATTCTTCCATATCATAGCGACGAATGATCAGTGCTTTTTTCATCAAATCAATTTGTTTTAATGCATCATCTGTAAAGCTTTTTTCACTATGGACAAATTCTAAAGCTTTTCCATATTTATGGTTTTCTTGATTTTGAATTCTTTCTATAAAATCAGCAATATTTTTTAATACATATTTCTTTTCATTTCCAATTTTATACTCGAGTACTATTTTATCTCCATTTAGATAAACATTCGGTGTTAAATCATATTTTTCTTGATTGATTGAAAGGCGTAAGTCTGTTTGATATTGGCTTTTATTAAAATCAATAAGCTTTGTAGACATAGAAGCCATTTGTCTTAATTGTGCTTTTCTTCTTTGTCTTTGATTTTCTTTTTCTATTTCTTTGATTTTTTGTAATTTATCACTTTGATAATCAAAAGGAAGTTGATTGATTTCTAATTCATTGAGTTTTAAAATTACTGCACCTAGATGACCACACATTGAATCTTGGTCATTAAATGGGCATGAACATTCATAAGAAACAACTTGATTATCTTTAATATCTAATGAACATTTTTGGGGATGATTAAATACTGAAACGACAGCATCTATATGATAAACATCTTCATTAGCTGTAACATGTATGCTTTCTACATTATCATAGTGATGATATTTTCTAGCAATTTCTAAGTTATTTTTACTTTTTACAACATTTGAATTAATATTGAATTTCAATTTCATCACCTTCCTTTAAACATGCATCTAACATTTCATGTAGTTTCTTTTTTTTTGGATATTCTTTTTTCAACATATCTACTAACTCTATTTTAGACATTTCATCTAACTCATGAAATAAGTCATAAATATAATCTCTTAAATAATAATTTCTTATTCCTTGATTTATATAATCTTTTAAGCATTCAACATATACCATTAAATACATTTCTAAACTGTATTCTTTTATCATTCCTTTTAGTGGATCAAAAAAATTCATATTTGGTTTTTGTAGTAAGATATAAATAGCATATTTTGCTTCTTGTTTTCGTTTAAACATTATCGCTAATTCATAATCACTATAATAATCATCTACTTTATTTATAAAATCAATCAAGTAATTTTCAAATTTATTTCCATAAAACTCTTTTAAATCATCATAATAAATAGGAACTTCTGAACAATTATAATAGCTTAATTTTGAACATAAATAATTTAAATACGCATCTTCATTTTCTGGATTGAGTAAGGATTCTAATTTTGCTTTTGTTTCTTTTGTTCTAATATTTTGTATATGTTCTTTATAGTATTGCTTAGCATGTCCTATTTGTTGATTATTCATATAATAGCGTATCATTTCCATAATATAATCTTCATTGTTATTATAAATTCGGATATCATCTAAGTATTTTTTTATATCCAAATGATGATCATTAATAATTTTAAAATATGTATTTAATAAAGCTGGATTTCTTTTATTTAAAAGCATTTCTTTAATAATAGCTATTTGATCTTCAACATCTAATAAATAAACTACAGACATAATATGACTAAATGCATTTTCATATCTTTGATATTTCATATTTTCTTTAAGCCATTGTACTGTTAATTCTTTATTATGCTCATTAGTAAGCAACTTACAGTATCCTTGAAACATAATATTAAGTATTTCATGTCGATAATCTTTTGAGTAATTAGAACTTAAAAATTCTTCAATAACTTGTTGATAATTAGAAATATGAAAATTTCCCTGCTTATTTAATTGAATAATATTCTTTAAATATTTCTTAAATTCTTCATTAAATTCACGTTTTAACATATAACTACTACGTGATCTTGCACGAACTCTTTTTAATAAAGCATTAATATCGATATATTGTTGTTCATCCTTAGGAAGTCTTTCTTCAATCGCAAAATAAAGTGCTGCCTCATGTTTACAATGATGACCTTCATTAGCATAGGGGCAATCACACGTTACAGACATCACATTATAATGTTCATCTAAAGTAATTTTAGTATGATAAGCTTCACTTCCTAAAACAATTCCTGTATATGTTTTATCATCTTTTTGATTAATAGAAAAAACTCTGTTTTGTTCAAAATATTTTTTTCCTCTTTCTAATATTGTATCTGTAAAAAACGAATTCATATTCTTCCTCTTTTCGTATTTATTCAATTATACAAAATAGAAGACTATTAAAAAAGCACAAAACTTAATTTGTGCCTAAAATATATTTATTGATGACTTCCGCCACAGCATTTTCATTATTTGTCGCCTTGGTAATCACATTACATTCTTTCTTCATATCTTCAACAGTGTTTTGTACCCCAACACCAAGTCCTGCCACTTTAATCATTGATAAATCATTAAAGTTATCACCAATAGCAATCGTCTCTTTAATATCTACACCTAAGATATCCGCAAGTTTCTTTAAACCTTGTCCTTTATTAACACCTTGATGATTAAATTCAATATAACGATTAGATGAATAACTGACATCCAAATCCCCTGTAATATCCTTTAAATCATCTTCAATCTTTTTCAAATAATCATAATCTGTATTCATATACAACACTTTAACAATTTCTTGTCCCTTTAAAAAATCAATATGATCATCAAAGATTTCTTTAACTTCCATTCTTCCCGCTAAATAGTCAATTTCTTCTTGAACAAACTTATAAGCATAAACCATATCTTTTGTGTAAACATGAATACATACATCATAGTTTAAACCTCGTTTATAAAGCTCACTTGCTTTTTCAAAGGTAATCCCTTCAAAATGAAGCAGTTTACTTCCTTTATTTTCGCTAATGGCTCCGCCATTGTAAGAAATCACATATTCATTTTCTAAGTCATAAAGATCTAATTCTTTTAAAGTTCCATCAACCGTATTATATCCTCTTCCTGTAGCAGGAACAAACTTAACACCCAATTCTTTAGCTTTTTGAATCGCTTCGATATTTTCTTTAGAAATTGAACGATCATCACTTAATAAAGTTTCATCTAAATCACACGCTATAATTTTATACATAAAGAGCCTCCTTTATTTATTATTGTATCTAATCAAATATCTCTTCCACATTAATTTCATAATATGAAATTAATTCTACCTATGATATCTTTAATAAGGGTGCTAACATGAAAAAACGTATTTACGAAATAATAGAAGTTTCTAAAGAAGACGATAAAGCAAGTCATGTATATGATTTAGTGATGATGTTTATCATATTTATAAGCATTATTCCACTTGCTTTTAAAAATGAATCTCATTTATTTAATATGATTGATTCTATCTCTGTCTTTATTTTTATTATAGATTATTTTCTAAGATGGTTGACTGCAAACTTAAAGTACCATAATAATGATATAATCTCATATCTAAAATATCCATTTTCATTTATAGCTATTATTGATTTACTTTCAATCCTACCATCTATCAGCCTTTTAAATAAAGGATTCAAAGCATTAAAAACAATTCGTCTTATTCGAACATTTAGAGTACTACGTATATTTAAAAGTTTTCGTTATTCTAAAAATATTCAAATTATTATACAGGTTGGAAAGAATTCAAAAGATGCCTTAATTACTGTTCTTTATCTAGCAATAGGCTATATTATTGTCTGTGCTTTAGTTATTTTCAACGTTGAACCTGATAGCTTCCATACTTTCTTTGATGCTATCTATTGGGCAACGATTTCTCTTACTACTGTAGGGTATGGAGACATCTATCCAATAACAACATTAGGTAGAATGATTACCATGGTTTCTTCTTTCATGGGAATTGCTATCGTAGCATTACCTGCTGGTATTATTACTGCAGGCTATATGAAAGAAATAGGATCAGTATAATCCTGATCCTCTCGATACACCATAGTCAGCTTCGATATTTTGCATAACAAAACACGAATACATTGGATAAGGACATTCCTTTAATCCAAATAACAATGCATACTTCATTTCTTCTTCTGTTTCAATTTCTTTATAACCATCTAAATACTTTTCATAACCTAATAATCTCTTTAAATCTTCATAAATATCTAAACTATAACAATCATCTACAAAATGATGTTCTTGTCTTAATTTATTTTTCATGTCTTTTAAGTAATCATTTTCCCATTTTATTATTTTTTCAAAATCATTTTCTACCCAAATACGTAGTGTTTTATCATCAACAATTTGATCAATAGAAATAGCATATAACATTTGGAATAATTGATCTTCTGCTCTATTATTTGTATATGTTTTAAGAAAATGAATACTTAGTTCATAGTCTTTTTCTTCTAAAGAAATATCTTTTTGTTCATTCCATTTTTTTAATAATAAATAGATAAGGATTGATTTATCTTGTGGTAATTCATCAATTAATGATAATAAATAATAAACATATTGTAAATCTTTAATAGGTGTATTCATTGTTTGTATTTTTTTATAATTTAATACATGTTTTTTATGATCTTGATATTGAATAACAGGATAATGATTTTTAGGTTTTTTCTTATAAAAGTAATAAAGAATAATGAGCAGCAATGCAAATACAAATAGTAATTCCATAATGATCACTCCTTTAAATCATTATATCACAACATCAAAATAATAAAATTAATATTTTTAATTTATTTATAATACTAATATCTATCTTATTAAATTATCCAGTTTACCTATTTCAATGGTTATAAAAAATGGAGGAAAATCCTCCATCTTATTTAATTCTTACAAATTTATCTTTAATATCTTTTACTTTTACGCCATGATAAACTTCTCTATTTTCATCATCATATAAAGAAATTGCATTATCTTCATCTATTTTAGTTTTATAACTCATTACAAAATAGATATCCTTTTGACCATTATTGATTACTAAATAACAGTTCTTTTCTTTATCAAACATATGCGTTACATCTACAATATTATCTTGATAATAGAATAAATATTTATCTTCTTTTTCATCATAAAAGATACCAAATTCATCATTTAAACTTTCAACAAGTTCATCTCCCGTCATAGGTTTCATCCCTGTAGGTGTCCATTTCGTCCCTGAATCTATTCCTATATCAATTACATTGCCATTTTCATCTGTTGTATAAAAATGATAAGCGTTATCTTGTACTTTTTCATATTGAACACTTCTTTTTTCACCATGGAACCAGACTTCTAATTTACTTTGTATCCCCCCTACATCAAAGGCATAAGCAACAGTAAATGTAGATAATAAGACAATTAATGATGTTGCAAGAGTAAGTAAAGGTTTTGGAATTTTTCTTTGATTTAAGTTAATTTCTTTTTGATAATGTACATGTTTAAATGCTTGTTTATAGGCTTCTTTATTCTTCATTGTTCCAGTTCTCCTTAAGTTGTTCTTTTAATATTTGTCTTGCTCTAGAAAGTCTTACTTTGACATTCCCTTCATTGAGTTTTAATTGTTGAGCAATTTCTCTAATTGAATAATCTTCATAATAATATAAGTGAATCACAATACTATACTTTGATGGCAAAGCCATCACTGCTTGAAATAATTCTTCATCCTGTGATTTATCAAATGGAATCGTTGCCATATAATCTTCCATAGATACTTGTTTTCTTTTCCAAAACTTTCTTTGAATATCTTTAGCTTTATTAATTGCTACTTTATATAACCAAGATTCTATATGTTCTTTTGATTCAAAACCTTTTTATATGTATGATATTTAAGAAAAGTTTCTTGAACAACATCCTCAGCATCATCAGGATTTTTTAACATCGTTAATCCTATCGCAAAAATACGATCTTTATATGTTTCAATCACTTGTTCTGTATCTATCTTCATAACTGCCTCCTCAAGAGCTCTTTCACTTATAATACGTTTTATATAGAAAAAAGGTAACAAAAAGTCTATGTATTTCTACATAAACTTTTCATTACCTATTCATTTCTATGATAAAATGAACTTCTTCATCCTGTACAACTTTACAAGTATAGTTGTGTAAATCTAAAATATTTCTAACAATCGCTAATCCCATTCCTGTAGAATTGGTATCATTTCTGGATACATCCGCTTTATAGAGAGGTTCAAATATATGATTAATATCTTTATTTTCTATTTTTGATCCATCGTTACTTATAATTATTTTTTCTTGTTTATAAACAATACTTATTTTTTGATTTGCATATTTAAAAGCATTGTTGATTAGATTGTCAAAGACAATCATCATCAATTGTTGATCACATGAGATATTGATTTTAGGATCAATATCAATCGTAATGATTTTTGATTCTAAATCATAATGTTTTAATACTTCTTCAAACATTGTCGAAAGATTATGATTTTGTTTATGTAATTGATAAGAATTTGTCGTTCTTGTATATATCAACATTTGATTTAAAAGATTATTCATATGCTTAGATTCATCTTCGATCATTTTTAAGTATTTATGTTGTTTTTCAGGATTAACATTCTCTATCAACATTTCTGAACTATTTAAAATAACTGCGTTTGGTGTCTTCATTTCATGGGCCATTGCATTAATAAATAAGTTTCTTGTTTTATTTAATTCTTCTCTTTCATTTTCAAGATACGTATATATAAAATAAATACATGCTAGAATAATTTGTACAAAACTAAACATTAAAATAAATCTATCTTTTAAACTATCTAAAACAATACTGGGTGTATCAATAAATATATTAAGTTTTATATTATTTTCTTTATTTACATAATGAACATATATCTTTGACTTATCAGAAGAAATATCACATGTTTCTTGTTCTACTTTAATATCTTTTTCTTTTGGATTCTTTTCTAGTGTTTGCTTTGAATTAAAAAACATTAATTCAAAATCACCAAGTCTATTTTGATTACTTGCTTTTTTATTTTTATATTTATACCATGAATAATAATTCATTGTTCCTTGTGAGTTACCAAGTTTATAAGTCGTATGACTATTTTCATCATAAAAGACAATTTGATCTATGATGTATTGATTATCTTTTGAATGAAAACTCATCTTTTTTATAGTACAACCAACTTGATTTTGATTATAAAAGTCTAATAAATTATTGATCTCTTTTTTATTAAAAGAATTTTCTAGATTAAAAAAAGTATATTTTTCATTTGCACTATCTTTAAAAAAGATAATAAAGTTTTTATTACTAAATTCATATTTATTTTTTACTTTATATTCAAAAGCTATATTTTGTTTAATATCAAAACCATTACCATCATAAATAGTAGATAGTACATCATGCATATTATTTTCAATATTTTTATCACTTTGCGTTATCATTTGATTCGTAACATCACTTGCTAGTGACCACATAACAGTATCCATTGTATTAAGATTACTCGTGTACATCTGCCTACCTATAATAAAAACAATAATTAACACACTTTCAATTAATAAAAATCTTTTAAATTTCTTATTTTTAAAGGCAAGATAAAACATGCCTAATAATAAAACAATACTTAGCGCTCCTAAAAAATCAACCATTTTCAAACACCTTCGTTTCAAAACAATAACCTTGTTTAATCACTGTCTTTATTCCCTTTTGATAAGGTCCCAAGGCTTTTCTTAATATTTTAATATGTGTATCAACACTTCTTTCTTGTCCCGTATAATCAAATCCCCATACTTTCAATAAGATTTGTTCTCTAGATAAGATCATATTGGGATTTTTTATAAAATATTCTAATATTTTATAATCTATTATTTTTAAATTTAAATTCTTATTATTTAGATAAGCTTGTTTTTCTCTTGTATTTAATTTTAAAACTCCTCTTTCTAAAAATTGATAATGTTTTCTATTCATGATTGCATTACATTTAGCAAGTAATACCGGTAATGAAAAAGGTTTAATAATATAATCATCACAACCTAATTCATATCCTTTTAACTGATCAACTTCTTGTACCTTAGCCGTAATAAAAAGAATTGGTATTTCTTCTTTTTCACGTATCTTTTTACATAATGTAAAACCATCCATCTTAGGCATCATCACATCCAATAAAACAAGATCATAACTTTCAGTTAAAAAGCTATAGTAAGCATCTTCTCCATTATCAAAACTTTCCACAACATACCCATGAACAACCAAATAATCTTCTATTATTTCTCTTAAATTATCATGATCTTCAGCAAGTAGTATCTTCATAACAATACCTCCCTTCATCTTTAATATACTTTCTTCATTTGTAATCTTTGTGTAAGTTCTTTAATAATTTAATTTTATATTATGATATCTTAAAGATTCAACTCTATTCCATCATATTTCATATAAAAAAGAAACAGTATCATACTGTTTCCCTCGCCCTAGTTATTATTATCTTTTTTTGGTAAATACCAATAATTATTGAACTGATATAAGAATGTTTTTGAACCCGGTGGCATTTCTACAAATGCATGATATACATTCATGAAATCTACTGCTGAATTTGCAACAACAAACATAGCGGCCATTCCTAAAAAAAACTTACATTTTGTTAATGAAATATAATAAGGAACTAAACCAAATAAAATATCAGGAATAAGATTGATAGCTATATATTTTTTCTTTGTAAACTCTGTTGTATATACTCCTGCAAAACCAACACGTGGTATTTTAAACATATAAATTTCTTTATAGAAATAAAACTGACATAGTTTTGAAAGAACTAATAAAATATTTGCGAGTATAAAATAGCTAAAAAGATTTGATAAATCCATAGAATCAACATCTCTAAAAAAAACATTTAAATATTCTGGTACAAACATAATACATATAATAATAAAAGTAACAATACTTGTTTGTATATTCTGTTTTTTTCTATCCGTTGGCTCATTAAATCGAATAGCCCCTTCTTTAAGCTTATTTGTTGGGAGTGGATTAGTTTCTGGATCTAATTTCCCCATATATTTTATCTTCATAAGTTGTCTCCTCGTATATCCTGTTTCACTTTTATCTATAAATACATCATACCATACATATCACTATTTATTTTACTAAAACATAATACAAAAAAAAGAATGACATAACGCCATTCTCTTATAAGTTCTTAATATCTTGAACGACACGTTGTAAATCTTCTCTGATTTTAATAGATTGTGGACAAAGTTTTTCACATTTCCCACATTTCTTACAAAATTCAGCTTGTGCATCTCCTAGATTTGTATAACGTCTTTTCGCTGTATCTTTAAGACCTAACATACCATATTCATTCCATAACTTGAAGTTACCTGGAATATCTATTCCAAATGGACAAGGCATACAATAACGACATCCTGTACATCCATTTTTAGTTTTTGCTTTGATTAAGTTTGCAACTGTTTCAACAATTTTTTCTTCTTCATTTGAAAGAGGTTTGAAATCTTTAAATGTTGCTAGGTTGTCTTCTACTTGATCATAGGTAGACATGCCACTTAAGACAACTTTAACATTTGAAAGTGAAGCTACAAAACGTAAAGCCCAACTTGAAATACTGACATTTGGATTATAATCTGTAAAGACTTGTTCGATATCATCGGATAAACTAGCTAAGGCTCCACCTTTAATTGGTTCCATGATTACTAATGGCACATTCTTTTCTTCAGTAAGTTTATAACCTTTCATTCCTGCTTGGATATCTGTATCAATATAATTTAATTGTATTTGACAGAAATCCCAATCACGATAATTAATAATTTCTTCAAAGACTTCATAATCATCATGGAAAGAAAAACCAAAGTTTTTAATTCTTCCTTGTTTCTTTAATTCTTCACAATAAGGAATAATATTTAAATCTAATACTTTTTTCCATGTATCTTTATTTAATGCATGTAATAAATAGAAATCTACATAATCAACATCTAATCTTTTCATTTGTTCTTCAAAGATGTCTTTTGCTTGTTGTAGTGAATCTATTTTAAACATAGGTAATTTTGTAGCAAGATAATAGTCTTTTCTTTTATATTTCTTTAATACTCTTCCTACAAATGGTTCACTTTCTCCATCATGATATGGATACGCTGTATCAATATATGTTACACCACTTTCAATAGCATGATCTAACATTCTTTCTGCTTCTACCTCATCAATAGTGCCATCTTCCTTTTTAGGAAAACGCATGCATCCAAAACCTAATAGTGATGGATTAACACCAAGTTTATCAATTTTACTATATTCCATTTCTTTTTCCTCCCTAAATTAACCTATATACATTGTAACCACTAAAGCCAAGTTCATGTCAAGATAGATTTAAGCTTTACATTCTTGCTAATATGACATACGACATTAGCAAATTTGTAAAGTAATTAATAAATCACAAAAAGAAAGCCCTAATTATAAGTTTATAAAATACTATTTTTATCCATTTACTTTACTGTTCAACCATACTTTTTCAACATAATTTGATATAATTGTTTTGTTATCGTCCTCCTTGAAAGGAGGTGATGTTAATTGTTTTCCGACTTAGTAGTATCCGTCGTGGCAGGTGTGTTAGTTTATTACATATGCAAATGGTTAGACAAAAGATTTAAGCGATAACTAGCCTAGTGTTAGACCACTCTAAAAGTTAGAAAAGGTAAGGATCCACCAATCCTTACCTTTTCGTTTTGATGCAATTGTTCTCCGACTTGCAAGTAAAGTATAGCACATTAGTCCCCTAATGTACAAGTCCATATCTTTTACATATATTTTCTAAAAGTTATCAAGTCCTATTTTTATGATTTCCAAGCCAATGACTTGCACAATATGCAAAACATGCCGCACCAATAACACAAACATTTTCATCAATCTGTGCTTTAGGATGGTGTAAAGAATAATCGCCACGTTCATCCATAAATCCAGCAGTTAAAATCATATAAGTTGTCAGTATTTTTTCAGCAATAATAGCCAAATCTTCTGATACCGTTGCTGTACTATTAGGTATTCCTTTTAATCCTTCAATTCCTATTTGTGACATATATTCTGCCATTTCTAAAGTTAGCTGCGGATCACAAAGCGGTGGTACTGTTGAAACCATTTCAATTTCAACTGTTCCACGATAGGTATCTGCAATTTTATGACATACTTCCTTCATACGACTTAATAAATTTTCTCTTGTTGAAACATTATTTGTTCGTAGTGTTCCTTGTAAAATTGCACTTTCAGGTATGATATTAGCTGCACTACCAGCATTAAACTTACCTATTGTAAGTGTGCATATATCTTGAGGATTTGCTTCTCTTGCAATAAGTTCTTGTAGAGCGAGATGAATATGTACACCGATATTTATAGAATCTATTCCTTGATGAGGATAGGCTCCATGTGTTCCTTTTCCATGAATTATTATTTTAAATTCATCAACAGAGTTCATCATAATGCCCCCTGCATTATACATATAAGTACCCACTTGATTTTTCCCTATCATCATATGATAAGCCATTGCTGCATCTGGTCTTGGATTATCTAAAATTCCATGTTCAATCATACCATTGGCACCTTTAAATACTTCTTCAGCATTTTGAAACATTAATTTTACTGTTCCTTGTAAATGATCTTCATCTTCTTTTAACATTCTTGCTGCCGTTAATAACATAGCTGTATGGATATCATGGCCACAGGCATGCATGTTTCCTGAAGTACAAGTAAACTCTTCTCCACTTAATTCAGTAATCGGTAAAGCATCCATATCTGCCCTCAATAAAATAACGGGTTTTCCTTTACCAATCGTTGCAGTTACTCCATGTCCACATAATTGGGGGTTGAATTCCATATTCTTTCAATTGTTTCATAACATATTCAACCGTATTTGGTAAATCTAATCCTACTTCTGCATTTTTATGAAGATATCTTCGTATTTCAATAGTATCTTCTTTTAATTCATTTGCTCGTTTATAATAATCCATTTACATCCCCCCTCTATATACAAAAATAATTATATATCGCTTATTACCACCGTCAACTTCTTTTATATCCCCTTATCAAAAGTTAAAAAATTCATTTTCACTAATAAATCATCAAATTAAAAGGCACCAACAATTCCTATTTATCTAGGTTTATTAGTGCTCTTCTTAATTTTTTCATGTCCAACTTATTTATTGGTTTTGCTTTCATCTTTTATATAATCACAATCGCTTTATTTTTTCTTCTTTTATATTATTGATAAATGAGTTCAAAATAACATAAGGTATATAAATTTTTATAAGGAAGGAAATATACCTTAGTCTAATTCTTCACCATTTGTTGTAATAACTTTTTTATACCAATAAAAAGAATCTTTTTTTATTCTTTTTAAGCTACCTTTGCCTAAATCGTCTAAATCAACATATACAAAACCATATCTTTTTTTCATTTCTCCTGTTCCAGCAGAAACAATATCAATACATCCCCATGGAGTATAGCCAAGTACATCAACTCTATCGATTTCTATTGCTTTTTTTAATTCTTTTATATGATTTCTAATGTAAGAAATACGATAGTCATCGTGAATTTCATTGTTTTCTAATATATCATCATTTCCCATTCCATTTTCTACTATAAATAATGGTTTTTGATAACGATCATATAATTCATTTAAAACAAATCTTAATCCTTCTGGATCAATTGGCCATCCCCAAGGTGTTTTTTCTAAATATGGGTTTGGTGATGCTTGTTGTCCACCAGTAGTTGTCGTATTAGGAGAAAAACGATCAAATGCAGTTGTTCGATAATACGAAAATGCAAGATAATCAGATGTATTTTCTTTTAACCATTTTTCATCCTCAGGTTCCATCTTTAATTTAAAATTATATTCATCAAAAATAGCTTGTGCATAATTAGGATAATATCCTCGACAAGTAACATCACTAAACATCAATGCTTTTCTTCTGAATTCATATGCTCCAAATACATCATCTGGATGACAAGTCGCAGGATAAATTCCAGAAAGTGCACACATTGTACCTAACATAAAATGTGGATTGATCTCTCTTGCCATTTTATTTGCCATTGCGCTGGCAACTAACATATGATGAATTGATTGAAACTTAATTCCCGCATCTTCTAATGGTGTTTCTCCTTGATTAGAATGAGCTCCAGTTTTACGATGATTCGAAGCTAATCCAAGTGTCCAATAACCACCCAATACATTTATTTCATTAACGGTAATCCAATAAGTAACTTTATCTTTCCATCTTTCAAAAAGAACTTTTGCAAATTTTAAATAAAAATCAATTAATTTACGATTGATCCATCCACCATATTTAGTAGCTAAATTTAAAGGCATATCAAAATGTAAAATTGTTACTAATGGTTCTATATTATGCTTTTTTAATTCATCAATAACATTATCATAAAAATGTAGTCCTTCCTCATTAGGTGTTTCATCATCACCGTTAGGAAATATTCTTGTCCACGATATCGAAAGACGATACGTTTTAAATCCCATTTCTGCCATTAAAGCAATGTCTTCCTTGTAGTGATGATAAAAATCTGTAGCTTGATGGCTTGGGTAATAATACCCTTCTTTTATGAAACCAACATATCCATAAGGAATGCATTCTCCCATTTGGATTGTCACTTCATCATCTTGATCATTCTTACAAAAAATACGTCTAGGTTCATCCTTAGTTCCATTAGTTATTAAGTCGTGAACAGCAATTCCTCTGCCACCTTCTTGCCATCCACCTTCATATTGATTAGCGGCAGTAGCACCACCCCATAAAAAATTCTTTGGAAAACTCATATTTCATTTACTCCTTCTTCGTTTTACATTAATTAAACAATTTTTAAAGAACAAACTATTTTATTTTTGTTCAAGTTTGGCTTGTTTATTAGACATCAAAACAAATGGAACCCAAATAATAAATGTAACAATTAAAATAATAGCTTGAACAATAATTCCATGAATTCCATAGCTAATAAATCCTGTTACAAATACTGGTAACCCTGGTGGACAATCAAGTACTCCACAAGTTAAAAATCCTATATTTGTAGCAACTACAGCAATAAATGCTGCAATAACTGAATTAAGTATAAATGGAATTGCAAAGATTGGATTTAATACTAAAGGTAAACCGAAAACTACTGGTTCATTAATACCACAAATACCAGGAATTAATGAAAATTTTGCAATAGATTTATGATCTTCACGTTTTGAAAAAATGAAAATTGCTATTAATAATGATAGAGTAATTCCTCCTCCACCAACAACAACGAAACTAGTCCAAAAACCTCTTGTTAAAATATTTGTTGCAACTCCTCCAGCTTGTACAGCAGAAATGTTTTCTGCAAGTCCAGCAGCAGATAAAGGACCTCTAACTCCTTCAATAACCATACCACCATGAATACCTAAAAACCAGAATAATTGATTTACTAATGCAAGAACAAGAATACCACCTGTTGTATTTGCTAACGCTTGTAACGGAAGTTGAATAATATTGTAAATCCAAACATTTAAATAATTACCAGTGAATGTATTAAATAAACATCCCCCAACTGAAAATGCAGTAATAATAATGAAAATAGGGATTAAAATATTAAATGAACGAGCAATTCCTGTTGGAACCGAATCTGGCATTTTAATTTTAATAGCATCAATGTTAGTCAATAATCCAAAAAATTTTACAGCAACCATTGACATAATCATTGAAACAAATAGTCCTTGTGCTCCAATAACACCTGCACCTAATCCATTGACCACAACTGGATCTTTTAAACCTTCGATCACTGTACTTATTGTATTTGGACATACAGCTAAATAACTTAATAATCCAATTAACCCACTTTCTAATTGTGGTAAGTTTTCTTTTTCAGCAAGTTTATAACCAATTAAAAATGCAATTGGTAATGACATACAAGAAATAGTCACAAAATTTATCGCTGTAAATGCTGGAGATAAATTTGATAACCATGGAACCCATTGTGCCAAGCCATTAGCTCCAGATACTAATATATTTAACATACTACCAAATGAACCAACAATAATAAACGGTACAAACATCGTAAATGCTTCTTTAATCGAACCAAGATATTTATTTGTTTCGACTTTTGAGCTTATTGATAACAAAACATTTTGTAATTTATCTTTCATTTTTATTTCCTCTCTCTCTAAAAAATATAAGAATTTATTTCTGCAGATCTATCTATATCTTTCATATGTAATTATAAAACCTCTATTATAGAACTCAATGTATATAAATTCCATTTTATTGTGGAACTTTTCAAAATATAGAAAAAGAATTGATAAATTACCAATTCTTTTTCTATATTTTCAATTCAATATCATTAAATATTTTTATAATTTCTTCTTGGTTTTGTTTTTTTATAATTCTTTTTATATAGTTAGAATTATCCGCAAAATAAGAAAGTTCCTTATATAAATCTAAGATTTTTATCCCTATATTTTTACCAATAAGCGGTATAATAACAAGTTGTACTTTTTTCTTATTCCATAAAATAGGTTTTGATAAAATACCTATAATAATTTTTGTCTTTGGTTCATCAACACAACAAGATAAGATGGCGAGCATATTTTCTAATTCATAGTTTCCTATACAATCCTCTTCAATCAAATTTTTTGAAATACTTTCGTTTCCTAAAGTATTTTTTATAATATAAGAAAGAACTCCTTCCTTTGTTTCTTCATTAATATTTTTTATTATTAAATTCCTCTTAATTACTTCTTGCATATGAAAACTATCTTGATCATCCAAAAAGGAGAGTATTCTTTTTTTATCATTATTATTTAAAAAATAATTAACTTCTATTACTGGTATAGGCAACTTATTTTTTATCGGTGTGCTCGTTATAAGAAAATCAACATCTTCAAAATCATAACTTTTAATTCCAATATAATCAACCGTTTGAATTTCATTTATAAATTTTCCGTACATTTCCTTTATCTGATACGCTAAAGTACTTGATGTTCCTCTTCCTACACCGCACATTACAAGAATGTTCTTTTTATCTTTTATTTTCTTTCTAAGAAGAGCAAGTTCTAAATGTAACGCGATATATCCTATTTCCTCATCACTTAAATTATTTCCATGATAATCTACAAGATGACTACATGCAGCAACAGCTAATTGATAAGCCAATATATTTTGTTGTTTTATTTTATCAATAAGCGGATTACGAAGAACTACATTATATCTTGAACGAACCTCTAATGGAATAAGATGTAAAAGTAAGTAATCTCTTAATTCATTATCATTAGAAAAATCAATGTGCCATTGTGATTGAATATTAACTAACATAGTATTTACAATTTGATTAACATCAAAATCTTTGATAATACGATGAATACTTTCATCAAAATTTCTAATAATTCTCTTTGATGCTAAATGTATTGAAAGAGACACAATTTCTTGATCACTCATCTCAATTCCTAAGTGTTTATGAATTTGTTTTGCTAATTCTACAGCAACAACACTATTAGTCCAACGAGAAATATCAATAATCATTTCTTCTGTAGCTTTCAATAAAATACCTTGTTTAATTCTTTTTAATGATACAAAAATAACAATAATAAAGTTTTGAACAGATACTTCTGACATTGAAATTTGATATTTGACCATTACATTTTCAAGAATTTGACTAATATTTTGAATCATTAACAAATCATTAGAATTAAACTGATTTCCTGGAAAATCATCGCGTTGATCAATATAAGAAATATATATTGCTGCTAAGCATAATCTCTTGTTAAATTCTCTTCCTTCTACTCTCATTCCATAATGTGGTTTTTGTACTAATTTTAAATCATATTTTGACAGTGATTTTCTAATTCCCTTTAGATTTTGCGACAATACAGAAGCAGAAACAAATAGCATTTCACATAATGTTTCTGATTTAACCCAATCATTAGACTCTATCAAATATTTTTGAATCCAATCTTCTCTTTCATTAACACTAAAAACAAAAGAATCTTGTAAAGAGCGATAGGAATTACATAAATTAATAAATTCATCAACATTATTAATAACTAATTTTAATCCTTGAGATGTTTTGACATCAATATAATTCTTTGTTGATTTCATGTCTTCATTTATTAATTTAATGTCTTTTAATATTGTTTTGGTACTTACATTACATAACGCACTTAGATTTTCTGAAGTCACATATTCGCCGTTCTCTTTTAAATATTTTAATATTGTGTAATTTCTTTCATTCATATTGCTATTATAATATTTTATCTAGAAATTTGTCTACTCATGCTTTTTAACATATTAAAACCAATTAGCTATAATATATACTTTTAATAAGAAAAGACACATCTAATTAATGATTTTTATACCTAAATAAGTACTATTTTAAGTATATTTATCATCAATAGATGTGTCTTATTTTGATGTGTTAATCACAAATTTAAAATCAAAAAAATGTTGATTTTATTGTTGTTTTATTTGTTTCTTGGCTTCATTTGAGGGAAGAGTATAACTTCTTGAATAGATTCTTGTCCTGTAAGTAACATAACTAATCTATCAATACCCATTCCCATTCCACCTGTTGGTGGTAAACCGTATTCTAGAGCTTCTACGTAATCTAGATCCATTTCTTCTATATCACGCCTACATTGTGTATATATACATAATGTACCAAAGCTTTATATAACAATATTTTTGATTAATTTCTTATAATGATTTGAACAAATATGAAAAATGTGGCCAAACTAGTGGCCACTACCATTTATCAGTGAATTTTATAATTACTACCATACTTGTTCTATTTACTTTCCTGCTGTTGAAGATAAAACATCGCCTTTTGACTTTCAATTTCTGCCTTTAATTCTTCTTTTGTTGGTAAGTATAATTTATATTTTGAAGCAAATAACTGTTCATTGCCATGCATAACAGAATAACGAGCAATATCATCATCTGTATCAGAACAAAGGACAATACCTATTGTTGGATTATCACCCTCACTTCGTTTTAATTCATCATACATTCGAATATACATATCCATTTGTCCCACATCTTGATGTGTTATTTTCTCTGTTTTCAAATCAATAAGAACGAAACATTTTAAGATGTAATTATAGAACACAAGATCTATATAATAATCTTGCTTTTCTGTATGAATATGTTGTTGTCTTGCTACAAAAGCATATCCTTTTCCAAGCTCCATTAAAAATTTTTGCAAATTAGAAAGAATACTTTTTTCAAGATCACTTTCTGTAAAATCTGTATCTTGAGAAAATCCTAAAAACTCTGCAACTACTGGATTTTTGATAAACTCTAACTTATTATTTTGATACTTTGATGTGAGTTCTTTCATCTCATTTTCTACAAGTTCCTTTTTTTGTGTATGAAGCATACGATAATAATATTGTGAAGAAATGTTTCTTTGCAAAGTACGAACACTCCACGTTTGCTCTATAGCTTCTTTTTCATACCAATTACGAGCTTCAGAATCTTTAACCTGTAATAAAGTTCTATAATGTGACCACGAAAGTAAAGTACCAGATTGTCGACACACTGTGTCGACAATCCTTGGAAAGGTTTTATAAAATTTTAAACAATGATATAGATTGCTTCTATCATAGCCTTTTCCATATCTTTTTGTTAGTTCTTTAGAAATTTCATTTATTACTTCTACTCCATACTCAGAACGTTCATCTCCGCCTAATTCTTCCTCTGCAATTCGATATCCAATGAGCCAATTTCTTTGAACAAGTGCAATATTAACTGCCTGATATGCTGCTTTTTGTGAAGATTCAATAATTCCACACATGTCATTTAAAATATCATCAGTTTTAACAAAATTATCCATAAAACTATTTTGTACGTTTTTTTCTAATTTATTCTCCATAGCCATTGCTCCTTTATTTTTTATTTTAACATGCTCATCTACTTCAATTCTTTTTACTTTTATAATTATAATAACATAAGCGTAAATAATTAAAAATTTTTATTTAAATAATAAGGTGTGACTAAATTTTAATTAGTGATCACTACCATTCTTATTCATATACGTTTCATTAATCTTAAAAAGATATTGTAAAGTATACACAATACAGTACTTCTAATTAAAGTCAATCATACATGTCAATATTAAATAGAGAATCAACATATCTTTTTCTTTTAAGCAGTTATATAATTATAAAAAATGAAAGGAAAGTTAAAAATGCAAAAGAGTCATTATCTAAAGTAAAGAAAAAATACAATTTATACTAGTATTTTTTTAATTCAACAATTATTGTGTTTTATACTTTTTTCCAATTCGTCTTTCAAAAAACCTATATGAGCTTTCCATTTCACATGTTTTCCAATCAAATAGGCCAACATATATATATGTTTTTAAATTAAATACTTTTGAATTTTTTAATGCATTATACCATTGTACCTCATTTTCACTTGTTGCATCAAACACAACTAATAACCTATTCATCCTATCAGGATATGATACTACTGAAAAAATTATATTATTTCTAACTCTTTCAACATCTTCCTCATTATCATATGATAGTTCATCTCGTAAATACCGACTTCCTCTAGCAACTATCACATTAGTAGTTGGTGCTTTTTTTAAATACATTTCAATCATAAGACAAGATGCATACCTAAATCCATTATATTCTTTAAATTTATCTTTATTTAGCAAAAATGAGGTAACACCATGTCCATCTAATAATAACTTTGCGAATAATCTTCTTGCGAATTCAAAATCATCTAGATCATAGCTATCTTCTTTTACAATTTCTTCATAAGGAAAAAAGTATTCTGCAAATATAGCTGCCGTTGGTTTATTAAGAAATGTCCCTAATGCTTTTAATAATTTATTACTTAATTCTCTTGTTTCACCTGTTTCAATTTTCTTAATTGTTGATAAAGACATGCCAAGTTTATCTGAAAACTCTTTTTGAGTTAAACTATTTTCTTTTCTTATATTTTTTATGTATTCTGCAAGTTCCATTTTGACCACCTTATATTTTTTAGGTATATTTTCATTTTGCACTATTGAATGAAATTACACCTTATGCTATATTATTAGTGAGGTATAAATCAATTTATACCTCTTGGTATTAATTATACCAACCATATATTGCCGTGTAAAGACGGCAAATAAAAGAACTATCTAGTCCGTCGCCAAACATTCCAGATAGTTCAAGTAGCGAAAGGAACACTATTTTCATAATGCTCTTTCAATGAGAATTATAACAAAATTTTGTCTCCTTTCAACTTAAATTTTGACGAAAGGAGGTTTTTTATATATGTCTTATACTCAAACAGAATTGCTCAATTCTAACTTTTCTTTTAGTGGTCAAGGTATGTTTGATGGAATATTAAAACCTGGTATCTATGTTTTAGCTGGAAGTAGCAAAACAGGAAAATCAATACTAGCAACAACAATGGCTAATAGTATCGCTAGTGGTGAACCATTCTTAAATAAAAAAATGGTTCAAGGTAAAGTCATCTATTTTGATAATGATAATTATGATTTTGAAACAAAAGATAGATTAAAAGCTTTAAATATGACAGATACTGATTCCATCATCTATGAATTTGATAAGTCTAAATCTATTTGGGATATATCAAAGTATCTCAAAGGAATGTCTAATATTAAAGAATTTCGTTTAGTTATTATTGATTCATATATTGGATTAGATGAGATAAACAGTTCAGATGATTCTTACAAAGAAATATATCCAATCATTAAAGAATTAAGAGATTTGATGATTGAATTAAATCTGATTTGTTTTATCTTACATCACACTAAAAAAGGAAAAGAGAACTTTGAACAAGATAATATGTTAGGATCAAAAGCACTTTCTGGTGCAACTACAGGAACATTTCTACTTAAAGTTAAAAATGAATTTGATAATGTTGGCGAATTAAGAATCATTTTAAGAAACCACAAAGAAATTATTCCCATTCATAAAGATATGAATTCACCAGAATGGAAAATAGATAATCAAATTGAACGCATTTCTAGTGATATCGATACTAATATTCTTAAAATTATTAATACTGTTGTTGGTTCTAAAGAAAACACAATTCAAGGAACATGTCAGGAACTAACTAAACTTTGTTTTCTAGACATTAATCCTAATTATTTATTTAAATTTCTAAAGCAAAATGAATATGTATTATCTGAAAATCATGTTTCTTTTTCTCAAATAAGAACATCAAAAAAACGTATCATATCCATTGTTTATTGTCCTGATGACAGTATGACAGTTGATTTGTGACCGTAAACAACTGTCACACTGTCACAAAAACACAACACGGCAAACTTGCCAGATAACTTTTTAATACTTTACACGGCAACATTGCCGTGTAAAAAAGGAGAATCAAATGAAAAATACAACCATCAATTTTAGATGTGATCAATATACAAGAGATAGATTTGAAAAACTTACCCTTATATCTCATAAAAATAAACAAGACCTTATGAATGATTTAATCGATTCCTATTTATTACTCAATAATGATGAACAAAAATCATTAGATAAAAAAATATCTTATATGATTGATTTATTAAATAATATAAATGAGTATGTTCAACTACCTGCAAAATGTTATGGTAGTGAATTTCCTCGTGATTTAAATGAAATGATGAAAATAGTAAATGCAACATCAAAGTATCAACCAATTATAAATGAAAAAATATATTATAAGGAGAAAACTAAAAATGGATGATTTAAAATTATTTACACGTGAAGAAGTAGCAGAACTATTTAATGTACACGTTGCTACAATTACAATGCTTAAAGATGCTGGAGTATTAAGTGCTATTAAAATTGGTAAAGGATATATGTTTCCAAAAGAATCTATTATTAATTTTGAAAATAATTATCTTAATTTAGATGTCAGTAATATGAAAAAAGCGATTGCAAGTAGAGCTATCGTAGAATCAAGAGATAATATTTAATATGGCTATTAAGAAAGAAAAAAATGGCACTTATACCTTCTATGGAACACTTCCAATAGCATTACAAACAACTGGAAAAAAATACTATAAAAAAAGAGGCTTCAAAACTAAAAAAGAAGCTAAGATATCTGAAATGGAATATTTAAACAATCTTTCCGTAAATCCAAATAAAGAAATTACAATCAATGAACTTATTGAAGAATTTAACAAAGATGCTAAAACTAAATATAAGGAATCAACCCTCATGGGTTATCGTCATATCGAAAGAGATATTATCATTCCATCATTTAATAATAAAAAAATCAAAGATATAACCACATTAGAAATTCAACGTTGGATCAATGATATATTTCTAAAGGGAATTGGTACTCAAAAATATGCAGAAGAGACTTGTAAAAGTATGTTATTACATTTATCCGGTCTATTCACATATGCCGTTTTGCATGATTGGTTAATAAAAAATCCATGCAAAGGTGTTGTAAGACCACACGATCCAAACAAATTAAAAAAAGAAAACTCTAGTAAAGATAATTATTGGGAAGATAGTACTTTTCAAGAATTTATTTCTAAGGTTGAAGATGGACAAAGAAAAGAACTCTTTGAATTTGCATATTATTCAGGACTTAGAATTGGTGAGATTTGTGCATTGCAATGGAAGATGGTCAATTTTGAAAACTGTACAATCACTGTTGATAAATCATTAAGTGGTTCTACAGCAGATATTACACCACCAAAGAATGAAAATTCTTATAGAACTATTGCTATTCCTAACAGAATAATGGATGTGCTCCATTATAAATATCACTATTTGATTTCTCGTCCTGATTTTAATGGTGATTGGTTTGTATTTGGTGCTCAAAAATATATATCTGATAGTACTTTTAGAAGATGGTTTAATCAAGAAGTAAAAAAAGCAGGTGTCAAAAGAATTACCTTCCATGGTTTAAGACATTCTCATGCATCCTACTTACTAGCTGAAACAAAACTATCTGAACAATTAATTGCTGAAAGACTTGGTCATACAGTGCAAACCTTAAGAAAGACGTATGCTCATATTTATAGCAATCGTCGATTAGAATTCAATGATGAGATAATAAAACTTTAACACGGCAAGATTGCCGTGTTATTTTTATTAGGAATAATTATTTCTATTTAACGCTACAAAGGAAACAAAAAAGTTTCCTTTTAAAGTTTTTATCACATAAATTAATATTAATATTTAGCAGGATAAGAAAAACGAGTTACAATTTGTTTTACAAATGTTCCTCGTTTTTCTTGAACAACTCAACAACGTTGAGTTTTAACTATTTACAATTGTAATTCATTATGTAATATCCCCTTAATCCATAAATAATCAATTATTTATTATATTTCTTTGTCATAAAAGATATAACATATCTCTATGTGCATGCATTTAATACTTTTGATATGGTTTATTTTTTTGTAGTAAAAATGCATCTTGGTCATTTTCAGTTATATCAGATATATTTCGATAAACTAATTGTTTTTTGTGTATACCATATTGCCAAAGTGGCTCTATTTTTCCTGTTTTTTCATCCAATACTGCTGGCATCAATACGTATTCTCCACATTCATGATATTTATTTTTAAATAAATTAAAAGATTGAAAATTATCAACAGGATTTGCTCGTATAATTCTAGATACATTCAACATTAAAAGTTCATCTATAGATGCTCCACCATTTTTTGCTCGTTCGACCGCCTCATCTAAATTATTTCCAATTACAACATAATAACCTGGTGCTTCCCCTGGTACTTCTCCTTCTACTATAGCGATACGAATTTCTTCTTTAACATCATATTGACCTACAATCGAAATCCAATCTTTAAAAATTTTTATAGCATATTTCTTATTAACAAAGGGTAATAGCAATACAGGTAATTTCTTATATCCAATTGCAAAACCTGCACCTCGCCAAATTGCTTTATCCCACGCATTTAAATCGATCATTGAAGTAATAAACAATGTTTTTCTTTCTTTTTTAGGCAAAGGACGTAATTTTCCAAGAGATGGTTTTTCTTTTGAAGAAATTCCTCTTAATCTCCAATATAATCTATCATATCTTTCATTATTAGATACATTATAATATGTACTTCCTTGTAATGGCGTTGGAATATATTCAATATCATTATCATCAAAAACTACTGGAATAAATTTTTCATTTATTGAATCTGCCATGTACAATTTCTGATATATAATATTTCCTTCCCATTTTACCCCTCTTCCTACTCCTTGATTTACATTACCACTTATTTTATTAAGATATCCCTTTGAGCCAATTACTATTATATAATCAGCTTTGTTAATACAATTTTCCATCCATCTCGGCCATCCTTCAGATGGCGATTCCTCATATTGATCTAAAATTGCATCTATTCCTTCACTACGTAATTTATTTGAAAAATCAAGAACTTTATCTGCAAATTCCACAGAGTCTTGAGAATAACTTATAAAAACAACCGGATTTTTATCTTTCATTATTCTATTTCTCCTTTCTATTAATAATTAGAAAATATCTAATCAAAAAGTTTTGCTATTCGCACAATTTACTTATTTACAAAAATTAAAATCATCATATTCTTGTTTTCATTTTATAAATATTCTCTCTTTATATCTTGGTATAACTTCCACATTAATATTATACTTATAAATTTTAAATTCTGTATTATACCTTTAACATTTATAAAAAGCCATAATTCTTAGTTCACCACATAATCTAAATATTGTTATACTATTCAACACTCATATATATGTTGAATTTTTTGATATAAATTCAATCAATTAACTTCTTTATAATAAAAGATATTTTTATATAATTTTAGACATTACTAATAAATCTACATAAAATTTTTTATATTGTATATTTTTAAAACCAAATTATTAATTTTATTTTCTCTTTCTTCACTTGAATTTTTTAATTGATTTCTTACTAAATCTATTAATTCATTTCTGTAATTATCATCTTCCATAATAGGAATATTATCTATTTCATACCCATTCACATTACTATTCGTACTAAACTTTTTAAAATACCAATTAATTAATGAAGAGTTTAAAATTCCTAATAAATATAGCAATTGATTTTCATCATCATTCTCTAACACTAAATAGTTTACCGAATTTGCGCAAAATTCATTATTCTCAATCATTGTCATTTTCAATCTATATTTTTCATTAACCCCTGTAATACCTTGCATGACAATTCTTTTATTTTTATAATGTCGTGATTTAGGAGATGAATTTTCACTTAAATATAAAGGTTTATTTATATATAAGAGTTCCCCTTGACTAATTTTTTCAGTAATATGCCATCTTTGAACTTGGGCGCCTCGTAAAAGAGGAGTATCGTTTTTTATTAATCCATAGAACTTTTTATTTAATGACAAATCAATTTCTCCAGTATAACATTTTGAATAACTCACTAGTTTTCTAGTATTTTCATTTAATTGTCTCAACAAATCATATTCTCTTTGATTAACTAAAGGTATAGTATATCCTTTAGGTTCGATTACTTTTAAATCTTTTGTATCCATTTCAACATAAGGATATGATAAGTTGACAAAGCGATTATCTTGAATTCGCATTTTTAATTTAGAATCCAATTTGGCTTTTGTTGCATTTAAAATACAAACAGACATTTTTGCACTTTGAAAAACTCTTTTATTTATATCATCTCTCTCTGGAAATGCCTCAATATAATTAATTTTCATATTATTAAAAATAAATTTTCTAAGTGCTGATGCTGTTAAGTCTCCCATAAATGCCATTGGGAAAATTAAATTAAGGCATCCTTTATCCTTTAATAAATCTATTGATTTACAAATAAATAATCTATATATATTAATTACTCCACCTTTGGCTGGTTTATATATATCATCAGTTTTATATAAACTTAATTCAGCCTCAGATACAACGATTGTATCTGATTTATTTTGTTTTTTATTTACTAACCCATACGGCGGATTCCCTATCACAATATCAAATCCACCGTTCTCAAATACTTCTTCAAATTCGAGTTCCCAAATAAAAAACGGTTTTGTCTTTCTTTTTAACATATCATCTATTTGATCAAATAATGCAAACTTTCCTTGGCTAACTAGTTCCGCTCGTATTAATTCAATTTGTTCACGTTCGATTTGTTTTGACAATTCATTTTTTCTTTGTTCATTAGATGTATTAAAAAATTCATTTTTTGCATTTTTTAGTCTATACATAATTTCTGCAACTGTATCAACATTAAAAATATTTATTTGATTATCAACTTTTTTTTCTTTTTTTGTTCCTCTCCATCTAACATTCCACAATTTTATGTTATCAAATGTATCAACTAGTGAATTTCCTACTCTTAAGTGAAAATTTAAATTTGGTAAAGGTCTTGGTTTATTTCCTTCTGTTTCTTGATCTACAATCAATGATAACCATAAACGTAATTTTGCAATTTCTACAGCATCAAATTCAATATCTACTCCATAAAGTGAATTTTGTATTGCATTAATTTTGATTTCATATTTATCGACCTTTTTACCAGATATTTCGAGGAGATTTGATCTTAATTTAACAATTTGATTCAACATACCAACTAAATATGCTCCCGATCCTACAGATGGATCAACTATAGTTAGTCTATTAATATATTCATCTACTTCTTCCGCAAATACTTCAATAAATTCTGTTTCTTTTAAGGCATCTCCATATCGAATGAAATTAAGAATAGAATCATAATCTAATCTTAAATCATTTGAAATTCTCACGGCCAAAGATTCCTCACACATAAAATGAACAATTTCTCTTGGAGTATAAAATGCACCTAATTTTGCTCTATCTCTAACATCCAAGAGAGACTCAAAGATTTTACCCAACATTTCAGGATCAATAGCAACTTCTTGTTCTTCCAAGTCAGCCTCATCTACTGTAAAATTGTATTGAGATAAAATATTTAACAATCCTGTTTCACCTTTGTTAAACCAATATTCATTAGGAATGTTAAAGTTTGTATTTTCCCAATCATAATCTTCAATTGGATGAAATAGTCCTCCATTAAGGAATGGGATTTTTTCTCCCAAATATAAATCATTTTCTCTAGATACATTTAATGCTTTGTAAAATAGTGGTTCCAAAAAATCATTAAAATAATTAGCTCCTCTATATTCTTTGGTTGAATTTATCAAATACTTTTTATCACCATCACCCCACCTATTCTTTACTCCTAGCCACCCCTTTTTTTGTATAAAATGTAAAAACACTATTTGACCCAGTGTTTTCTTACAAAAAGTTGTTGCAAATTTTTCTACATTTTCATTTGACACATAACCTAGCCTTCTGGCTTCTTTAACAAAAATAGAATTTGACGATAAATAGTCAAACAATTCAAAGAATTTCTCCTTATAATCTTCATAGAAATCTTTTGAAAGTCTATTTACACTAAATGCTTCTATTAATTCTTCTAAAGTAGGATCTTTATCTGAAGTATATATAGGATTTAACTGTTGAATATAAGTTCTAGTTGGTTCATCCTCTCCGACCAAAAAAGAAAACCTTTTTGCAGGCTTAAATTTCAATTCTACACCTGTTTCACCAAATTCATATTCAATCGTAACAAACGATAACTTCCAATTTTTTCTTACATTATCATAATAAGCAACTAATGCAGCATTATAATTTAAAAATTCGTTTGCTAGTAAGTACGATACAAAATGTCTTTGTGCTTTTTGTGCTGAACTATTATCTTTTACTTTAACTGAAAGAACAATAATATTACTTCCATTTTTATCTGTATAATATCCAAATACGGTATATGATTCTATTGTTTTTCTAAATGATGAAGGTATATTATCATTTTCTCTTAATGGTAATACATCCATACTTTTTAGAAAATTAACAGAAAACTTTTGAAAATTTTCTTTATTATAAGGAACTGTTAATAATGATTTTATTCTATCCATTCTATTACTCCTTTACTAAATATTCTGATAATACAATTGTTTCTGGTTTATTCAAAGAATTAGTCACATCATAATTAGTTCTCTCAATTAAATAAGTATCATCGATTTCATCTTTGAATGATTGTATTATTTCTTTTGTTTTGCTTGTTTTCTTTTTTTGAATATTATTTTTTACATCTTTCATGATTCTGCTATTTAATGACCCTCTCTTTATTGCTGAATCAACTTTTTCGAGATATTCTCTGTCATGTGTATTTAATGTTGGTATGTTTAATAAAGCTCTAATATATCTTCTTACTATCTTTTCATTCGGTGAAGAGCTTTCATGAACACTTATTGTTTTAGAATCTATAATATAATCATCAAATATTTTTTTATTTGATTTTAATCTATCAAAATAATCATTAGGTATATCTACTCGTGTTTCATTGATATCAGCCTTCAAATAATTAATAGCAGTTTCAAATTCTATTTCCTCTGATAAACCGTTCTCATATTTAATAAATTTTTTTATCCAGCCTTGTTTTATAAAAGTGATTAAGAGATCATTTTTATTATTTTTTCTAGCAACTCTGATTTTATCTGGTAAATTCATTATTCTATCAGTTAACTTTGGATTATTTTGCATTATTTCATTTACTAATTTAATATATGACATTTGAAGACCATTAGATATCAAATCTTCCTCATCTTCTAGCTTATTTGCCATCATTAAAAAGTCATATAAATTATAAGATTTAATATTTTCATCTTCTGTAATAGTTTTAGAATCCTCACCAAGTAATTCGTTAAACATTTGAATCTTTGCTTTTATTGAATCTTCCAAATTTAGATGTTCTCTTGTATTAGCACGTGGAAAAAAATTATAAACAAATAATTCTTTATTTTTAGATCCAACCCTATTAATTCTACCTACACGTTGCATGATTCTTGTTGGATTCCATGGTAAATCATAATTAAAAATGATTCCTGCTCTATGTAAATTAATACCCTCGCTAAGAGTGTCTGTTGTAATTAAAATTCTTTTATCGTTTATTCCCTTTTTATCGAAATGTGGATCAAAATTATATTGAATGTATTTCTTCTTATTCATACTATCACTACCATTGAAATCAATAACAATATCTCCATAATCAGCAGTCAATTTATCCATTAAATAATCTACTGTATCTTTTGCTTCAGAAAAAATAATAATTTTATTATTTTTATCTATTTTATCTATATTTGTCTTCAAAACATCATATTTTGAGTCATTGATTTTAATATCATATTGATTCCACATATCATATATTTTTTTTAGAATTTGATCATCTGCTTTCACTTTTTCAATAAATTCTGGTAAAAAATCCTCGGGAACAAATGATTCAACATCATTTGAATCTATAATAAAATTATACATTTCTTCTTCCATCTGTTCCAAATCACTGAAATCATATTTTGTATGCGATGCTAGTCCCACAACTACTTTTCCAGAATTATATAAGTTTATGAAACCTTCTGATGATTTCTTAATTCTTCTTATTGACTCCATGAATGCAAAGATAGAACTCTCAAGTCGTTTTACTAGCATAGTTTTAACAAATCCCATCATATTTTGCTGTCTTGCTTTAGATGACCCAATCTTCTTTTTGTCTTTTAAATACAGCAAAGGAGCATAACGTGCATAGGAAAATTTCTTTAACAACTCAATTGTATCATTAAATGTTTGTTCCATATCATCAGCATACATATAATCAAGTCTCTTTGGGTCATTAACTTTAGGAAAATTCAAGCCCTGCTTATCTAAATCTTCTTTATAATATTGAATTATTTCAGTTCTTGTTCTCCTTATTAAAACATGTCGCAATACATTATCTCTTACTTCTGCAGCAACTTCAGAAACAACCGATTTATCATTATTTGACATTCTTACTTTTTTATATAAATCATTAAAATACTTCTCCAAATTTTTTTTACCTGGAATTATTGATGAATTTCTTGAATCTTGAAACAAAGTAATAAGATTTGCTATATCCAAAATAGAATTATTTTGTGGTGTTGCAGTTATCAAAATAACTCCTTTACCATAACAAACTTTTTTTAGGTTTTGAAATTCTGTAGATGCTCCATTACGAAAACGATGTGCCTCATCAACAAATACATACTTGTAAGAATCAAGGTCTTCCCATTTAGCAACTTGATCAATTTTTCCTAATGACACAACAGTATCTGACTTTTTATAACCAAAATCACTCAAGATTGATTCCCAATTATCTTTAACAACAGGAGGTACAATAAATAATTTTCTTCCGTCCAGCAATTTTCCAAGCATAGATACTATATAAGTTTTCCCTAATCCAACAACATCTGATATTATTACTCCACCATGTTTTGCAAGAATTTTTCTTGCCTGTGTTACTGCATCCTCTTGATATTGCAAACTCATATAACCGTCAGGCCATTCCAAATCTTGTTTTCTTGTTTGAATTTCTTCTTCAAAATAAACAAATAAAGTTTTTACAAACAATTCATAAGGAGTTATATTTTTATTCATCCACGTTTCTTCATTAATTGTATTTAATATGTCAATTGTCACATCTTTAGATGTATTCCATAATTCTTCAAAAAAATCCAATGCATATTGAACATCCGCTCTATCTTTTAATTCTACGTTAAATTCAATATTTTTATCTAAACCATTATAGGTAAAATTACTTGAACCAGTAATTAGATTCCCAAATTGATCAGGAACTATTTCAGGATTCTTACGAATTATGTACAATTTAGCATGAACATTTTTATCATGACACATTCTGATTTTTAATTTTCCTGATTTAATCCATTCACAAAATGTTATTACTCCATTTTCCATGTCCAAATTATCATCTTGCGTAGAATTAAATTCTTTCTTTAATGTTTCCTTCACTTTTAATACTGCATTTGCACCTGATAATTCAAATATATCAATAGCACGTACTGTATCAATATCTGTCCCAAGTCCTATCAGTATTCTGATTTCTTCAACATCTTCTAACTGCTCTTTTAATAAGTAAAACCCTGTTACACGAAAATATCCAACCAATACATCAAAATATTTCGAATTAGTTAAAACTGTATTTAATCTATCCGATAATTTTATTCCATTTTCATTCCTATTTGTGAAAATAGATAAATCATTACTTATTGTTTCCACAATATCATCCTTTCTTTGTGAACGAATTTTAAATCATTTTTTTGCTTATATTTAAATTTTATCATTTCTTCTTTTGAAAATAAACTATGATAGTATTTAAGCATCAATATTTACATATAAATTTTAGTTGTAACTGGCCACATTCTTTTACGGAAAACAATTGAAATTTAGCTCAAAATAATCATTTTTTATGTAAAAGTTGGCCATTTTGTGGCCAGTTACTCCATTTTCGATATTTTGTTACACATTTAAAGCAATAAAAAAGACACATCTAATTAATGATTTTTATACCTAAATAGTACTATTTTAAGTATATTTATCATCAATAGATGTGTCTTATTTTGATGTGTTAATCACAAATTTAAAATCAAAAAAATGTTGATTTTATTGTTGTTTTATTTGTTTCTTGGCTTCATTTGAGGGAATAAGATAACTTCTTGAATAGATTCTTGTCCAGTTAATAACATAACTAATCTATCAATACCCATTCCCATTCCACCTGTTGGTGGTAAACCATATTCTAGAGCTTCTACGTAATCTAAATCCATTTCGTTTGCTTCATCATTTCCTAATTCTTTTTCTTTTAATTGATCAGCAAATCTTTCATATTGATCGATTGGATCATTTAATTCAGTAAATGCGTTAGCATATTCGTTTCCACAGATGAATAATTCAAAACGTTGTGTGAAACGTGGGTCTTCTAAATTCTTTTTAGCAAGTGGAGAGATTTCAATTGGATGACCATATACGAATGTTGGTTCTACAATTGTTTCTTCTACATATTTTTCAAAGAATTCATTGATAATATGTCCATAACCAAAGTGAGCTTCTACTTCTATACCATGTTCTTCAGCTAATTTTTTAGCATCTTCAAATGACATATGTTCATTGAAATCAATACCAGTCTTTTCTTTAATAGCTTCTGTCATAGAAACACGTTTAAATCCAGGAGCTAATGAAATATGATGTCCTTTATAATCTAATTCATAAGTTCCATTAACTTCCATAGCTGCATTAGAAATAATACCTTCAGTTAAATCCATCATTCCTTCAAGATCACTAAATGCTTTATAAACTTCAATTGTAGTAAATTCAGGGTTATGAGTTCTATCCATACCTTCATTTCTAAATAAACGTCCAATTTCATAAACAGCATCCATACCCCCAACAATTAATCTCTTTAAAGATAATTCAGTCGCAATACGTAAATAGAAATCAGTATCTAATGTATTATGATGAGTAACGAATGGTCTTGCCGCTGCTCCACCTAAGATTGGATTTAAAACAGGTGTTTCAACTTCTACATAATTTCTACTATCTAAGTAATTTTGAATTGAACGAATGATTCTTGGTCTTGTAAACGCAATTTTTTTAGCTTCTTCATTCATGATTAAGTCAACATATCTTCTTCTATATCTTTCTTCAATATCACTTAAACCATGGAATTTTTCTGGTAAAGGACGTAATGCTTTAGTTAAGTGAGTATATTCACTTACTTTAATTGAACATTCTCCAGTATTTGTCATAAATACTGTTCCTTTAACCCCAATGATATCTCCAATATCACCTTTTTTAACGATTTCATAAGCATCTTCACCAATAGTATCTTTTCTTACATATAATTGGATTTGTCCATCTCTATCTTGAATATGCATGAAACATACTTTACCTTTACGACGTTTAGTCATAATTCTACCAGCTACAGCTACTTCTACAGCCATTTCTTCTAATTCTTCATGTGTTTTATCACCATATTGTTCTTTAATACCTTTTGAATAAGCTGTTACATCAAATCTTTGACCAAAAGGATCAATCCCTTTGTCAATAAGTTCTTGCATCTTTTCTCTACGAACAAGTTCTTGTTCACTAAACTTTCTTTCTTCCATAATATCCTCCTAAAATATAAAAAACTCTCCATCCCATGGGACGAGAGCTAAATCGTGTTACCACCCAAATTCATTAATAGGTCACCCTATTAACCTCAATAACTATCTATTAATAGTCTTGCCTATAACGTGGCTTACGTCATCCTATCAAAACATCCAAGATGCAGCTCCTAGTCTTTATTCATAATAGTTTCATTATCTTTTCCACCAACCAAGACTCTCTTTGAATGAAGGACTATTATTACTTGTCTATTCATTGCCTTTATTTCTACTTCGTTATCTTAACTTAATTCAAATTTATTGTCAATATAAGCGATAAAATTAGTTTTAATAATGAAAAATGCACCTGAGTGCATTAATCATGAATCTTATTATTTAATACCATTCTTACAAAATCAGGTTCAAAATGTTTTGCTCTTGATCCTGAATAACCCATATCTAATGATGAGATTTGTTTCATTTCTTCTTCATTTAATTCAAAATCAAAGATATCTATATTTTCTTTAATTCTTTCTACATGTGTTGATTTTGGTATAACAATGACTCCTCTTTGGATATTCCATCTAAGTATTACTTGTCCTACAGACTTATTATATTTAGCTGCAATTCCTTTTAACATTTCATCTTCAAATGGATTATATCTTCCTCCACCAAGTGGTGCCCATGCTTCAGGAACAACATTATAATATTTCATTGTTTCTAGAGCTTTTTCTTGTGTGTAATATGGATGAAGTTCTACTTGATTGACTACTGGTTTTACTTTAACGATTTCACAGAAGTTTGTAAGAATATTTGGATAGAAGTTAGAAACACCGATTGCTTTTAAGAGACCTTTTTTATACGCATCTTCCATAGCTCTCCATGCACTAAAATAATCACCACAAGCTTGATGTAATAAATATAAATCAAAATATTCTAAACCACTTTTTTCAAGTGATGCACGAATTCCTTTTTTAGCACTTTCATAATCCATCATATCTTGTACCCATAATTTAGAAGTAATAAATAATTCTTCTCTTGTACAAATACCTTCAGCGATTGCTTTTTTAACTGCTGTACCTACTGCATCTTCATTATAATAAGCAGCAGCTGTATCAATTAAACGATATCCCGCTTTAATTGCTTGATAAACTGATTCTTCACATTCTTTTTTATCTGGTACTCTAAAAACACCAAAACCTACCATTGGCATTTTTAAACCATTATTTAATGTAACATATTCCATTATATGATCCCCCTTTTGCTTATATTTTAAATCATCTATATAAATCTTCAAATACTTATTAACTATCATCTATCATACATTTAAAGCATAAAAAAAGAACCTCTCGGTTCTCCTCTATTATTTTTTAGTAGTTTTTTTAGCAGTTGTTGCTTTTTTAACAACTGGTTTAGCTTCTTTAGCAGCTACAGCTTTAGCTGGTGCTTTTGCTGCAGGAGCCTTTTTAGCTGGCGCTTTTTTTGCAGCTGTTTTTTTAACAACTTCTGGATATTCAGGCATAGCATTAACATCTAATTCACCTTTTAATTCAGAACCATCTTTTTTAATTGCTACAAAGAAAACTTTAGCAGTTTCAGGTAAGTAATAAATATTTAAAGTTTCAACTTCTGTTGTTTTTACACCTTGTTCTTTTAAAGTTTCTTTAACGTATTTATCTAAATCACCATCTTTAACATTCTTTTCTTGGTATTGTACTTCGATCATTGTTTTCATATTCTCTCACTTCAAAACCTCAGTTTTTACTTCCTCCTTGGTAAGTATTCTATACTATTTTTTTTATTTGTAAAGTGTTTTTCTTAAGAAAAAGCGCATGAAATCAACGTTTTTCTCTAACTACTTATCATAATAATAAAATATTGTTTTATCTTCAAACCTTTTATCTTAATTTGTAAAAAAATAGAATTGGAAATCCAATTCTATTTCTTAGATTTTGAATCAATAATCATGATAAATTTAGTTTTAGCTTCTACACCATCTTTACTATCTGCAAATGTTTTATAATCATTAGCTAAATCAACAAGTTTTTGTGTTGTATCTACATCTTTTTTCACTGTATCATTTAAAACACTAGAAATCTTATCTAAACCTTTACTTTTAAATAAAGTTAAACCATCAACTAAAGCATCACTACCTTGAGCTAATTGATTTGATGCCGTTTTTAATTGACTACTTGCTTGTACTAATGTATTAGATCCATCACTTAATGAAGATAATCCTTCACTTAATTGTTTAGAACCATCAACAGCACTTTGTGCTCCTTCTTTTAATTGAGCAACTCCATCTGTATAACTTTGTAATCCTTGATAGAATTTGTTATATGAATCTAATTGTGCTAAAGCTGTTTTGATTGATGGTTGATTTTCTGCTGGTAATTTTGCCATTAAACCATTTAAAACTGTTTGATAATTATCAATTGTTAATTCAATAAACATTCCTGTAGTAGCCAATTGATTATTAATTTGTGTTTGAGCTGTATTTAATAATGTATTAAATACTTGTTTTGCTCCTGCAACTAAAGTTGCACTTTTTCCATCTAAAGTGACTAAACCATTATATAATGTTTCAATACCTGTTGTTAATTTTTGTGATCCTACAAGAGCAGAAGCTGCACCTGTTTTTAAAGATCCTACACCTTGATCAAATTCACTATATTTAGAAGCATATTGTTTTAAGCCTGATTGTAATGTTTGCCCACTAGCAATAATTTGATCAAATGATGAATTTAATGTATCTACACTATCATAAACATCATTTAAATCATCAAAATTAATATCTGTTTCAGATAATAATGATGGTGTTGCTACTGACATTAAACTATTTAATTTAAATTTAGTTGTATCATATTTAATAGTTACAGAGTTTAATTTTTCTAATTCTTCATTATTATCATAATTTTTAGATAATCCAGGGGCAGCAATTGCCATAATGATATTAGAAGAACCATTACTAATAACCTTGCCATTTGTTACTTCAATATTAGAATCTGTTTTTGTTGGTAACATTGTTCCTGTTGTAACAACAAAAGGAACATAAAGTTCTTTACCATCAACAGTTTGTTTTTCATTATTTGTATAATCAATTTGAATTTCTACTTTACCCTTTTTACCAAGCATATCTTTTAACTTCATTTTCTTACCATCCAATTTATAAGTTACTTTCATTGAAACAGGTAATGAATTTGTTGTTTTACCTTGGTAATAAATATCTTGTCCATCTGTTGTTTGCCATACCAAACTAGAACCATCTTGTTTAAATGTTTCTTTACCATTAACATTTTTAATATTTTTTAATGATGATTGATCATCTAATGATGTTTCATTTTGATCATTGATAAGATGTTCAGAAACAACTGTTGTTTTTTCTGAACCATTTGTTTTTAATTTACTATAAACTGTTTCTTCTTTTGAATAGGCAAAGGCAGGAACAATTGAGCTCATGACCATTGTCATTACAACTGCAGAAGATGTGATTAATTTTGCTTTTTTCATGTTAACATTCTCCTTTATTTTTTAATTGTTTAAAACCGATAGAAGTATGAATAATAACTTTATCAAATACAAGTAAGATTGCTGGAATAACACAAATAACAATAAACATTGAAATAAGTGCTCCTCTAGACATTAAATTACATAATGATGCAATCATATTTAATTTAGAAATCATTCCTACACCAAATGTTGCTGCAAAGAATGACATTCCAGAAACAAAGATTGAACCTGCAGAATTACTAATTGCATTATCCATTGCTTTAATCTTATCAATACCATTTTTTCTATTTTCCAAATATTTCGTTGTAAGTAAAATAGCATAATCAATTGTTGCTCCAAGTTGAATTGTTCCAATAACAATAGAGGCAACAAATGGTAAAACATCCCCTGTATAATAACTAATCGCCATATTAATAAAGATAGCAAGTTCAATTCCAGAAACTAACAATACTGGAAGTGAAACTGATTTTAAAACAAATAACATAATGATAAAAATAATTCCTATAGATGCAATACTTACATTTCTAAAGTCTTCATCTGCTATATTAACCAAATCCTTCATGCATGGACCTTCCCCTGCCATTATAGCATTTTTATCATATTTTTTGATAATATGATCTATCTTATCAATGACTTTATTTAATTTATTGGTTGCAATTTCTTCTGTTGAATTGACAAATATCATTTTATAACGATTACTTTCAAAGATATCTTTAACATCATCAGGTATCATTTCATCAGGAATAGCTAAGTCAGATAACTGTGATGGTGATAAAACAAGATTAACAGATTCAACATTTTCTATTTCATCAACCATTTGATTTAAATCATTATCTTTAATACCTTTATCTACTAAAATAACTTGCGAAGCAACTAAATCAAATTCATCACTTAATTCACTATTAGCCACACAACTCTTTAAATCCTGTGGTAAATCTTTTGTTAGATTGTAATAACTTTTAACATGTGCATTTCCATAATAAGCTGGATAAGCAATAACTAATGCGACTAATAAAATAATTTTATAATGTTTAATAACAAAATTTTTAATTACATTAAATGATGGAATAATTGGTTTATGTTTTGTCTTAAAGACAAGTTTATCAAATACTAATAAAAATGCTGGGAAGATCGTAACTGTTGAAAGAACACCAATAAAGACACCTTTAGCCATAACAATTCCAATATCTGAACCTAATGTAAGTTGCATTGTACATAAAGCTAAAAATCCAGCAATCGTTGTAAGTGAACTTCCAGCAATAGAAACAAGTGTATCTCCAATAGCAAGTGTCATCGCTTCATTATTTGTTCTAACTCTTGTTTTTGCTTGTTCATATTTATGATATAAGAAAATTGAAAAGTCTGTTGTAACTCCTAATTGTAAAACAGCAGCAATTGCCTTTGTAATATATGAAATTTGACCTAAGAAAATATTAGATCCCATATTATAAAGAATTGCTAGTCCGATGTTTCCTAATAATAGAAATGGAACAACATAACTATCCAACGATGCCATTAAAACAATTAAAACTAAAATAACAGCGACAATAACATAGGTAATAATTTCACTATCAGCAACAATACTTGTATCTAATGTAGATGCTGACATTCCTCCTATTTTAACGACCTCTTCACTTGTAATTTCTCTCATTTGAGTAATTGCATCGATCGCAATTGTACTATCTTTAAATGTTACCAACATGAGTTCGCTGTTTCCTTTTTTATACTGCTTTGTCACATCACTTGGTAACATTTCTTGAGGTATTGTTGTTCCTATTAAATCATTTGCGGAAATAACTTTAACAACACCATCTATTTTTTTATACTTCTCTTCTAAGTTTAAGACATCTTTAGAAGACATATTTTCTACAACACACATCGCAAAAGATCCCATATCAAAATCTTTAGCTAGTATATCTTGTCCTTTCATTGTATCAATGTCTTCTGGTAAATAAACAAGAATATCATAATTAATATCAGTATTGATATATCCAAATAAAGATGGAATACAAAGAATAACTGATGCAATCACGATAAGTATCTTGTGTTTAACAACAAATTTACCAATTGCTTCTCCTAGCTTTTTCATAGTTCTCCTCCTAAATGACCTTTGGTCATAAACGATACTAGCACTAAAATGACCATCGGTCAATATATAAATGACTAAAAGTCACTTTTTTAATTAATTCATTGACATTTTTAATTCTTCACCCTAAAATAAATGCTAAAGGGAGTGTTTTTATGGCAATTAAAGAGATAAAATCAAAAATAAATGATAATAAACAAGAAAAAGAACGTAAACTGCTTAATACTGCACTTCATTTATTTTCAGAAAAAGGAATTAAAAAAACTTCTATTCAAGATATTGTTAAAGATGCAGGTATTGCTAAAGGAACTTTTTATTTATATTTTAAAGATAAATACGAACTTCAAGATGTTTTATTAGCTAAAACATCTCATGAATTATTTTCCAAAGCATGTAAGGAAGCTACTCAACAACAATTTGATCGTTTAGATGATAAGATTGTTTTTATTATAGATTCTATTATTAATGAATTAATTGTTAGACCTAACATTCTTAAGTTTATTCAAAAGAACTTATCTTTAGGACTATATAGTGAAAAATTAACTGATTTATTAGATAGTGAAGAATTAGGAATCAAGGAATTATTTGTAAATGAAGTAAAAGAAAAGGATATTCCTTTAGAATATCCTGAGATGACTTTATTTATGATTATTGAACTTGTAAGTTCTACAGTTTTTACTTCTATTGTTGAAAGTCATCCACTTCCAATAGAAGAATTTAAACCTCATTTATATAAAACAATACGCTTATTGATTAATGAATAAAAGGATGTCGTGACATCCTTTTATAACGTATCTAAAAATTGTTCATAATCTTTAAGAATTTTTTCTAATTCTTCATACGTATTTACTTTTGAAAGTTCATTTTTAACAGCAGACGAACTTTTTAAACCTTTGATATACCAAGGAGCATGTCCTCTCATTTGTGACATAGCAATTCTTTCAGGTTCAATCGTCATCAACCTTTTAGCATGTGTTAAACACCATGCTATTTTTTCTTTATAAGTTGGTTCAGGTATATCTGTTCCATGTTCTAAACTTTCTACAACTTGTTTAATAAGCCAAGGATTTCCAAGTGCTGCACGACCAATCATAATTGCATCACAGCCTGTTTCTTCAAGCATTCTTCTAGCATCTTCTACACTTCTAATATCACCATTTCCAATAACAGGAATAGAAACTGCTTCTTTAACCGCTTTAATAATTGACCAATCAGCATGCCCTTCATACATTTGTGAACGTGTTCTTCCATGAACTGCAATCGCACTTGCTCCTGCTTTTTCAATTAATTTCGCTACTTCTACCGCATTAATATGCTCCTTATCAAAACCACTTCTAATTTTAACTGTAACAGGTTTACTTACATTTTTAACAATATTACTGACAATATCATAAATTAATTGAGGATTTTGAAGAAGTTTACTTCCAGCATTTGCTTTTAAAACCTTATTCACTGGACATCCACAATTAATATCAATAATATCACAATTAGAATGTTCATCAATAAACTTGGCAGCTTGTACCATACTTTCCACTTCTCCACCAAACAATTGAATACTAACAGGATGCTCTCCTTCATCTACTTGTAACATTTCTATTGTCTTTTGATTTCCATAACAGATTGCCTTATCACTGACCATTTCTGAATATACAAGTCCAGCTCCAAACTCTTTTACAATCTTACGAAATGCCATATTAGTAATTCCAGCCATTGGTGCCATAATGACAGGATTTTTAATTTCTATATCTCTAATTTTCAAATTTTATCTCCTCCTGTATATAATTTAAACATCTGTTCATAATATAAATAGATAACTTATATATTCCCTCTATTTTCCTCCCCTAAATAGATATAAGTTATCTAAATAAGAGTTGATTTCCTTGAAAATAAAGGCATTTGCCTTTATTTTTCTTTACAAGTTAACCCTGCTGATTTTTGGTTTTCTATTGTATCTTTTAAAGATATATAATCAATATCTTTATAACTACCATTTGTACTTACAAGCCCTGCTTCTACTAAATCCTTCATATAATCTTGACTATATTGAATATCTACTTCATAAATAATCTTATTTCCTTCAACCTTTAAAGAAGTTTTAACACCTTTTACGTTCTTATAAAATGTATTACTATTTTTTATATAATCTTTATAATAAGAAATTGGATAACTTTCTGATACATAATCTGTATAATCATAAATTACTTTCGTTTTTGTTTCTTTAACTTTATCATCACTAGATATAACTTCTACCTCTTCATCTGTAATCATATCTAATGTTCCTTTACAAATTGTTGTTTTAGTAAGATGACCTGTTAAATAGAAAACAATTGCACCTAATATAATAATGAGTATAAGTCCTATAATTAATTTCTTTTTCTTGTTTTCCATTTTTTCTCCTTTAAAAAAATCACATTTTTCAATGTGATTATAAACGATTTATTAAATTTTGCAATTCTTCTTCACTAAATTGATATTTTGTATTACAGAATTGACATGTAATTTCACAACAATGATCCTCATCAATCATACTTTGAAGTTCTTGTTTTCCAATAGTTGATAAAGCATTGATCATCTTTTCTCTTGAACAATCACAAGTAAAGAATAAATCTTGTCGATCTGTAATTTCAACATCATCAAAAATCATTTTTAAGATTTCTTCTGGTGTTTTTCCTTCATGAATCAATGAAGAAACAGCAGGGAAATCTTTTATTTTTTCTTCAATATAAGAAATATCTTCTTCAGTAGCTTCTGGTAATAATTGAATAATAAAACCACCTGAAGATAAGATTTCATTTGTTTCATCAACTAAAACACCTACAGAAACAACTGATGGAGTTTGTTCACTTGCCATGAAATAATAAGAAAAATCATCACCAATTTCACCTGTTTGAAGTGGTACTGTTCCACAGAAGGGTTCTTTTAACCCCATATCTCTAATCACTTGTAACGTTCCTTGTGTTCCAACAGCCACACCTACTGCTAAATGTCCAGTATCATTATAAGTATAATGAACATGTGGATCACCTACAAAACCTTTAATATGTCCATCACCACACGTAACAGCCATCATCGTACCAATTGGTCCTCCACCATTAATTGTGACAGTCATTTTTTCATTATTTTTATTCATTGCAGCCATCATAAGAGTAGCTGACATCATTCTTCCAAGAGCAGCAGATGCTGTTGGCCATAAATCATGTTCTTGTCTTGCTTTTTCTAATAAATTCGTTGTTTGGCAGGCAAACACACGACAATTTTTACTATTGACTAATCCTCTTACTAAATAATCTTTCATTTTTCTTTTCTATAAAAAGAACACGGAAGAAAATATCGGAATAATCATGCTTAAAGCGATTAAGATGATTACAATTCTCTTTGTTCGTGTACTCATATTTATCCCCTTTCTAAATGAAAAAAAGCGAAATTCGCTTTATTTCATTTCATCTAATAAATCATCTTGATCATCAATTGATGGTTTTTCTTCTTTAACTTCTTGAACAGGTTCTTCAGTTAAAGTTCCATCATGATGTTCTAACATTTTACCTGTATTGTATAAAGATTCAATATCTTCACCAGATAATGTTTCATGTTCAAGCAATGCTTCCGCAATACAAATAAGTTTTTCTTTATTTTGTTCAATAATATTTGTTGCTTCTTGATAACAAGCATCAATAATTTTTCGTACTTGAACATCAATTTCATAAGCAATTTGTCCTGAATGTGTATTACTTCTTTGTGTATAATCTCTACCTAAGAAAACTTGTCCATTTTCAGAATCATATTGAATAGGTCCAAGTTCAGACATACCTAATTCAGTAACCATCATTCTCGCAATTCGAGTTGCTTGTTCAATATCGTTGTGTGCTCCTGAACTTACATCTCCAAAGAAGACTTCTTCAGCCACACGTCCACCCATATATCCTGAAATAGTTGCTTTTAATTGACTCTTAGTTTGGAAATATGTTTCTTCTTTAGGTGTCATTAAGTTATAACCACCTGCTTGTCCACGAGGAACAATTGTAACTTTTTGTACTTTATTGGCATCTTCTAAAGTTAAACCTATTAAAGCATGTCCTGCTTCATGGTAAGCCACTAAGCGTCTTTCTCTTTCTGTATATTTACGTGATTTCTTAGCAGGTCCACCCATAACACGGTCCACCGCTTCATCAATATCAGCCATTGTAATTAAATCATGATTTTGTCTTACAGCAAGTAAGGCAGCTTCATTTAAAACGTTTGAAAGTTCAGCCCCAGAGAACCCTGGTGTACGTTGAGCGATGTTATCAAAATTAACATCTGGTGCAAAACGTTTATTTCTTGCATGAACTTTTAAGATTTGACTACGTGCACGTTTATCTGGATTAGCTACTTGGATTTGTCTATCGAAACGACCTGGTCTAAGTAAAGCTGGATCTAAGACATCTGCACGGTTTGTAGCTGCTAAAACGATAATTCCTTCATTTCCAGAGAAACCATCCATTTCAACTAATAATTGGTTAAGTGTTTGTTCACGTTCATCGTGTCCTCCACCCATACCAGTACCTCTTTGACGACCAACTGCATCAATTTCGTCAATGAAGATAATACATGGTGCTGTTTGTTTTGCTTTTTTGAACATGTCCCTTACACGTCCAGCCCCAACACCAACGAACATTTCTACGAATTCAGAACCTGAAATTGAGTAGAATGGAACGTTTGCTTCACCTGCTACTGCTCTAGCAAGTAATGTTTTCCCTGTACCTGGTGGACCTACAAGTAAAACACCACGTGGGATCTTAGCACCCATATCAGCAAATTTTTTTGGTGTTTTTAAGAAGTCAACTAATTCTCTAACTTCTTCTTTTTCTTCATCCATTCCAGCAACATCACTAAAATGTGTTTTAGAATTTTTTTCTAGTTTAGCTCTTGAATTACCAAATTCAAAGGCTTTATTATTACCACCAGCAGTATTTGACATCATCTTCAAGAAGAAGAACATTCCTCCAAATAAGATCAAGTATGGTAATAAGCTTACAATGAAGTTCAATAATTGATTTCTTTCAGCATCATTGACAACATTGATTTTTGTACCATTTTCATCTAACAAGCTAATTAAAGAATCTAATTCTGTTTCTGTTCTTGGAATAACAACAGAGAATTTAGTATCTTCTTTTTTACCATTGCTTGCTTTTTTAGAATATGTTCCACTCACATCAATGACTAATGATTTAGGAACGATTTCTACATCTTTTACTTTTTCTTTTTGAACTATCTCTATAAACTTATCATATCTAATTTCTGACGATTCACTTTGATTAAAGAAAGGAATTGCCACAGAAATAACCATCAGTACAATAAGCCATGGTAGGATAGACTTCAACAATCCTTTTTTATTTCCCATAAAATCTCCTAACTATTTTTTATAACAATCTTCTTTTAAAATACCTATATAAGGTAATTGACGATAACGTTCATTAAAATCAAGACCATATCCTACAACAAAGGCATTAGGAATTTTAAATCCTGAATAATCAGCTTTCATATCAAAAACACGACCTTCTTCTTTATCTAATAAAGTCACGATTTTAACACTCTTAGCATGTCTTTTTTCTAACATTTCTTTAACGTTATATAAAGTCTTTCCAGTATCTAAAATATCTTCTACAATTAAAACATTCTTACCACGAATATCTTCTTTAATATCTTGTCTAACAACTAATGTTTTAGATTCAACACCACTATAACTACTTACTGACATAAAGTCGAACTTAACATCACTTTTTAAATGTTTAGCAAGTTCTGCCATAAATGGAACTGAACCTTTTAATAAACCAACTAATAAAATTTCTTGACCAGCATAATCTTGATCAATTTGTTTTGCTAATTCATCACATTTAGCCTTAATTTCTTCTTCTGTATATAATATTTCTTTTATATCCTTGTGCATACCTTACACCTCACTTACATGTGTCATATTTTATCACAAAAACATTTGGTTTTGTATATAAATACTTGATATTTTTGGCGATATGTGGGATCAAAATGATCTCACCATGGCAATTTTCAACGATTGGCCATATTTTACGCTCATCTCTAGGAATTTTACGATCTATAAATAGCCTAGAGACCTTTTTTGTTCCTCCAGATGTTTTGATTGTATCACCATTTTTAAAACATCTTATAACTATTGGAAAGTCTTCTTTTGAAAGAAAAACACCATCGTGAAGATGTCCTTGATCTGTTAAAAAATAATGTAATTGTTGATCTTTATAAAAAGATTCATACTTTACATAATAAGTATCGTCAATTTCTTTTTTTCTAACGGCTATATTATTATACTTTTTTATGAACACAAAATTAACAGGTAATGATATTTCAATATTTGGTTTTTGTGAATGGATTTGTTTAATAATTTCTTGTACTAAGTTTTCTGTTATAAGTGGTGGATAGATCTCTTTTTTTAACATATAATAAATGATTTGATCTAATGATTCTGTTGGTAACTTATCTAAATACAAGAAATGATTTTGATCATATTCTTGATAAATTTGTTGGAGTTTTGCTTGTTGTTTTTTGTATTGTTGATTATGCTTACTTGCCTTTTCTAATAATTCTTGTTCATTATATTTTTTAAGATCGATATGTCTTACATGATTACGTGTATAACGTGTATCATAGTTTGTATAGTCTTCATGATATTCAAGATGATTTTTAGTACAATAATCTATAAGTTGTTGTTTTTTTAACTTTAATAAGGGTCTTACAACATGCATATTTTTAACATAAGATTGTTCTTTTATACCCAAATATCCCTTTGTATTATATCTTTGTAATTGCATCACGATTGTTTCTAAATGATCATTTAAATGATGCCCTAAAATAATCGTATCAATCCCATTTAAATCACCTATTTCTTTATAAAAAGCATATCTTTTTTCTCTTGCTAACATTTCAAAATTACCTTTTTGATATTCTTTTTTATCTCCTTGTCTTACATAAAAAGGAAGATGATGATTTTGACAATAACTACGTACGAGATTTTCATCAAGATCACTATCTTCTCTAAAATGATAATTATAATGTACAACAATGACATTGTATGCTTTTTTAACTAACATATCTAATAAAGCCATCGAATCGACGCCACCTGATACTCCTACAAGATATTTTCTATTTTTATCTAATAAACTTTCATCTAACATAATCTCACCGCTTGTATTATAGCATATCTCTAATTTCTATTGACCACTTTAATAACAATAATACTCATATCATCTAGATCTTTCTTTTGAAAAGATTTTTGAAAAAGAAAGGAAACAATTTCATAAACTGACATCTTTTCAATTTCTTCTTGATATTTTTTTAATAAATCAAAGAAATGTTCTCCTACTCCATCACTTGTAAGAATCAATATATCATTTTCTTTGATTTTCATATCATAAGAAACCATCTTCATTGTAGAAGCCATTCCTACTGGTAAAGAATGTGAATGTAAAACATCTATTTGATGATTTCTTATTAAATAACTTTCATAAGCTCCATATTTAATTACTTTTAATCTTGAATTCATTAAATTAAAATCAAATAAATCTAATGTCGTATACATATCTCCTTGATTCTTTATCTTTAATAACGTATTTAAAGTATTCAATGTATCTCTTAATTGAATGCCATTTTTAAGCAATTGACTTAAAACATCCAATGTTAACTTACTTTCCTTATAAGCAATATAACCTTGTCCCATACCATCAGATAAAGCCACATAATGATGTTCATCTAAACCAAAAGTAAGAATACTATCTCCACATTGTTGATCTAAAGCATACTGTTTTTTCGCAAGTTGTAATGTATATTTAAGTTCATGTTTTAATAAAATTGAAGTGTAACCTATTTGAAGATGTTGCTTTTTAATAGAGACAAGATCTAATGATTCATTTAAATAATTTTCTAAAATAGGAATAAGTTCTTCTGTTACAGTTTTTTCATCTATATCTTCTATTCCTATTTCTAACATATAATTTTCATAATCTTTTTTTATTTTCTTTAAATAATACACTTCAAAATGATACGCTTTTAAATGTTCTAAGATTTTCTTTTCATTATCTTGTTCATCTATCTTTTTAGAAAAGTTTTGAAAAACATGACCCATGATTGAAAACTCTTGAAATAAATCTTTTTTTAAATGATCATGTGCATGATTAACTTTTAACATCTTAAAATAACCTTTTTGATGATTCTTTAAACTCTTTAAATAATCATCCGGCTTTAAACAATGTTGATAAATATAATTATAATCATCTACCTCTAAATCTTTTTGAATTCCCTTAGAAATCAACTTACCTAAACGACTCATTCCTTCTTGACTATAAAAACAATATTTTTTAGAAGAACAATGATGACACACATCCTCATAAACATATCCCACATATTCAGATAAATGGGTTTCTTGATTTTCTTCTTTAAAAACTTCTGTGAGTTGATGAAATAAAGATGCAAAAGCATCTGCTTTACTTTTAAGTTGTTCTTGATAACTTATTTCTATAAATTCTGGATTGATCTTTATTTTTTTATTTTTAAATTGTGGAGAAATCATAAATAAAAAAACTGGAACAAGAATCACAAAAGCATAATAGAAGTAATTGTAATTAATAAAAAATGGTAGTGTAATATGTGATAATAAGAAAATAGATATGAATAGATATTTGTTTTTAGGTTGCATCATAAAAAAGAAACTCATTGGTAATATTAAGGATAAGACATCATCTTTTAATGATGGAGCTATCAGCATTAATAGAATAGAAAGATATAAAATAATAGGCATGACTTTTTCAATTGATAGATAATAAATAGAAATCAATAAGAAATATCTTAAAAAAATCATTGTATATGTTGTATTAAAAGGAATAAAGCTAATAAATAATGTACATACCACAACAATTAATGCTTGTAATCTTTTTATATTTAAAACATTTTTATTTTGATGAATAATTAAAGGAATAATTTCTTGATCAAGATAACAATTAAACAACGTTAACATGACAAGAACTGTTGTTTGTAAGATGTTGTAATGATTCGCATAAAAAAATGGAATCAAAATTGCTGTTATAATAAAAGAAATATACTTTGTTTTTAATAGATGTGTAAAGTTAAGAAGATAAATGGTCAGTAATAATGTAATGATGACAACAATTGTAAATGTATCTTGATTAATAATCGATATTCCTATAATCGCTGTTAAAAAGCATGTAAGATACAGATATCCACTATAAAACGATACAATAAATAAAGGTAATAAAAAAGGTAAGGCTGTTTCTTGTATTTTAGCATAGCTTAAAATAATGGTACTAAAAAATATAATGATTGGTAAAATATAATGCACGTGTTTTTGTTTATTGACGATAACTAAATCCATTTTATTTCCACCTCGTAATCATTATATAGAGTTTATTTTAAATATTTTGTCACTAAAAAAAGACATCTTTAAATTGGTGCCTTTTATTTTGAATTATCCATTTAACTCATTTTGATAAAAATATGAGTAACTCTATTTATTTAACATTTTACGATAAAGTACATCTTGGTAAAACCAAGATTTATGGATTTTATCGAATCCATTTCTTTCTAATAGTTTAATTGATTTTATATTATCTTCATATACATGACATAAACATATTTTAAAAGAATATGTTTCATGCATTGCCTTAAATACACTCTTTAATGCTTCACTTGCATATCCTTTAGACCAGTAAACACTATCTAAAGTATATCCTAAAGTAAAAGTTGTATGCCCATCTATTTCAATAAAAATATCTCCAATAAGCTGATTGTTTTCTTTTAAATAAAGACCAAATTGGTAGTTACCAATTTGTCCATGAAATGGATGCTTTTGACAATATTCAATACGGTTAATAGCCTTATTTAAAGGATATTCATCCCATGATTGATACATTGCAACTTCTTCTTTATCACGATATTCACTAAAACGTTTGGCATCATCTAATGTAAGTGGCTTGATTATGAGTCTTTCTGTTTCTATATTCATATTATTTTAAATTATAATAGATAAATAACATTCTATCTTTTCCATTAATGTCTTTAATAATTTCAAAAGGGTAATCTCCAAAGAATTCTTTGATTGCTGTTTCCATCAATTCTCTTTGATCAAATCCCATTTCAAAAGCTAATAAAGCTCGATCATTTAATAAAGGTTTTACTTCTTTAAAAATCTTACGATAGAAATAAAGACCATCATTTCCTCCAAATAATGCTACATGAGGTTCATTGTCTTTAACCATTGCTTCAATATCTTGATCATTAGGAATATAAGGTGGATTAGAAACAAAGATATCTACTTTTTCATGTGTATCTAATAAAGGTTGTAACATATCTCCATTTCTAAATTCAACATTCGCCCCTAATGTTTTCGCATTATCTTGAGCAACAACTAAAGCTTCTTTAGAAATATCTGTCGCAATGACTTTTAAACGTGGTTCTTCTAAAGCAAGAGTAATCGCAATAGCACCACTTCCTGTTCCTACATCACATAAATGAATTTCTTTATAATCATTAAAGTAATCATCAATACGATATAAGATGTTTTCTACCAATTCTTCTGTTTCATAACGAGGAATCAATACATCTTCATTCACTTTAAAGTCTCTACCAAAGAAACTTTCACACCCTTTAATATATTGAATAGGTTTTCCTTGATAATATTCTTCCATTCCTGCAAGAAAAGCTTTTTCTAATTCAGGTTCTACTTCTTCATTCATCATTAAATAAAGTTCATGAGGTTCTTTTTTAGCAAGATGATAAAATAAGACTTTTGCGACATTGACATCTTTATGTTCATCATCCAATTTACTTTCGGCTTCTTTAATTAATTCTCTAACTGTTTTCATTATTTTTGTCCTTCTAATTTAAGACGTTGATCTTCATTGATTAATGCTGTAATAATATCATCTAATTTACCTTCAATAATACGATCTAATTGTTGAATTGTAAGTCCAATACGATGATCTGTTACACGGTTTTGAGGATAGTTATAAGTTCTGATCTTTTCAGCACGATCTCCAGTACCAACTTTCGATTTTCTTTCACTATCAATTGCTTCTGTTTGTTGAGATTGGAAGTAATCATAAACACGTGCTACTAAAGCTTTCATTGCTTTATCACGGTTATCATGTTGAGAACGCCCATCTTGGCTTGTTGCCACAATTCCTGTTGGTAAGTGAGTAATACGAACAGCTGAATCTGTTTTATTGATATGTTGTCCTCCGGCACCACTTGCACGATAAGTATCAATTCTTAAATCACTTTTATTAATTTGTACATCAACTTCTTCCATTTCTGGCATAACTAATACTGTTGCAGTTGAAGTATGCACACGTCCTTGTGTTTCAGTCTTAGGAACACGTTGAACACGGTGTGATCCAGATTCATATTTTAATTTACCATAAACACCATCACCAATCACATTGAATGAAATAAGTGAGAAACCACCAGCTTCAGATTCTTCAGCTTCCATAACTTCTACTTTCCATCCTTGGCTTTCAGCATATTTTACATACATTCTATATAAATCACCTGCAAAGATATTTCCTTCATCTCCACCAGCAGCTCCACGGATTTCCATGATAACGTTTTTATTATCATTTGGATCTTTAGGAATTAATTCTAATTCTAATTTTTTAATAATATCTGGCATTCTTTCTTCTAATTCATCTAATTCCATTTTTGCCATTTCTTTAATTTCAGGATCATTTTCCTTCATTAATTCTTTAGCACCATCAATACCATCTTTTACTTCTTTATATTCTTGAAACAAATCATAAGCAGCTTGTAAAGATGCTTGTTCTTTTGTTACATCTGTCATTTTCTTAATATCTGTACCAATATCTGGATCCATTAACATATGACCTAATTCTTCATATCTATTTTCCATAGATACTAATCTATCTAACATACTTTCATTCATAGCTTTTTACCTCCATTAAATTTTTTATACTCATAGCACAATAATAATACATGAAATAGACGATTTAAACAAGAAAAAATGGGCATTAATGCCCATTTGGAACTTGATCTAATAATTCTTTTTCTTTGACTAAATCAGCATATAATAAGTCCCCTTGTAAAATAATTAAGAAAATAAGTGAACCCCATATAGCTCTATCTTTAAAATAATGACACATCACAGTAGAAAGAGCAGCGCCACCTATAAAACATAAAATCATACATAAATGTCTTAAAGAACGATTTAAATATTTCTTTTCGTGTCTCTTTCTTAACCAACGAACAAAGAAACTTCCTGTTTGTCTAATATGATTTGTGACAAAAGTAGTAGCCATCCCAACCTTTTCTGCTTGTCTAAAAGTATTAAATTGCATTGCACAAATAAAGTTAATTGTTACTTGAAATACTTGATCAGGTACACTACTAGGAAGTAGTCCTAAAATAATAACAGTAATTATTTCTACCCCTATTAAGATGGTATCCCATCTTAATTTTCTATATTTCTTTATTTTTAAAGCCAAATATTCAGAAACCATTGTTCCTATAAAATAAGAACTAATAGGAATTAATAAATAAGCAGCTCTTGAGAAATCCATATTACCTAAAGCCATGCCAAATAAAACAATATTGGCTGTTTGGGCATTACAGAAAACACCACCTTTTACTGAAAAAGTATAAGCCCCAAAGAATCCCCCTACAGTAATCAATAATAAAAAACAACGCCAACGTTCACACTCTAGAAAGCCTTCTTCTTTTTGTTCGAGTTCTTCTTCAACTTCTTCTAACTCATCTTCTAATTGTTCTACATTCTGTTCTACTTCGTCATAATTTTCCATTTTTATCACCGCAAATATTATATTCCTGTAATAATTTGTTATCAAGATATAATTCTATTAAAAAAGACACATGTTTTCATGCGCCTTAAGTAAGCGTCAAATAAATAAGCGATTATAAATAATGGATGAATTCAATACAATAAGGATGTACTTAATAAGGAGGCGCATCTTTTTTGATAATTAGAGGAAAAGAAAAATGGAAGGAAGTTATCGAAGCACAGAAACAAAGTGGTTTGACAATTAAAAAGTATTGTAATGACAATCCTATTTGTATTTCCAGCTTCTATAAACAAAAGGCTTTGATTCTTGATGAAGAAAATATTTTCTGTTTTCAAACAGCATCAATGGAGCCAAAGCAAGTGGAGCGGCGTACAGCATAATTGAAAGTGCAAAAATGAATGGCCTAAAACCGTATGAGTATATAGAATACATACTAACAAGAATGACAGGAAATAAGCTGACAGCAGATTTACTTGAAAAAATCATGCCATGGTCAGAAGAATTACCAAAAAATCTATACAAAAACAAAAAGGCATAGAAATATGTTCTTTTTGTGCAACAATAAAACAAACAGGACATTTTCTTCATTATGAAGGCTTACTGCTTGTTTTTTATTCTATGATTATAAATTGACGCTTACTATTCAATACATGTATATAAAACCAATCAATGATCATAAATAGAAAAGGAATTCCTACCCATATCATAGTTTCTATAAAATGATATCTTTTTGCATTCATCCTCATCACCTCTTAACAAAATATTACTCTTTTTTATGTTAAGAAAATATCCATTAAATGTAAAAAAAGAACTTCTTTCGAAGTCCTTATGCTCTTGAATTCATTGTATTTTGTTTTAAAGAATTTACATATTCCATTTGATGTTTAGTATTTTCTCTTAATTCTTTTTCCATTCCTTCTAATGTCATATGTTGTACTTCTTTAGTTTCTGCTTTTTTTCCACATACTTTTTCTAATGCTTCTCTAGCATCATGTTGTAATGTGTTTCTCATTTGCTTTCTTTGTTCTAATTTCATTTCTGAAGTTTTGATTTCTCCCGCTACTGATTGAAAGATTTCTTCTTTTGTTAATTCTTCTCTTCCTTCATTTCCATGTTTTACATCATTACTATCTTTAAAATACTTTCTTAAAGATTCTTTTGCTTCTGCGTTAATTTCATTGATACTCATAATATTCATCCTCTCTTTCCTAAGACACCTGTAGCATAATCTTTTTTAATTTTTCAGAAAAGAGAAATGTATACAATTTTAATTTCATTAACAAAATATATAAAATGTAAGAGCTTTATTTGTTAATGAGATTTACAATAGCCAAAAGAAATTCTTGAAGCAATAAAGCAAATAAACGCTAAAAATAAATAAACATAAAGCATAGCCTGCTTGGAAAAAACTCATTGCCCTGGCAAGTCCTGAAAAAAGATTTTCAATCAAAAAAACAATGCCATTATTGAAAATAATTCTAAATAAAGAAACACATCCTGAAGATAAAGCTGGTATAAGCATAATCATTTTATGTTTATTTTTATAATCTTCCAATAATCCTACCGATAAACGTAAAACCGTTTGTGATATCCCATAAGTTCCTATAATAATTCCAATAAATGACTCCCCTTCGCTACATTGATGTTATGTTACATCAATATCATTCACTACTATGAGAGTGTCTGACTCCTCATGATGTACCTATCACTTCGAATTACACTTATAGATAAGTACCTTGATATACACCAAGTAGTCATAAGGTCTGACAGGGTCATCGCTATTTCCTTAATATCATGCCAACAGACTTCACAATAGAAGGCCTATGTTATCGTCTAGTTCATTGATAACACAGTAAATAGACTTCCACATTTATCGCAATGTTGTCACACATTCTACTGCATATCCTTCACACACCGCCTTACGTTGATGCATTAGATTAGACTTTTCGAATAGCACTAGTGCGCACGATGTAGGACTTTCACCTACAGGATTTTTACATTCCATGAAGCATTTCAAGTTAATAGAGCCCTATCTTGAATAAGCATTTATAAGTAGAAAATGTCATGCCCCTGTTGACATAACATATAAGCGACTGCCTGTCGCACGAAAAGACAACCCATTTAATTAGGTTGTCTTTCAGTGCGAGATTTTCTCAATCATCCTATTAATTTTGAGATTTAATTAAAGATTCATATACAGTTCCTTTACAATCTTCTAAGGCTCTATTTTTATATTCCTTGCTTTTTGATTCATTACCCATATTTTTGTAGATAACTGATAATAAGAATTCGAGATAGGGAGTATCTGCATTGTTTTTAGTATATTCTACATCTTCTAGATCAGATTTTAATTCATCATAATACTTAATTCCACCACTAATTAAAGTATCATTGACCATATCCATCTGTCTATATAGGGCATGATCATTTGTAGTGCTAACCATTTCCAACAAACGATCAATCATAGATGCATTCTTCTTATCTACATATATATAGAATACTGATTTTGCGAGAGCAGACTTCTGCTTAGAATTCATAGGAACATGGTCCATTATATTGTTTACTTGAGTATCTATTTGTTTGTTATCATTTACTTTTAGATAAGCATTTAAAAGTAAATATTCCCTATTAAATAGAGGAATACATATCTTAGCTAGTTGAGTTGCTATTAAGTCTTCTATTGCCTTAATATCATTTTTTTGGAGTAATGTAAGATATATTTTTAGAAATTTCTTTCTAATGATCACTGGAATAATTCCAATAACAGCAATCACTATAACAGCAACTAACATAGCATTCATACTTTTATGCCCCTTTCTCAATCAACTTTATAATATCATTTAATTCATCAATAATTATATCTGCCTGGCTTTGATCCAAGCCAAACTTATCATCTTTTAAAGCCAATACCTTAATACCAGCTCTATTTGCAGCTAATATTCCTTTAGATGAATCCTCAATAATAATAGCTTCATCTTTATTCACATTCAATTCTTTGATTGTATATAAATATATTTCTGGATTTGGTTTACTTTCTTTGAATTGTTCACCACTTACTATAAGTGTGAAATACTTTCTTAAATCAGCTTGAGCTAATGCAGTATTAATAGCATTTAAACTTGAAGAGGACGCTAACGCAATTTTATAATGTTCACTTAAGCTTTCTAAAACAGAATAGATCTGTGGTCTAACGACTGCTTTATAATCACAATCAAATGAACGAAAATATTCTTGAAGCATATTTTTAAATGTCATGAAATCAGTTTTTCCATTCCACATTGTGTATGCTTGTTCATAATATAATTTACTATCAATACCAATAAGAGGAATACAATCATTTACTTGTATTTCTATATCATGCTGTTTAAAAAATCTTATCAAATCATTTATATACATGGTTTCACTATCAAAGATCACACCATCCATATCAAAAATAATCGCTTTAATCGTCTCCATCATAATTCACAAAATTCTCCGTTTTTGCAGCTGCGATAGCCTTAAATTCTTTTAATAATGGGTGTTGATAAATAGAGTGTAAGTCATTTGAAACAATAAAGCTTAATAATTGTACAAATGGTAGATATACAAGTGGACTTAATTCACTTGATACCGTATCACTCAAACTTAAAACATGATCATCACTCGATAATTGAGGGTTGTTTGAAATCAAATAAGCTCGATTTGTGACTTTTCGTGTAGCCTTATATACTTGTTCTACTCGTCGACTTGCACCATCGTTTCCATCAAAGAAAATCACATTGTATTGTGGCGTTAATTGAAGGTTTGGTCCATGGATATACTCTTCAATTTCATAGCAGCAACTTGGAATATGAATGGTTTCACCCATTTTTAATGCACTTTCAAGTGCTGTTCCATAATTAGCACCCGCTCCACAACTGTAAACCCAGGACATAGATGAGAAATTCTTATAATGTTGCTGAATAAAGTTTGTAGCCTGATCAATCATTTCTTCATTTAAATCAGCTGCTTTCTTTAATTCATCCAAATACTCAGTCTTTCCAGAATACGCAATTGCGAATAAATCTAAGAATAACGCAAGTGAAGAAACACCTTTTGTGACATAGCCAACTAATTCTTCTCCAACACCATATTCAATCACAACATCCGCAACATCTTTTACATCGCTGTTTTTATTTCCTGTTAAACAAATAGCTCTACATTCTTTTTTCTTGGTGATTTTTAATGCTTCTATTGCATTTGTACTTAACCCACTCTGTGTAACCACTAAAACTAAGTCGTTCTCTTTAATGTCATTTTCATAATACGTAAATGTATATGGCGTAATGATTCTTACTTCTAAACCACTTACTTTTTCCACGAAACTTCTCGCACAATAACAAGCATTATGACTTGATCCAGAAGCAACAAGTAAAATACGTTTTATTTCTTTTTGTTGCACTTCTTTCATCAATGGATCAACTAGTGTAGTATATTGTTCAATATTTGTTCTTAATACGTCTGGTGTTTCTTTAACATAATCAAACATTGTTAATTTATTCATAATATACCTCCAATTATTAAGGTATAAGAGGTGGAATGAATCCACCCCTTATATTTTAGTATTCTAATCTTCTGTAATAACGACGGATTTCCATAGGGTGACGAGTTTCGATTTCCATATGAACATCGATTCTGTTGTTTACAGCATGCATTACATGGTGAGATAAGTGTTTACGATATTTTTCACTAATTCCTTTTAATTCGTAATCTTTAGAGTCGATGATTGTGTAGTTTTCACAAATTCTTGGAATAAAGTTAGCTACACGTTCAGATAATGGACGCTGAGCATCTTCACCAATATAGATAGTAACTGGAGTTTCTTTAGTTACGATTTCGAACATACCGTGGAAGAATTCATTTGATGTGATTGATTTAGTTTTTAACCATAACTGTTCTTCCCAATAGCACATCGCATATGAGTAAGTAGCACCCCACTGATTTCCAGCACCTACAAAGTAGTGCATTTCATCATTCCAATGTTTTTTAGCGAATTCAACAGCAAATGGTTCAGCCTTCTTTTCAACTTCTACTAAAGCTTCTGCTAAGTATTTGTCAAATTCAGCATACATATCTTCGTAGTCTTCTAATTCACCATTGTTGAACATGAAACGGTCAGCAACCATGAAGAACTTTAACTGTTCGTTAACTGGGTAAGAGATCTTGTAGTCTCCTAAATCTAATAAAATAGCTTCTTTAGCATCTACAAATGAAATAACTGTAGAACCAACTTCAGCTTTGATCTTTTTGATAGCATCAACTACTTCTTTAGTATTTCCAGTTACAGAAGAGATAATAACAACTGTATCTTTAGTAATACGTTTGTTTCCTGTAGTTAAGTATTCAGCAGCATTTTCTGCCCAAGTTTCAATGGCACTCATTTCTTTCATATGTACTGTAGCTTGCATTGCACTTGCCCAAGTACCACCAACACCTAACCAGCAGATGTTTGAATATCCACGTTCGCAGATTTCATCAACGATTTCGTTGATCTGAGGGCGTAGAGCTAATGCGCCATTTACGCTATCGATTTTTTCCTGTTCATTAAATTTAATCATTTCCATTTTCTTTTCCTCCATTTATTTTAAATTTATTAACAACCTAAGATACCAAAGAATGCTCCGACCAATCCGATCACAACACAGATTAACAACAATGTAGTTGTCTTAACATTTTTCTTTTTCAATAAGTAGTAAACTAGTAATGTGAATAATAACGGCATTAAACCAGGCATGATATTATTAAATACATCATTTAATGTAGTTGCTTCATTACCAGAACCAAACTTCAATGGGAAACTGATTGATACGTTTTCAGCAGTCATACCACCAACGACCATCAATCCTAAAACACTTGCTGCATAAGTAAGTTTTGCCATTAATCCATTCTCCTGGATCTTAGCCAAGAATCCACTACCTAATTTATAACCAGCATTCATTAAATAATAACGTAATCCCTGAGCTGGAAGGTTGAAGATTAATAAGAATAAGATAGGTCCTAAGATATTTCCTTGATTTGCTAATGATAGACCCACTCCAGTAGCGATAATACGTAATGTTCCCCAGATGAATGAATCACCAATACCAGCTAAAGGTCCCATTAATGAAACTTTTACACTGTTGATACTTTCTGTATCAAATTCAGGATCATTTGCGTTACTTTCTTCCATAGCAGCACTAATACCTAAGATTAATGTTGCCAATTGTGGAGTTGTATTGAAGAATTCCAAGTGACGCTTCATAGCTGCAACCTGGTCTTCTTTATTTGGATATAACTTTTTGATAACTGGTAACATACTATAGCAGTATGACATATTCATCTGTCTTTCATAATTCCAAGACCATTCCAAACCGAATGAACGCCAGAATACTTGATTTAATTCTTTTTTAGTTAATTTATTAGAAGTCGTCATCTTCATCCACTCCTCCTTCTATAGCTGTTTGAACCGAATTACTACGTAACTGAGTTAATACGATAGCAATGATAGCTCCAAAGATTGCAATCGCTGTTACTGGAACCTTTAGGTATACGCTTAATGCGAATCCTAAGAAGAAGAAACATGCAACGTCTTTGTCCATAATCATCATTAATAATAAACCGAACCCAATTGCAGGTAATAAGCCCATTGTAATTTGTAAACCATTTGAAATCCATTTAGGAATGACATTTAATAAAGCCTGTACAGCAGGTCCACCAGCATAGTAACCACATGCTACGATTACACCGATAATTAAGTTAACACCGAAGAATCCACCTAATAAGTGCATTCTAGCAACTCCAGCCATATTTCCCTCAGCTGCATATTTATCTGCTTTGTGAACAAACGGAGGTAAGATGAATACCATTCCAACGTTCTTTGCGATTAATACTAGTGAAGCAACTGGTAAACCTACAGTTAATGCGGTTTCTGGTCCAGCTCCTGTTGTAATTGTGAAAGCTGTTCCTAATACAGTTCCTGAAATCATTTCAGGTGGAATACTAGCACCGATTGAGAAAGCTCCCATAAATGCTAATTCTAATGTTGCACCTAAAGTAACACCTGTTTGAACATCACCAAGTACAATACCTGTTAAAGTACCCATAACCAATGGTCTTGACAGCAAACTTGTACCGAACAAATACTCAGCATTTCCAAGCATTGCTACCAAGCCAAGTAAAATTGCTTGTAGTAACATATTTCTCCTCCTATAAAACTTTTTCTACATTTACTGGATTATCTTCTGGAACCATCTGAATTGTTACATCCACACCTGATTCACATAATCCTTTTAAAATTGTTTCTTCTGCTTGTGTAATATTCATTGCTTTAGAAATATTACGAGTTTCAGCAGTTGCCTTAGTACCACCAAGATTTAATTTTTTAATGTTGCACTCTTTACATAATCTTTCAGCATCCTTAATAGATTCAACTACAGTCAATAATTTATATTTGTCTGTAACACCACTATTGATTGCATTTACTGCATCATCCATACTTTTAATAACTAATTTCACACCACTTGGCTTTGCCATCTTGATTGATGTTTTTCTTAAATCATCTTTCATAACTGCATCACACGCAATTAAGATACAATCTGCTTCAACTGCATTTTTCCAAGAAAAAGCAACTTGACCATGTAACAATCTGTGATCCACTCTTAATAATTTAATCATTTTCTTCTCCTCCTATTAGAAATCTTCATCATCTTCGCTTGTCATTCCACTCATAACAGTCATTCCATCTTTAGCTGCTTCGATCAAATCGTTCGCTTCTGCTAGTTCAAGTTTTCCGTTCAAGCCTTTCATTACTGCATCTAATACTAGTCCCATGTTCATTCCTGAAAAGACCAGTACATTATCTAATACTGCAAGTTTAGATAATGCTGTGTGAACACTTCCACCTTTAATATCACACAAGATTAAGATTTGTTCTTCACACTCTTTTGCTTCTTTCAAAACTTCTTGATAAAAGTCTTCAGGATTTTCTCCAGGAAGCAAGCTATATGTTTCTATATCCTTAGCTAAATCTCCAACAATCATAGAAACTGAATCTTTCATCCCTTTAGATAATCCTCCATGTGATGCAAGTATGATTTTTGCCATATTCTCTACACTCCTTTCTTTTTCATATAAGTTCAAGCTTCATGTCAGTTTATAGATTCTTTCGCTTAATCTGTACAACTAACTTCCACTTATACCCTAGCAAGCTTCGTGCCAATTTATAGATCTTTACGCTCAATCTGTACAACTAACTTCCACTTATATTTAAGCAAGCTTCGTGCCAATTTATAGATCAATACGTTCAATCTGCACAACTAACTTCCACTTATATTCAAGCAAGCTTTGTGCCAGTTTATAGATCTTTACGCTTGATCTGTACAACTAACTTCCACTTATACCTAAGCAAAAAGTGTGCCAATTAATAGCACACTAATCATTAATAATATAGTTGTATATATATTCTATTTCTTCATCTGGAATCTCAACGTTGTAGTATGTCTTAACTTCTTTCATTGAAATATTTACTTGATCTATAAATTCTTGATGCTTTTCTTTAAAGTCTTGATCAGTAAAGTTTGAAATAGCCTGTCTTGTAACTAATCTTTCTACAAGACAGCAGATATGAACATATAATCCAAAGCATGTTCTATTTTTAAATCTCTTATGTAAGATATTCTGTAGATGGTCAATTGCTTTCGCAACATGTTCAAGTAGTTTATCCGGATTTAATATAGTTAAGTTATTCATGACATTGGATAATGTGAAATTACGTAAGATATTCTTTTCAAATATCTCCATCTGTTCTTTTTTCATATACTTTCCAAAGTATATCTCTACCGCATTCTGACCCTCATTAATGATCAATTCCTGTATACCAATATACTTCATAGATTCAATGTTAGGATCAAGTGTTCCAATAACACATACAACCTCATAATCATTCATTAACTGGTCATAGACCTGTTTACGTATTAAAGCAGGATAATCATAAGTAATAATCTTTAGATTGGAATCTTCAGGTAAAGAATTGAATAAGATTTCTTTGATCTTATGCGCTGCACCTAATCCTGATGCACAAGAACAGATTACAATAGGTTCTTTGTTTTTCTTAAGTTCTACATGTGTTTTATAGATGTTTTCCTTAAGAATAGAATCAATGACTTCAGTCACTGTTTTATTGAATTTAATTCCCTGTCCTATTTCTAACGCACATTTAGTATTAATATTGTTTACTAAGGCAATATCCGCATTACTTGTATCTAATCCCTGATATATTTCTTCAAGAGAACCCATATCAACTAATAAATAAAGTTTTGAGATATTACCAACATGTGCAATGTAATCATTGATCTTTCTTGTAATAGTTTGTACATCCACATCTAATGGCATATCAATCGCATCAAATATATAACTATTCAACATTCTATTGGCTGCTTCTGCAATAGAACTAGCAGTTGAATAACCATGCGCAATAATAACCGCAATTGTGAGATCTTCACCAGAATGTGCAAAATACTTAATCATACAAATACAGATAATACATTCTACAAAGTCATCAATATCCTGATTCATATTATTCTTTAAGTAATGAGAAACATCCTGTCCTATTTCATATTCACGATGGAATTCAAGTTTAAGATATTTCTTTAAGTTCTTCACTTCATCATAATTCTCATTGATCCAGTTATTTGTCAGATATGTATTCTTAGAGAATTCTGAGATATATGTAGCGAGTGCTATCAACTCATTATGTGAAGTCCTAAAGCCATAATGTTCAGTGATATTATTAAATATCTTTTCTAGATAGTTAGTAAGATAATCAATTGAACCTGCACGATTATCATTAAAGATTAATTTTTCAAAATATCTATCTACAGTCTTCTGTGCATTTATCGCAAATGAAGTATCTCTCTTTATATTAATTAATGATTGATAAAAATCTTTAATGATACCCTGATCTGATACAGGAAGAAGTGTATTAAGAGACACAAGCTTATGCTTCTTCATAATCATAGAAGAGACATCTATACTATTTCTAATACTGTCAGGTAAATCATAAGCATGAATTTCTAACGTATCTGAATTACTTTTATATAATGCACTCACACAGCTTGCCTGAATCGTATTAGTCAGTTCACCAATATTACCTACAAATGTATGATTCAGTAACAACTCATAGACATTAGATGAAATAAGAATTGTTTTGTTGATACGCTTCTCTTCATTCTTTAAGAAGTTATACATGAGTTCTAGCTTTTCATTTTCTCCTCTTTGGGCAAGAGATGGAATTGTAAGAATAACAGGAATACGTCTAAGGAATGTTTTTAATAATGCTTTTTGTGGTATTTCTGTTGTTGCAAATATAATTCTACATTTTGATTTATACCACTTATTATTATCACCTACTAAGTGATAGATTCCCTGGTCCATATAAAGGAATAGTTTTTCTTGGCATTCCGCATTTAAACAATGCACTTCATCTAGGAATAATACACCACCATCCGCAAAATGTAATAAACCTAAGTTATCACTATCTGCACCTGTAAATGCGCCCTTCTTATAGCCAAATAGGTTTGCTGTGAGTAGTTCTGGGTTATTGGCATACTCTGAACAGTTCACCTGTACAAAATTCTTAGATGCATCAATTAAGCCTGTATCTACACAATATTCATACGTAAGTTTAGCCATAAATGATTTACCAGTACCAGTTGGTCCATAAAACAACATTGGTAATCCAACTGGTGGATATGCTACTGTTGCCTTAATCTTCTCAACAATCTGATACATACTTTCATTAGACCCAATAAGCTTTTCAAAGTTCTGTAACTCTGTCTGATTATTTAATTCAGCTTCCAATTCATCCAATGATTTGTATTCATCTGATGAAAGTTTCTTCTTATATTTACTTTCAAGAGAAGCTCTTGAAAGATATAAGATAGGACTTGCTTTAATTTTAATAAGTTTTTTCTCATTAAAAAGTTCATTTAATAATCTTATCACTTGATTTCTACCTAGTTTTAATTCTTTTGATAATTGGGTGGATTGACATTCATCATATGAATTTTGATCCATTTTTCCATTAATCAACAACATTATTTTTTCTTCCAATGAAATCACCTCATTATTCATCATAAAACAAATAAAACTTGTACGCAACAATAGTTATTCGGTATACTATTCAAGTAAATATCTAAACATTAATTGGCACGAATTTTGCTATATATTGATGAGAGGTGATGACATGAAACAGAAAATGCAATATATTCAAACATTGAAACAAACTTTAAAATTGAATCAAAAACTATTAAAATCCTTAGATTTCTTGACTGACAACATTGATGATATCAACAAAGTAATACAGGATATACTAGAAACGAATCCTTTTTTAGAATTAAAATCATCAAAGAATTATGATAATCAGCAGTTTATTGAAAGTATTTCTAATAAACGTTCTTTAAAAGATGATCTCTATTATCAGTTATATGCCTATACACATCCTTATAATGAAGATGTAATGACATATCTGATTGAATCATTGGATGATAGTGGATTCTTATCTTATCCTCTTGATCAATATATGAGTGACCTTCATATCGATCAAGATATGCTTGATGCACATTTAGATATATTACGTTCATTTGAACCTAATGGTGTGGGTGCCTCTGATGCGATTGATTCTATTCTTATTCAGTTAAAAAATAATAATAAAACTAAAACCTATACACTATTTAGAGATTATCAAGATGTCATCTTAACTCAGAATTATTCACTTATTAAACAAACAACAGGATTAAATAAAGAAGAAATAGATCATTTATTCTATGAAATACGTTCTTGTAATCCATTCCCTTGTAATATGTATAACACGTCTCATGATGACTATGTATCTCCTGATATACTCATTGAAGTAGAGAATTCAGATATTACTATTACACCTATTAACCAACCTGCTCTCATGGTGAATGACACTCTATATGAAAAAGTAAAAAATGATGAGAATATGAAAGCTTATTTTAATGAGGCACATTTCTTAATGGAGAATATGACAAAGAGAAATCAAACTGTTCTTATTGTCGCAAATGCGTTAGTAAATATACAAAGTGGATATTTCTTATATGATGATGAATTATATCCATGTACTTTATCACAGCTTGCAAGTGAGACAGGATTCCATGAATCTACTATTTCACGTACTTTAAATAATAAGTACTATAGCTTTAATGGTGAGGCTTATCCTCTTAAAAAACTTCTTGTTTCTCAAACTGCTTCAGGAGATAGCAGTGATTCTATTAAAAAGGCTATTGTTGAGTTAGTAGATGATGAAGATAAAGAACATCCACTTTCAGATAATCAGATTCTCAAAAAACTAGAGGAATTAGAATTACATTGTTCACGTCGTGTTATTGTCAAGTATAGACAACAATTGAACATTCCTTCTTCTACTAAACGTAAGGTGCTTAAGAAAGTAGGCTAACCTATCACTAGGCTAGCCCCTTATCAAACCGTACGTGCACTATTAATGCATACGGCTTACCAATTTACTATTTATTTAATTTATGTACGGACTATCTTGATAAAGAATCGTCCATTTTCTTTAATCTCTTTTTTGTGTAGAATGCTATACCTAGTTCTTTGAATTTTTGAATGCGTTTTTCCATATCAACCTTATTTCTATGCATGTGACCTTCGAATACTTTGAGAACCTTGTAGACATTCAAATAATAGTTGATCTTACCAACGATGATAGGATTTATATCCTTTATCCATTCTTCTTTTGGCTTAGTCCATCTATAAGCCATATTGACCTTGATTTCTTCACCGGTCATTCTCATAGAATTGATACCAAATGTATAATTGATAAAAATCATTTTAAAAAGTCCCACAGGATTAATAGAACATCTGCCAAAATCACTATAAAGTGATTTTACTAACGGATAGATGAATTTCCAGTCTATCGTAGCTTCCAGTGTTCTAACCAAATGGTCTTGTGGTACTAAGTCATCTAAAGGTAAGCGTCAAATAAATAAGCGATTATAAATAATGGATGAATTCAATACAATAAGGATGTACTTAATAAGGAGGCGCATC